>QQTW01002332.1_pt1 | contig 13717 bp, 13 predicted proteins | sample 1904831 | NCBI WGS metagenome assembly QQTW01 (sample SAMN09435610, study PRJNA476489) | Subsurface metagenome, whole genome shotgun sequencing project. | reverse complement strand
CAATAAAAAAAGTGGGTATTTAACAAAAGAAGGGATGAGCAATTTTACAGGTTCGCACGCTGAGTTTTATCAAGAATTTGTCCAAGGATTGTAAGATTGAAAACGCTATTAATTCCTAAAAATTCCATTATTGTTAATTGTTGTCTAATAATCTAAAGCAAAATTATTTGATTGGATCGAAGATGGCTTTGATATTCCTAAATTAACTACCTACTACCCTTTGTAACCCTTGAGGTACAAGATTATGACAGCAAATGAAGTGAAATTATTAGATATAGTTGCACTTACAGTAGATCTTCCCGAATATAAATTGTGGCGCGGACAGGTTGGTACAGTGGTGGAAATATTGGCTAATGGTGCTGCCTTTGAAGTAGAATTTAGCGATGCCTGCGGCGGGCTGCGCCTACGCAACGGACGCACCTACGAATCAATTGGTTTACGCTTAGGTCAGATTATGGTGTTGCGTTTTGAGCCATCATCTCCTAATTCAACACCTGAAATGGTTACGGCATAGGTAGTTTAATTTTGCCTCTCATAACAATTATTGTTGGTAATTAAATTTAGTGTGAACCAATCTTGTCATGTTGAAGAACAATCCAATAACTGGCATGGCAGCCTTAACTTAGTTTATGCCCAGCATCAGGGAAAAACTCAGATAATTCATAGTCAAATGGAAGCGCCGCTAAAAGTACAGCGTCCTTTTTATCCAGAAGAGGGGATTTGCCATAGCGTAGTGTTGCATACGGCGGGGGGAATAGTGGGAGGCGATTGCAATCATCTATCTTTTCACCTCCAACCCAACGCTCAAGCCTTGATTACGACCGCAACGGCAAGTAAAATTTATCGTAGTGATGGCGTGCCCGCAAGGCAAAGTATGCAGATGCAAGTAGACGCTGATGCTTGCCTAGAATGGTTGCCTCAAGAGACGATTGTATTTGATGGCGCCATTTTTCGCCAAGACTTGCAAGTAGAACTAGCAATGGGTGCTAAATGGCTGGGTTGGGAAATTACCCGATTTGGGCGCACGGCTAGGGGAGAGAGGTTTTTAAATGGTGATTGGAAGTCCTATACAGAAGTTTGGCAGCAAGGATCGCCATTATGGATTGATAGGCAATGGCTACCCGCCGGAGCAAAAATTATTGATAGCCCTCATAGTTTAGCAGGACAGCCAATTGTTGGTAGTTTAGCTTGGATTGGGCAAACCGTAGAGCCAGAAATAGTCCAAAAAGCACGGTTTTTGTGGCAGAAGCATTGTATTACTGATTCTTTAAGTCAAGGAGGCGTAACTTGCTTGCCTACAGGCTTATTGTGCCGCTATCGTGGATCTTCGACAACAGAAGTGCGAAACTGGTTTACGGATGTTTGGCAATTATTGCGATCGTCATTTTTAGGACGATCTGCTTGTCCGCCTAGAGTTTGGCAGCTATAAAGGAATTAGGCAATGCAACTTACACCCCAGGAAAAAGACAAACTACTAATTTTTACGGCGGCAATAGTCGCCGAAAGACGCAAGCAAAGAGGCTTGAAGCTCAACTATCCCGAAGCTGTGGCTTACCTTTCGGCAGCTATATTAGAAGGAGCTAGAGACGGGCGAACCGTAACAGAATTAATGAGTTACGGTACAACTTTACTATCTCGGAACGAGGTGATGGAAGGAGTGCCAGAGATGATTGAAGACGTACAGGTAGAAGCCACTTTTCCCGATGGTACAAAATTAGTTACCGTTCATAATCCAATTTTGTAGTTTATACCTATGTGCAAAAGATTTGTTAGCTGACTTGAACTACAAGTAGGCGGGTTTAACTCTAGGAGGGATAGAATAATTTTCCCATAGTTCGGATGGGGCATCCCTAGCTAATACCATGAAGTAGTTTTATACAAAGTTATGGTTAAAAGCCAAGTCCGGTTCGCTAAAGCTGCGAGTTTCTTCATCTAGCACTTTGACTAAGCAGTTATAAATTTCCAGGGCTTGTTGCGGAGAATCGCCAATACTTGTGACTCCAAGCTTGCCAAACTCAGAAAGGCAACCCATTAAGTGAAAAACTGTCCCTGTTTCTGTGCCAGAGTCAAAATGTAGCCTGTGAGTAGCGATAATATCCATCAAATCGTTGGGTAATAGTCCCTTATAGCGTTCTTTTTGCAGGTTATCGGTTGCCGTGTAATATTTTTCTCGTCCTTGCTGACTGTAAAATAGTCCTGTCGAAAGGTCGTAACGCCCGTTAGTCAACAGCTTCAATGTCATAAATGGGTGGGTAGTACCGCCTTTACGCAGATTGATTTCGATCGCCTGAATATCCCACTTATCGCTATCAATTCCTGGCTGGCGAACGGCAATAAAATCAACTCCAAATCTCTCTAATGCGCCTTTTTCTGCCAAGACTCTGCCAACTTTTAACCCCAAATCTTGAATCCGCATCCGGTAAGAAAGGTCTGCGGGAAAGCGACAACCTAGATAAATCTGCCCGTCGGGACCGCCTAAAATTTGGTCGTGAGTAGATAATATTTCTACTTCACCGTTGGGGGTAATTCTACCTTGAACGCTAGGACTGCGCTTTTCTTCTCCTTCAACAAATTCTTCAACTATTGCGCCAATTTCGGGAATCCGCCCAGAAAAATTATCCCAATTCTCTGATTTGGCTTGAAAGCGCATTTGCTGTAACTGTTGCCTAATAGCTGCTTGCTTTTCTTGGGCAGAAGTAATATTTTGAATTGGTCTTAAATCAAATATTGCATTAGCTTCGCCAGAAATGCCCTCGTTGAGTTTGACTACTAGGCGTTTTAATTGTGGCTTTCGTTCCCATAGTTCGCCTATAGCTGCAACTAATTCCTCTACATTCCACAAGCTTTCGTTGCTACCATCGGGGTAAGGAATGCCACTTTGAGCAAAGATTTGTCTGCTGCCACTTTTGGTTCCCCAAATTTGCAAACTTGGATCGCAACCATACAACGGTACGCCGATTTGTACAGATAAATCTCGCTCCCAAGATGAGGAGTTGTAACAAATCATAAAAGACTTTCCGGGACGTAATGCCTGACGCAGCCGCGCCATTAACCGGGGGCGTTCTAAAATTTTTTGAGTTAGGGGTTTGTGGGAAGAATCGTAAGTAGAAAGCAATAGTAAGCGATCGCGCGCATGAGAAAAAGGTATCCCTGGTAATAACTGCAAGTAGTAATCAATTACGCTCGGATGCAGGGGTTGAGACGTAACATAAATGAGTCGCGTGCGCGGGTTTTGCAGGCGAATTAAAGAAAATAGCAGTCTTTCTTCGTAGTGGTGAACTCCGTCTATTTTTAGCAATTCCCGCCGATCTAAGCTAAGGGAAGGAATCACTAAAATATCTCCATCGCTGCGATCGAAGTCCTCTACCGTGTCCCAGAACTCGCGCAAACTTGCCTGCAATTGGCGAAACTTTAATTCTTGCTCTGATAAAAGAGAACTATCTACTATTTGCATCGCCTCAGCCCTGCCACAATCGCCTATAGTGCGATTCTACTTCGGTTGTTGGAGCTTGCAACATACATCTGGAGAACGATTGATAGGACTAGAGCGATGTTCCCTCTAGTCCTAAGTCTTAGATAATTGTACCATCCGCAATTACGGCATTTTTTAGCACCACTACAATGCCACTGCGAATAAAGAAACCTTGACTTTCTTTTTCTGCTTCTTCGACGCGATCTTTATTAATTATCTGCACATCGCAGCCTATGCGCGCATTTTTGTCAACTATGGCGCGGCGAATGGTGCTATTTGAGCCAATCCCTAAAGGAACTTGAGTGCTTCCACATTGAGATTGTTCTTCGGCAAAAGGTTGATAATAGTCCGCTCCCATAATTAGAGAATCGTCAATAGTACAACCTTCTTCTACACGAGATCGCACTCCTAGCACTGAATGCTGAATCCGGCAGCTTTTTAAAATACAACCTTCCCCAATAATTGATTCCGTCACCTGGCAATCTAGCAGCTTGCTAGGGGGCAAATAACGTGAACGAGTGTAGATTGGGGCTTCTTCATCATAAAAGCTAAATGGTGGGTGTGGTTGCTTTGTCAGCGCCAAATTAGCTTCATAAAATGCCTCTATTGTTCCGATATCTTCCCAGTAGCCATTGAACAAGTAAGCTTGAACGTTAAGATCTTTTGCCGCCGCCGGAATAATCTCTTTGCCAAAATCGGTTTGAGTTAAAGATGCTTTCAAAAGGTTAATTAAAACTTCTTTTTTAAAAACATAAATCCCCATAGAAGCGATATAGGGTTTTTGCTGCGCTTGCTCTTTAGTCAAGCCCAAAATTGTTGTATCGACCTGCATTTGCCGCAAATCGTCACCTTTGGGCTTTTCGCTAAAGTCTATTATTCGCCCAGCATCGTCAATTTTCATTAACCCAAAGTCGGAAGCCAAACGCTCAGAGATAGGCACAACGGAAAGGGTAATATCAGCTTTTGTTTCGCGGTGGCGTTGCACAAATAAGCGGTAATCCATGCGGTACAGATGATCTCCCGATAAAATCAGGTATTCATCAACATCCCACTCCTCCAATAGCCAAATATACTGACGCACCGCATCGGCTGTACCTTGAAACCAATTAGGGTTTTCTGGAGTTTGCTGGGCGGCTAATACTTCAACAAAGCCCTCTGTAAAGCCAGCAAAGCTATAAGCACGAGCAATGTGGCGATTGAGAGAAGCGGAGTTAAATTGCGTCAGTACGTAGATTTTGTAAATTTCGGAATTGATGCAATTACTCACAGGAATATCAATGAGGCGATATTTGCCTGCAAGCGGTACGGCGGGCTTGGCGCGTAGCTTGGTGAGGGGGTAAAGCCGAGTGCCTGCACCGCCCCCTAAAATGATCGATAATACTTTTTTCACAAATAACTTCTCCTACTGCCAATCAACTCCCAAGTTTAGTGTCTGACTGTGCGGGGCAGTTGGCAAGGGGGGAAAGAAATTTAGTATTTTATAGAGCGAAGAAAACTACCATTTACTCAGCGATCGCAGGCTTTGGGGTAGGCAATTCGCTTGTGATGAAATTGCAGCCAAACTTCGACAAAAATCTCGGCGATCCGAGACATTTGGACGCGGGTTAGCCCCGAATCTAGCATTTGATTATCTTGCCAGCGTGATCGCAAAATTTTATTAACCATTGCTAAGGCTTCTTCATAAGTTGCATCTTTCAGACTGCGCAAAGCCGCTTCGCAAGCGTCAGCCAACATCACAATGCCCGTTTCTGGCGATTGAGGGATGGGTCCATCGTAACGAAAATCTTGTTCGTCTACGACAACGACCGACGGGTTATCCGCTTCGGCGGCAGCCAATTGCTGCGCTTGGTAGTGAAAATAAGCAATTAAAATTGTGCCTTGATGTTCGGGAATAAACGCCCTAACGGCTTTGGGCAAACGATGTTTCTTTGCCATAACTAAGCCTTCGCTGACGTGCTTTTTGATAATTTCCGCACTCGACCAAGGGTTATTGATTTGGTCGTGCTTATTTGGTCCACCCATTTGATTTTCTATAAATCCTTGGGGGTCATGTAGTTTGCCAATATCGTGATAAAACGTACCTGCTCTAACTAATTCGACGTTACAGCAGAGTTCTTTGGCTGCCGCCTCCGCTAAAGTTGATACGAATAAAGTATGTTGAAAAGTACCCGGAGCGTTAGTTGCTAGGCGTTTTAAGAGCGGTCGATTGGGGTTGGCAAGTTCCGCGAGGCGAATGGGAGTTACTAGGTCAAAAAGATGCTCTAGGTAAGGACTTAAGCCAATGGCGACAATACTCCACGCTAATCCCGAAAGTCCGACTAATCCCGCTTGTTGCGAGCGCGCGTACCAGCCAATATTATTTTCATTAAAAATAAAATCTATCAGCACAAAGGCGGCAAATTCGATTAAACCAACAGCAACCCCTAACAAAGCTAATTCTTCGCGCGATCGCATTTTTCCTGCCACACTACTAGCAAGTGCGCCCCCGGCGGCTCCAGCCAGCAAATAATCTAGATCGATGCCCAAGCTTCCTGGCAATAATAAAGTTACTAAAGCGGTAACTGTAAACCCCAACCAACCACCGTAAAAGCTACCTAATAACAAGCCAATTGCTGGCAAGCTTGTGTAGTTTACGCCTAAAGTTGTCAGGGCAATGGTACTTAAAGTCAGCAACAATATCAAAATGCGATCACGATCATGCAAAGTACAACTAATTTGTCGTTCGATCAGGGCAAAAACTCCTACGGCTCCAGTTACAAAACTTCCTAGTTGCAGCAAGCCATACCAGTTAATTTCCCGCCGACTCAAATCAAAACGATCTAACAACACAAAAGCTGTGTGGTCGATCTTTTCCCCAGCTTTGACAATAGTTTCCCCTTGCTGTACTTCTATCACTACGGTATTTACAGCTAAGGCAGCTTGCTCGGCTTGATGTTTTGTTTTAGCAATGTCTTCAACCAAGTTTGGTTGCAAAACACTAATTAGCAGTTCCCTTGCCCATAATTGGGCAGGTTTTGGTAAGGGTGTTCCATTAGTATCAAGCGATCGCAAGTGTACGTCTATCGTTGCTTTGATAATGTCTGGCGGTAGTCCTGGGGCAATTCCTTGCGTTAAGATGCGTTCTGCACTGCTATTGATTGCCGATCGCATTTTTTTCCATTCGTCATCAGACAATGACAGCAGCAAGTTGTCTGATAATAAATTGATACTGCTAGGATTTTGAGCAAGTATTGTTTTTGCTTGGGCATACTGCTGACGGATTTGAGCTATTTTTCCAATTAACTTGTCAACCGTTGCGGGTGTAGTTTGCCAACTATAGGCTTGTAGTTCTATAACAGCTTCGGCGGCTATGTTATTTGCTTTTTCTTCTGGATTATTTTTAGCCGGTATTTGAGCTTTAAAAGTTTTTAATACTAATTTCCACTCAGATTCTGGACAGCTACGCAGATATCGTTGCACTGAAATTGATAATACCGATTTTTCTACAAACGGAAAGTTCCCTGCGGTCAACCGACTTTCGTTACTTCTATCGAGAACCTCTTGCAGTTGCGTTTGAATTTGCTGGGTTACGGTTTGATCGAGCTTTAATATGGGTGTGGCGACAGTTCGGGCAGCTTTGCGTTCGGCTTTTGTTGTTTCAATATCTTCGATGCGATCGCTATAAGGGGCGGTGATTGTCTGCGGGGCAATTGTTCCTATCGCTAATTTCGGTTGATTGTAAAATCTATGCCCCAAAACTGTAGTGATGGCGATCGCTGCTAAACAAAAAATCACTGTAGAATGATACTTTTTTAGCCACTGCCATAGTTTCAACCAAGCGGCAACGGTAGGAACCCGGAATACCAATCCTTTTGTCTTTTGGTCTGTGCTTACACTTGTTTGGACTAACAACTGTTGTTGTCGCCTTTTGTGCTTTTGAAATTCAAACAAGCGCAGCTTTTTCATCAACTAAAATCGCCATCAGCAACTAAACAGAAATTTTTGGCTATTGGTTCTGGTAGTAACACTATAGCTAGGCACGCTAATTGCGATCGCGATTTACTAAAATTACATTGTTTCTAAATATAAGTTGCTTAACGAAACCGAATAACACGCGGTGCAGCAACTGCTGTAGATATTAGTTTTGCTTTGCTGTCGTATGCTCCTGACCATACAGCAAATAAAGAATCTGATAATTGTAACATTTCTGTTTTAGCATTAGGTTGGGAGGTTACAAGTGGTGTTTGCCAACTAACAGGAATGTTTAAGGCGCTGTTGTAAGCGCCGGAGAGTGCGCCGACAATAGCACTGCTTGTCCAGGACGATTTCCTACTCCTGTTTACACTCAGGTAGAAGTCTTCTACTGTACTCAAAAAATAATAAAATGCTAGGGCGATGGATATAGTTAGGCGATCGCTATTTGGCGTTATTTGGTTAATAGTTTTGTCTATTCCGGCTTTTTGCTCTAATAGTGCCTGCACTTGCATCAATTTGTCTGTCAAGTCAGTATTTGGAGCGTCTATATATGTAACTATCTGAGGAATTAATTTACGTGGCACAAGTTGCTCTGTCAAAGCTTGAGCGATCGCGTACCCTAAAGCTAATATGCTCTGTTGAATAATGAGTTGCTTCTGCTCACTACCTGCTACAGTCAGTAAGTTTTTCCGCAATTTAATTTTGTTATCGTGGTAAAAAAGAGCTAAGGGTAGAGTTGCAATAATAGTTTGTAAGGGCGTTAATTGTGGTAGTAAAAGCTTTTCTAGCCAGCTTTCGCGCTCAAATCTGCCTAGTTCTACCAAACTTTGCACTCCTGGAACGATGACTTTGGCGATGTTTGACTGATTAATCTGTTCTCCCAAAGTTGCGCCTAATAAAGTGCCGTGAAATCGGCTAGTTATTGAGTAACGCATAGGGTCAAATTACCAAAACTTGTAATTGAGCTTCAAATTATCAGCATTAAACAAATTTACTTATTATTTTCTTCAGCTTGTTGTGCTTTTAAATGATTGATCAGTGCTTGCAATCCTAAACGATAACTTTCTGCGCCAAATCCGCTAATTTGTCCAATGGCGACGGGCGCAATATATGAGTAATGGCGAAAAGCTTCGCGCTGGTAGATATTACTCAAATGCACTTCTACCGTAGGCAACTTGACGGCAGAAATTGCATCTCTAATCGCTACGCTGGTGTGAGTATACGCACCAGCATTAATTACAATTCCTTGATGTTCGTTGGCGTTATGAATAGCGTCAATTAGTTCGCCTTCATGGTTTGACTGCATAGGAGAAACCCTCGCTTGCAACTTCGATGCTTCAGCAACTAACAAGCGATTAATCTCATCCAAGGTTACTACCCCATAAATCCCTGGCTCTCGTTTGCCCAGAAGATTTAGGTTGGGTCCATGTAGCACTAAAATACTAAACAGTAATTGTTCTGCCTGCACAATACTACACTAACGACGACGCACCCTGTCGTTTACAGGAATGGGGATAAGTTCTGGTTCTGGCTCTGCTTCTGGTCCCAATAAGGTTTCGATCAGCTTCCGCGCCCAGTCTTTTACTTTTTCCAGTACCTTTTCAATGTAGTCCATTGAGCGATCGCTCCTACAATATCTGTTTAGTTTTTTAATCTAGGTCAAAAATAACGAAATCTTACGACACATTAGATTATTTTAAGCTTATATGCGGCTCTTGAGCAAGGTCATCTCGCTAAAGATAGGCAAATAAATTTAAAATTAATCTTTTTAACATTTATACATATATCTTAAACTATTAAAGGAAATTATGCTCTTAATAGTCGACGACGCAGACAATCAAGGGCGCTACAAATACTGAGATGACGAATCAAAGCGCGGTCTTTTGTTGCCCCAAAGCGAAATTCAAAGCTTTTTACTGGATTATTTTCCGTTGCTAACCCGATATATACTAACCCCACTGGCTTATTATCGCCACCACCATCGGGACCTGCAAGGCCCGTAATGCTTAAGCCCCACGTAGTACCCAGCAGATTTTTTACTCCCAACGCCATTTGCTTGGCAACCACAGCACTCACCGCACCATTTGCTGCCAAGTCTTGACTATCAACTTTGAGCAAAGAAGTTTTTACCTGATTGTCATAAGAAATTACGCCACCGAGAAAATACTGCGAACTTCCAGGTACAGTAGTTAGCATTTGACCTAGTCCGCCGCCCGTGCATGACTCCGCAACGCTTAGAGTCTGACGGTCGGCAAGAAGCAATTGCCCAACAACCGATGCTAAAGTGTCATTGTCTGCGCCAAAGTAGTATTTTCCAGCAATTAACTTTAATTTTTCTTCCACCGGATTCACTATTTCCCGTGCTTGGGCGATAGCAGGGGCAAGGGCAGAAACGCGCAATTTTACTTCTCCCAAGCTGGCGTAAGGGGCAACAGTAGGATTAGATAAGTCAAAAAAGGGCGCAACTTTTTCAGCTAAAGCCGATTCAGCAATGCCCCAAAACTTCAAAGTCCGGCTGTAAATAATTTGTTGACCAAAGCCGCGACTTTGCAGATAAGGAACAGCACTTTTCGTCCACATCTGGCGCATTTCTGAAGGTACGCCAGGGAAAGTAAAAATAATTAGTCCAGGGCGGGGTCCCCAGATGACTCCAGGGGCGGTTCCGCTCTCATTAGGCAAAACATCAGCGCCTTGAGGTAGCAACGCCTGCTTGCGGTTGCTGGGGGTCATTTGGCGATCGCGTTGGGCGTATTTATTAGTAATATCGGCAACAATTTCGGGATGTTCTATTAAAGCTACGCCAAAAAAATCTGCCAGAGTTTCGTGGGTAAGATCGTCGGGGGTTGGTCCAAGTCCACCCGTAAAAATTAGTACTTGGGCTTGTTTTGAAGCGTCTTCTTTCCTAGAAATTGCAGTTTCTATCACCTGCTTGATTCTACTTGGATTATCGCCAACTACTGTTTGGTAATAGTGACTAATACCCAGAAGTGCTAATTCGGTAGCTAAAAACTGAGCGTTGCTATTGAGGATACTGCCTAGCAATAACTCCGTCCCCACACAAATAATTTCCGCGCTCATAAATAATTTTTAGCTAAATTTGGCTAGGTAATACCAATAGTTAAGATTGCCGAGCGTGTCGCCAAGCGTGCCAACTAGCGTAACTAAGCAAGGAAGTTGCAGCCAAGGCGTAAGCAATGCCGCTTGGTATACCAGCAAACGCCAACGCCAAACTACCAACCCACAAAGTTAAGGCATAAATAAATAACACTGTTAAACGATGAGACAAACCAGCTTGCAGCAAACGGTGATGGAGATGGGTTTTGTCTGCTAGAAAAGGTGATTTTCCCTTACGCAGCCGAGTCAAAATTACGGTAGACATATCTACAATCGGTACAGCCAAAATTAGATAGGGCAGTAGTACCGCCGTTACCGCCGTGCCTTTAACTAACCCTACTACCCCTACTCCAGCTAAGGTAAAGCCCATATAGTAAGCTCCACCATCGCCCATAAAAATTTGCGCGGGGTTGAAGTTGTAGCGCAAAAATGCTAATGCTCCCCCAGCTAAAGCTGCCGCAATTAATGCCGCCGCGCTTTGTTGCATAGATAGCGTCACAATCAACATTACTACCGCCGCAATGCCCGATACTCCAGCCGCCAATCCATCTAAGCCATCAATCCAGTTAATGGCATTCGCCATACCTACAAGCCAAATTACTGTAATGGGCAAACTCAGCCAGCCCATTTGTACTAGCCCCACAAAAGGAATGCTGAGAAAGTCAATATGTACGCCCATTGCCCAAGCTAAGGTAGCAAAGATAATCTGCAATAGCAGGCGCAACAAAGGCGATAAGTTAAATAAATCGTCAGCTAAACCGATCGCAAAAAAAGCTAATCCCCCCAGAGTAACGCCCCAGATTTCCCACTCGGTTTCTGGGGGGAGAATCCCAAAGCCTCCAGACCACCAGACAATTAGTAGGGCAATTAGGGAGCCAAGAAAGATTGATACGCCCCCCAAACGCACCATAGGACGCTGATGAACTTTGCGATCGCCTGGTACGTCAACTTTGCCGTTTTTGATCCCAATAGTTTTGACCACAGGGGTAGTCCAAATTACTACTAAGGCAGAGACGAGAAAGGCAATGAGATGATAGAACTGATAAGGCATCTGCTACCAATGACTTGCCGATACAGGATTTTGGGGCAAAATTGCCATCATTTTACTATAGTTAAAGCACTAAAATACTGCCTTGCTCGAATAAAGTGGTAAGGAGACGTTCCTAAGGAACGTCTCAAAGCTTAGACCAAAGCAGGTACGGGAATTGTCAGGTGCGGGTACAAGGGAAAGCGATCGCATAGTGCCGCTACCCGATTTAGACAATCTTGAGCTACAGTTTCGTCTTGGGGATTGAGCAAGCGATCGCTAATGATATTGGCAATCTCTACAAATTCGGTTGTTCCCATCCCCCTAGTTGTCATAGCGGGCGTACCTAGGCGCAAGCCACTCGTCACAAAAGGCGACTGCGGATCGAAGGGAACGGTATTTTTATTTGCAGTGATATTGACACCGCTAACTAATCGGTCGCCCTCTTTCCCTGTCATGTCAATGCAGCGTAAATCGACTAACATCAAATGATTGTCCGTGCCGTTAGAAACAATCTTGAAGCCTCTAGTTTGTAATTGAGTTGCCATAGTCCGAGCGTTGTCAATTACTTGAGCGGAGTAAACTTTAAAATCTTTGCTCAAAGCTTCGCCAAAAGCTACCGCTTTTCCAGCAATAACGTGTTCTAAAGGTCCTCCCTGAGTGCCAGGAAAAACTGATTTATCTAGCTTCTTACCCAATTCTTCATCCCCCGTCAAAATCAAACCACCTCTAGGTCCTCGTAAAGTCTTGTGGGTAGTAGTGGTAACAACATGACAGTGAGGTAGAGGGCTAGGATGAAGCCCGGTTGCTACTAACCCGGCGATATGAGCAATATCGGCTAGTAAATAAGCGTCTACTTCGTCAGCTATTTGTCTAAACTTGGCAAAGTCAATAATCCGGGGATAAGCTGAATAACCGCAAATTAATAGTTTGGGGCGGTGTTGCAAAGCTAGTTCCCGAATTTGCTCGTAATCTAGCTGCTCGGTTTCTTGGTTTACGCCATAGTGACAAGCTTTAAACCACTTCCCCGATACATTGACCGGAGAACCGTGGGTGAGGTGTCCGCCGTGGGACAAATCCATGCCCATGATTGTATCCCCAGGCTCTAGCAGCGTCAGGAAGACTGCAAAATTTGCTTGCGCGCCTGAATGCGGCTGCACATTGGCATGAGCGGCTCCAAATAGCTGTTTGGCGCGGTCGATGGCTATCTGTTCGATTTTATCTACGTACTCGCAGCCGCCGTAGTAGCGCTTTCCTGGTAAGCCTTCAGCGTATTTGTTTGTGAGTACAGAACCTTGGGCAGCAAGTACCGCCGATGAGGTAAAATTTTCACTGGCAATTAGCTCCAAATGGTCGCGCTGACGTTGGAGTTCTTCATTAATTAAATTGGCGATCGCACTATCGGTTTGGGCAAGAATATCTAAGTTATTTAGGCTCACTGGGGCTATCCCTAGAAATTTCACAAAGGTTTAATTTTTTTAGCAAGGCAAAAAGTAATCGCAGCCAACCACCAATTCTGCATTGCCGAATAATTCATCATAACCTGTTAATTTGCCCTCTCTTAGGCTACTAATGCTTACTCGTCAAGCCCCAAGCATATTAAAGTATGTATTTTTTCTCACAATCTATTTTGGTCATTACTCTAAAATAGACTTAACTGGAGTGAAGACCATACTGGAGAAATTGGGATGTTAGTGATTTTGATGGAAAATCAAATCCTTGCTCCTCAGCACGTTTGTCCAAGCTGTTTGCTTGCCGATCGCACGGGTCAACCCCGTTGGAGTAATGGTATTTTGCGCTGCGGTCGAGCAATAAGTAAAGTCGCTGTCGAGCAGCCAGAACAATATCAGTGCTTAATGGGTTTTCGGATCGCTAATATTGAATAAGGCGATCGCCAAAACGCACAAAGCCATTGATTATCTGCGTTATCCTAAATTTATTAGACATATTTTCAGGAGAACGCAACAATGAGTTTGCGCGGATCTACAACAATCAAAGAGCGTATTTTTGCCTGTTTACCTTATTTACTGCCTTTAGTTGAAGGATTAACCTTTGGCAGTTATTTATTTCAGCAGGTTCCGGCGTTAACTTTAGCGTTTAAAGCTTGTCACTATGGCGTAAACCAAGAAACCGAGCAGCTAGATTACGAG
>QQTW01002331.1_pt1 | contig 13719 bp, 17 predicted proteins | sample 1904831 | NCBI WGS metagenome assembly QQTW01 (sample SAMN09435610, study PRJNA476489) | Subsurface metagenome, whole genome shotgun sequencing project. | reverse complement strand
TCTGGAACTAGATCTAGGCTGATTCTCGCTTGATCTTATTTCGGAGGAGAGAAGGGTTTTCAGGATCCTAGATAGACCAACATGTACATTAGCATCACCGTCACCATTTGTCAATCATTCATTAAGTCACAAGCTGGTTCATTCATCCTTCTCTTTCATTCGGGAAAGGGAGAGGGTTCTTAAAGAAAGAGTATACTTACTTCAGCCTTCCTCTTTCCCAACACCGCCGAATCCGGCGTCGCCGTTCTACTCCCTCGCGCACCCGCAACAGTACCACCACCAGTGACTGGCGTCCCCATCCTCGCTTTCCCCTCTCGACTCGCCTCCTCGTAACAACTCGAATGATACACCCTCCCTTTAATCCTCACCGCATCCATCCAGACCCATTCCTGGGCCTCATCATGCCAAACCGTCTCGAAACGTTCCTGACAGATGGGGCAGGGGGCATTGACGAGACCCGGATCCGTCGGGGCGGGGATCCATTGCTCTTGTTGTTTTTTTGCATTCGCGTCTATCCTTCCTCCGCCACCAGTCATATTCGATTCGGGTCCGGAAGAGGAGGAAGATGGTCGACGACCGCCACCACCGGTGTTGTTACTCCCTCTTTTACCGTGACCTGGTTCGGATGCGTTGCGACCTTCCCCTTCCTCGTCGAAGTCTCGGGAATGAATCCAGTCCATCTCCCCAACGTACCAACTTCGGTTTTGCCCCCTTTTGATCGCCTCTGCCATGCGGATGTTGACGCTGAAATGCCAGTCGAGATGGCGCGCCTTTTTCTGTCGGCCCGAGTCCGTGGCCAGGAAGCGGCGGCCGCAGGTCGAACATTGGTTGGGCTGGGATTCATAGAGCGAGGAGATGAGGTGGGGACGGGGTCTGATTAGGGATATTAACAATTAGTCTATCCTCTGGAGGAATATACGTATCTTGCATATAGAAAATAGGCTAAGAACAGAAAAGGAAGAAAGATGGTTGCTTACTGTTTGAGAGACGCGGATGTCAGCTGGACGTCGTGGGGAATATCGACTAGTAGGCCTCGGGCTCCGGTTTTGGATGCTGCTGGTAGAGAGGATGGAGCGGTTGAAGCACTTGGAGGCGGTGCCAGGCCCGATGCGGGAATTGGTGGAGTGGCCGTAGGTGGTAAGAGACCAGCGGCTCGTAAAGATGCCAACAAGGAGCTCTCGCCCGTTAGTGGTGGAGGGACCATCGCCGGAGGTGGCGCGGCTGGTCCGGAAGGTGTAGGAATCGGTGCCGGCGTGGCGACGACTGGATAGATCGGTGGAGTGCTAGCAGCGGGGACTGACGAAGCCTGGTTGGCCGTCACTGACGCCAGGAGCGAGGCAAGAGCACCCGGCGGCAAAAGAGACGGGACGAGCGGTTGCGGCGGAATTGATACCGAGGGAGGAGCGGTCAGAGGAGGCACCGCAGGCGGTGGGACATACTCGTCTGGGGAGAGCGGCGGCTGATTGAGAGCGGACTGGGGAGGGGTCGATCTGGGAACATTCAAGGGAGGCGGAGGTGTTGGTGCTGCTGGTGTCGCTGGCGTGACCGCCGGCCCCGCTGCTGAAGCCGCCGCTCCCGCAGCGGCCAGCTGATTCACCTGGTTACTGATCATTCGAAGCTGCTCCCGTGGAAGATCCTGGCTTTGCAAGATCGTCTGCAGGTCCAACAATGCCTTCAATCGCTGTTGACGACCAAAGTCGTACGGACTGGTCGCGAATTCAGTTCGGGAAACTACAATGATGGCGGCCAATCTGGTTGCTACTGCGTCGCGTGATTCTTCCGGCTGGGCATGACCTTCCGCGGGTGGATACCCCGTCTGGCCCAGCTGGGGCGACGGATTGGGCGGGTAAGTTGGGGGCTACATCAAATTAGTTTGCATCCTTCAAGTTTCGATGGTTCCAAGATACGTACGAGGCTGCCATTTCGAGAAGCATCAGCTCCAGAGGTGGGAACCAAGTGGACCGGTGGAGGGGGTGTCCGTCCATTGTTGGAAGCTTGATATTGCAGATAGCTCGGCTGTTGCGAAGGTGGAGGAGGATACCCAGCACGGGCACCATGAGCCCCCGGAGGAGGTGTAGGCGTAGCCGTAGATCTCCAAGCCGACCCCGGACGTGGCGGTAGATGCCCGAAGTGTTTCTGTTGCATCTGCACCGCGGCCGTCCGAGCTTTAATCAAGGCATTTTCAATGGGCCGAGTCACTTCCGGAGGAAAAACAGGTGTTGCATCCATGGATCCAGGTACCGGGCCCTTCCAGGTCTTGAGCATCTCTTCTAGTTTCTTCCGAATTGGGCCATCCACGAGGGTGTATGCGTTCATGAAGGTCTGATAGAGGTTTCGGCCAAAGAAGAGGGTATATGGAGACCCCACATTCTTGACGACCGAATCAAGTACATAGAATGCGGGCAATTTCCGACTCGGAGGAGCCTTTGATCGAGTCAGTCGGATGGAACCATCATAGCAGTCAATTTTCTACAATATATATACATGATACCATGTATTATGTCTCGAGGTGTCTATGCCAAACAAGAGGAAACCCACTTACAGTCTTGATATGATTCTCGGTGGCTCTCGAGATGGCCAAAGCATGGTCAACGTTCTCTTTGGCGATGACGGTCAAATTGCTAATCTCGTAGCGTGAGTTGAGCGTCAGATCCTCCAACGAGTTCTTGTAGTCCTCGGCGACTTCGTCCGACGGCAGGCCAGTCATGATGGCGGTGGCTGATAGCAATGATCAGGCAAGAGCAGTGTGTTGAGTGCTGCTTTGCGACGATGCTGTGTTGCGAAGTGGTGGGTGGAGGTTAGAAACAGTCTTGGATATTCCAAGGACGCCTCGTAAGGTTTCTCAGTCCTCGCGGCGAGAAGCAAGAAGGATTTTCATAGTCTGGCTATCTAGCACTCGCACCACAAGCGCTGCAGCATGACAGATAGTCCTGTGTGAAGGAGAAGAAGAAGAAGAAGAAGAAGGAGAAATCCTCCGCGTTTAACAATATGGTTGTCCCTTTGCCCCGGCCACCTCGTGCCCTATTCTGCAACCCTTCGCGGGTAACCTCGCGGGTAACACGCCCGGAAAGTCCCTCAACTGTTACGCCTCTAAGATCTTTTTGTTCTCACCAGAGCCTATTATGGTCGTCAAGAGCAATCGAGACAGTCGAGTGGAGTCAACGAAGAAGAGAGGTTGATGGATGGTGAATCAACAGCTTGACGGAGGGAGTGAAGTCAGAGCTGTAGAGTTACCCGACGTGGCGCCGGTGGCTGATGAGCACATGATGGGCTGGCACAGTAGGTGGCTGGTGGGTTGTTGGATGACTCAGCCAACAAGAACAATACATCACCGGTCCTGAATAGAAGATGGTGGCCTGATCGAGATACCGTACAACTATCCAAAAACTACTCAGAATCGTCTGATAACTTGTTGCACCTCTTTAACTTTGATCTACGAGCTACTCGCAACAATGAGAACAGGTGCACTATCGTTGTGTGCTGTCTGGATGGCCCTCATCTATTCGGTCATCGCCGTGCAGATGAAGTCCATTATGGTTACCTATCCTAACGAAGTTTCCGATTCCGTCATCGCTGAGGCTAGGGAGGCTGTCGTGGCTAAGGTAGAATACTCGACTTCAGCTGGGACTCATACTGATGCTAACTATCATGTTTGCAGGGTGGTAAAATCACTCATGATTACAAAGGTGAGCTCAGCTCTTCCCGCTTTAACTGGTCTCTGTGCTGACTTTACCAGATCTTCTAAGGTACTTCACTGAGTTTGTAATCAGTAAGTACGTGTGTGCGGCTAATATAAAAGCGCAGAGGCTTTGCAGCGAATGTGCCAGTCGACGTCGTGGAGGTCATGAAGACGGCCGAGTCCGATCATGGGGCTACGGTTGAGGAAGATCAGATGGTTTCCATCAACTCTTGAGTGAGATGTCCATTGACGAGTTATAGAAAGGGTGTCTGGAAAAGAGGGAGATCGCAAAGGGTGTGGAATTAGCTGGAGTTAAATTATTACAAGGGAATGGGTTGGAATATCAATCGGTTATATCTTGGCCATTCGATATGCCTGCCGTCACGCGCTTCAATTGTACCAAAGCGAGGCTTCTCATTTTGGCCAACTCATTTTCAAGTGCGGATAATACCTGCTATGTTACTCATTGCTCTATTCAATGTTGGGGTTGTCCGCATTGGGTTTGCCATTCATTGAACCCTTTGATGACCGTCGAGCGTACGTATTATGAAGTTGCTCCCTTTATCCGTTATCGATAAAGAGTACGTATCGAAGAACGACGGGCAGCATCGCGTCGCGATGCGCGTCACCCGCCCAACAATTGGGCCTCGTTGTCAACGCCCAAATTTGACCACCGACTCGGTCGACAATGAAGACAAGTCCTTGTCCCATTCAATTCCGGCTGCGATCGTCAAAGACGGATCCGTTGAGCGTATAAAACGTCCACCGTAGCCACCATGACTGACTCCCATCACCGCCAGATTCTCTACCAACACGCTCATCCTACACCATACCTTGCACGATGCTTAGCGGGGGCTTTAGCTCCTTCGTCTCCAACTCCAGCATGAGGCCGTCCACGGAGGTTGAGGATGCCATTCTCGAATGGGTAGGTGATTGTGATCGCAACGTGCCATTTTTGCTAGTTTCAGTGCAATGACTGACAACTCGATTGAATAGATTAATGACGTGGCATCTCCAGAGCAGGTCTCTAAATTGGAGGATGTAAGCGATGGGCGCATCTTGTACAAAATTCTACGTGAGTAGTGGTGCATCCGGCATGAGCATGTCGGATGAAAATCGGCAGAGAGTGGACGTATGCTGAGCGGTAACAGGAGACGTGGACCCGTCGTTCTTTGTGAAAGTGCTTCCGAACAACCCTTCGGACGAATCGATGCTCTGGTTCTCCAAATGGCAAAACTGTGCGTGACAGAAGCTAGTTACGCGTTCTGCGCTGTCCGCATGCGGATGCTGATGAATGCGTACAGTGCGGTTTATCAACAAAGAGATCGTCAGCTACGTCAAACAGGAACGGAGCGAGGTATCTTTGGATAAGTCAACGTTGCCCGATCTCAAATTGATCGCTGCGGCCGAAGATATTGCGTCTGTCGAATCAATTAAGGTCAAACATCAACGTCCAGCCCCGCCATCGAAGAAGTCGAAGAACACCACTGATTTTCCACCACAGCTATTGAAACTCATCCTGCTGGTCGCCTTCAGCTCGCCTCGCGGTGACGACTATCGAGCACGCCTGAAGCAGCTCAGCACGTCGACGCAAGAGAAGATCAACACCGTTGTTGAGGAGGTAGGTCGTTCTTATGTTGTTGCGTGCATTGCTGACGTTCATGGAATGCAGGTACAAAGAGCGAATAGCAACGACGCGCAGTCTGACACAATGTCGAGAAAGGAGTCAACCCCAGGCCAGGTGACCCCGGCCAGTGAAGAGGACTACCAGCGGCAGCTGCTATACTATGAGCAGCGCGTGGTCAAGGCGACGCAAGCCAATAAAGAGATCAGAGAAGAAAACGACGAGCTAAGCCGCGAGAGACAGGAACTCAAAGCCACGGTGGGCAAGCTGCAGAAAGAGATCGTGAGTGGTGCTGAATCGTGTGGTGCGTGCGGAAGCTAAACTCGAGCAGGAGACGTTACGAGAGAAGGACGCTCAGAATGAGAATGCCAACGCACATATCAAGCACCTCAAGGATAGAATGTAAGTGGTCTCCACGTATCGCTATGTAACTTGTATTGATCAGATGACAATGCAGTTACGAGCAGGATGGGCTCATCGAAGGATTGGAGATGAAGCTGTCGACCTCTGAGCGCACCATCCACGATCAGCAGAAACAGGTAGGGGATCTTCTGTGCTGTCCCCAAGATGGAGGTATCTGACGGTCAACAGATTAGCGATCTTCAGCTGTCGAGCAGCAAGACCCAGTACCTCCAAGATGAGGTCTCGATCTTGAAGCGGCAGAACGAGGATCTGCGACGAAAAGCCAACACGGCCGAAAACTACCGGAAGAAAGTGGTTCAGCTGAAAGATATTGAAACCGAGGTCCAAGACCTTCGTGCGGAGCTGGAGGCGGCCAAGGCCGAGGCGAAATCAGCCAAGGAGGCGCGTATAGCCGCGGAGTTGGACAGCCAGAATTGCCACAAGACGATGGCCACCGTGGAGCAGGAGAACTACCAGCTCCAATTGATCAAGAACCGGCTCGAGGTGGATCACAAGAACATGTTGGTGCGGTGGGAAGATATGAATGAGGATCGCTTGAAAGACACGGAAGAGATGTCGTATTATCAGGCGCAAATTGCCGGTCTCGAAGCCCAGCTGCGGGATCTCGAAGCGGAACAGAAGACTCAGCGCGGTCCTCCGCGCACGCTGGAGGCCGAGCTGCAAGAGGAAGCTGATCAAGACTCGTAAGTGACGACCATGACGCTGAGCCATGTTGCATGACTGACGTTCTCGGCAGGGATGATACTGAGTCCGGCGACAATGACGATGACACCAGTGACCAGCCAACCTTCATCGAGCCGAAAATGAAGGCGGTGCTCCAACGCCAGCTCGATGACTGCAATGCTCAGGTCGAGGAGATGCGACTTAAGAGAGACGAGGCTCTCGCGGAAGTGGCTCGGTTGGAAGGCGTCCTTCGCGCACGGCCAAGTGTCGTCTCCGTCGAGTACAACCCCATTTCGTCCGAGGAGGTGATCGCAGCTCACCGTGAGGGTACCAGCAGCGAACGATTCATACAGCTTCGGGAAGCGCTACGAGATGCTCAGATTCGAGAGCGTACCGCCACCAGTACCATCTCGAGACTTGAAGCCGAGCTCTTGAAGACGCAGACCGACTTGAACACCGCACGAGGTGAATGTAAGCGCGATCTTTGAGTTTTCTTGCATGCTGCCGCTTGAAGACATGCTAATGGTGATGCCACCAGTGGACCTGCTTAACCAAGACGCCCTCCATGAGGCACACATCCACCATGAGTTGAACTTCCCAGCTTTTGCGCAACTTCGGGCCGAACGCGAACCGTTGTATCAGCTAAACGAGAATCTCAGAGAGCGCGTCGATCGTCTGAAAGATATCCTGAACGAAGTGTTGCTCGACAAGGACGTCGTACAGACATCACTGCTCAACCAGACTAATCGGGTGCACGACGCCGAGGGAGTTGAACGCAAGCTGGCGCAGCTCGCCCGCGGCCTCGAGGATGATCAAGCATCTTATAACCGGCTGCGCGAGAACCTAGGATCTGGAGTCGATGAAGCCGATGGAGCCTCTCCGGACGCCGCAACGAGGGCGCGGCCGCCGATCAGTGCGCGCAAAGCCGGCTTGGACCTGAATGCCGAGGGTCCCATGATTGACCGCACCGCCTGTCCCACCAGTCAACCCGCCGATGCTCCCACGGTTGAGCCCGACATCATTCGCAACCCGAGTACCATGGCCGCGGACTCGGAGCAGACAGATCTACGGATCCAGCTTCGAAACACCCAGGCCCTGTTAGCCGCCGGGGTCACCTGGCTCGAGAACGATCGAGCCGACTCCGCCGGCATTCTCGAAGAAGCGAAAGGCGAATTTGAGCGACTGGCACAGGTCGCGCAAGACCGTCGACTCGGACGGGTGAAGGTGACCGAGGTGAGCGAATTTGCCGACCTCAGCCTAAACCTCCTACGACATGCCCTCGCAGACCAAAAACGCATCATCACTTCCCTTCCACCTCCAGCTCCTCCAAGCACCATCCTACCCTGGGAAAACCAGAGCCACTGAAACTTTCTTTCTTCCCACAGCACGAGCCATTGACGAAAGATGGTGGTACCGCCGACCCGTCTCGACCGCGTCCGATACCGAAGTCTATGACCACCGATCCAGGACCGAATGGTCTCTCGTCGATGACGATGAATGGAGTTCGTACAGCAACGAAGATGAGCAACACCGAGGTATTCTATCAGTCGACTGTTCCGCGCCTACCCGCTTTATTACAATCAGTGATCCAGCTGACAACACGGTTTTCATCGACAGAATGCTACCAGCACACCGCCGCAAGGAGGACGACCCACCGTGGAGCAGCTCGAGCGAGAATTAGCCCTCATGGCCAGCGCATGGTACAGTCTGAACAGTCGATTGCAGATGAACAACGTGATGCTTCAACGACGGAACGAGTCTCCACGCAGTTGGCTAAACCGACAACGCAAGGTGATGGATCAGGCGACGGTGGGATCGAGGCCCAGGGTGTTTACGCGGTCTCAATCCATCGTCGCTTCAAGCTGATAGATAGCATTCGACGGTGTTACTTTGACTGCCCTTTCTTTTCTTCACTTTCTAATTAAATGATGTTTGATCGTTTTCCAGTGTCTTTTACGCATGCCCACGTGTTTCTTGCAGATCACTTGCTTCTTCTTCTTCTAGTGTCTTGTAGTTTCTTGTGTGTTTCTTGGGTCAGACATCATCAGCAAGCATTGGGTAGATACCTCCTCATCAGTTCCGTCTTCTGTCTTCACATACCCCTTTCCTATCATTATTCAACTATCAAGATTCACCTCTTCATCCTCACCCTCATAGTTTACTTCCTCAATCGTCCATGTGAGCATCATTGCACAGCTATGACGTACATCCCTCTCTACCTACATACACATACTCTTGAAGCTCAGTCATCGTTCTGTTCGCACTCTACACTCTAGTGGATGTGAGAACATCTTCAGTTTAGATCTCCGCGAACTCGTGCGCATGCATCTTGGCTTTTAGTCTCATGATCAATTCACATTTACTCTTTATTTAGCTTTTATTTGATTCTTCTTTCCCCCATCTTTGCAATGCACGAGCATGCCGTCCTTCTCAAGATGCAATATAGGTACAGTACGCTACACCCATCCGCCACTATGTACAGGTATTTGTGTGGAAGGACCAGATGAGATGAGATGGGATCACGCCCAATCCACCGGCTCTCTCAACACCCTCAGCAACTTCTCCTCCCGACTTCCTCTTTCGGGCTCATGCATATACTCCCACCTCGCGGTCAAGGGTAAACTAACGAGGATACTCTCAATACGCGCACCAGGAGTCATCAACCCAAAACTTGTTCCGCGATCATGCACGAGATTGAACTCGACGTACCTCCCTCTTCGTATCTGCTGCCAGATCTTCTCATGTTGCGTGTAAGGCATATCCTTCCTTTTCTCCAGTATCGGGACATACGATGGCAAAAAAGCCTTCAAACAATCCTGCACGAACGCAAACAAGTTTTCGGGATCTTTTTCGGATTCGTCGAGATCGTCGAAGAAGATCCCGCCCACTCCGCGCCTTTCTCCGCGGTGAGTGACGTGGAAGTAATCATCGCACCATTTCTTGAAGCGTGGATAGTAGTTTTGATCGTGTCGGTCGCAGGCATCCTTGATCGTGGCGTGGAAATGTCTTGCGTCGTCTTCGTACAGGTATGCTGGAGTGAGATCGGTTCCTCCACCGAACCAGGCTGTAGCCGGACTACCGTCTTCATTCGCGGTTTCGAAGTAGCGGTAGTTGAGATGCACGGTGGGTGCATGCGGATTATGGGGATGTAAAACCATGCTTAATCCCGCGGCGAAGAAGTCGAGTTTGTCCACTTCTGCGTTCAAGGCGGGGTGATTCACGCGCATCTTCTGGATCGCCGGGCGGGGTAAAGTCCCATAAACGACGGAGATGTTGACACCGGCTTTTTCGAAGACCGTCCCGTCTTGTAAGACGCAGCTGATTCCCCCTCCGCCGTGGTCGGGTCGGGTCCAGCTGTCCCGACGGAAGACGGCTCCGTCGTCGATGGCTTCGAGAGCGGCCACGATTTGGGATTGTTGGGCTTTGATGAATGCTTCCATTCGTAGACGCATGGGAGAGGAGCTGGTGATGCTAGTCTCGCGTTTCGTGAGACTGTCTCGTTCGGCGAGGGTCATGGAAGCGAGTTGTTGCTCTTCTTGGATGGATTCGGTGAGCTTTTGTTTTACATAAATGGTCAGAAGAAGGGTTTGGTTATCGTAGTAGTCGGCCATGGGGATGTCGAGGAAGGAATTTAATTCACCATGGAGTAGATCATCGAGCCGACAAATACGACGCCAAATGAGAGTTGGAAGTAAGGAACCCATTTCCAGATTCCCTTGGGTGGTGGTCCTTGTGGCCGTCCTCCTAGGGTGGGTAGTGCCCGTTGCATGGACGATATCGAAGGCTGGGGAGAGCTAGGAGGAGGGGGTTTAGGGGGGGTGGTGCTCGAGGCCCGGTGTCGACAGGGTCGTAGAGCAAAGTCGCAAGGCCGTCTCAATCGAGGTCGCCATGCTATAGATGACCCTGCTCGGCCAACATAGGGCCGAAGGGTGGCCATGGTCGACTGTGTTGTTTACAATGACCTCGCTCGTCAATGACGATTGGAGCTCGCGCGAGCTCCAAAAGGGTGAAGTCAATGCGCCGGACTGGAATAACTTTGTGCCGGTATTGAGGTATGCAAAGATTGATTGGATCCAGTCTTTTAACTGCTCTGTGGATTTTGATTGGCTTACGAGTCTGGATCTTAGCTATTTCATCTTTTATATTTTCTGATTGGTTTGGCTTGGGATAGAGTCACGAGACTCAAGATGAGTCATCTTCACAGGCAGACAAGAGCAACACGAGACTATGAATGAATGCGGCCAGCAGTCATGGGAAGAAAGAGGAATCAGGCGACGACCTGATCATTCATGATATAACTTCTTTCAGTCATTCATAGATAGTCCTGTTGCATCAATAGAGCGATTGCTGCTCTTCTTCTCTGCACGACAACATTCTCGTAGAAGCCCAGCTCAGCTCAGCTCAGTGTCAGTCACCTGCCTATCGCAGTCAGACTCACAGTTTTGTACCTGCTGACTCACCCCCCGCCGCCGCACTCTTCGCCTCTCTCCGTCAGTCGCACTTCTCCACCATCATCGTCGTCGTTGTCGTCGTCAACCCAGCTGCCGCCTAGTTCCGTCATAACAACATCCATCATAACTCACACCGACAAAGAAAGGAAGCTGATCATCATTCATCTCCTTTGACTTTGCATCTTCGCATCAACATCCATAACATCCACAACAACAAACACCATCAAGACCGTCACCATGCGTTCCAAATTCAAAGACGAACATCCCTTCGAGAAGCGCAAGGCTGAAGCGGAACGGATCCGACAGAAATATGCCGATCGCATTCCTGTGAGTACTATTTATTCATCCATACCATGCATCTTAGTGTCTCTCTATCCCAACGACTTCTGAGCGTTATATGATCTCTCGATGACGATGCTAATGATCTTCATATTCAATAGGTGATCTGCGAAAAGGTCGAAAAGAGCGACATCGCCACCATCGACAAGAAGAAATATCTCGTCCCCGCGGACTTGACGGTCGGGCAGTTTGTCTATGTCATCCGCAAGCGCATCAAACTGTCCCCGGAAAAAGCCATCTTCATCTTCGTCGATGAGGTCCTTCCTCCCACCGCGGCTCTCATGAGCAGTATCTACGAGGAACATAAAGACGAGGATGGATTTTTGTACATCACGTAAGTGATATATATCTCACTTCTTCCATTACCTTGATGTTATTCTCCTCTAGGCGGGCTCTACATCTGCTTGTAGGGATTCGGTGATGGTGGTGGTGGTGGTGTAGTAATTTAAAAGAGATGTTGTATCGCTAACGGTGATGATGGCGATATAGGTACTCGGGCGAGAATACGTTTGGCGGTTTGGAGTGTTAAATGGTTTATGTCTTTGTCGTGATCGATCCAGTCAATCAATCATTCATTCATTGAAGTGCTTGCTATTGATGTCTTTATTGGTGGCTTTTCGATCGGGCGTTTCGTTTGATTATACAGAATGGTATTCCATTGAATGAATGAGCAGTGGTCTTCGTCGTCGTTGTTCTCCTCGTGTGCGAAGGCCAACTAGAAAGTGAGGAGCAGGTTGTTGAGAGAAGGCCGGACCTAGACTGACCATGATGAGGAGGAGGAGGAAGAGGATGCTAAGCTTGCTTCAGGGGCGATGATGAGAGACGTGGAGATGGATGAACCCAGTGAAGAGGGGGTGGGCGATAATGAGGACGAGCGCCTGATAAATGAAACTGTTTTTATTTGCCTCCATGACTGATTGACACGTTCTGTCTATCTATCAAGGTCTCGTAGACTGTCTCGTAGACTGTTTCGTAGAAACACTCCAACCTCTATTGGTTTCCATGGTTGCAGCACCGTTTTTCAATGGTATTACCGCCTTGCTATGTCTGCCATGGTAACGTAACGTATTTGAGCTTGAGCTGCTGTAGGTAGGTCATTAATCTCTCTCTCCCCTTCTCCCCTTCTGAATCGATGGGAGTTATTGTATTTGCTCCTCTCGATCAATTCAAGTTCTCCACATATTCGTTGTTTGACGACCTAACCCAGTCTCTCTCTATCCAGCTCTTCGTTCCTAGGCTTCTCTTGCAAGCTTGACCCCAGCGTGATGTTACTTTCGTCCATCAAGACACCACGCCAGCTGTGAAAAATCTGCTTCGAAGCCGTGGTGGTGAAATCCACCTCATCTCCTTCCTTCTTTCTGAGCTTAAAGCTTCCATGGAAGCAGCTCGTCGAAGCCTAGCTTCCTTTTCCCCCATCCCTAGCTTCCTAGATCCAGGCACTGAAGAAAGACCACGCTTGCTTGCCCGCCCTCCCTCCCTCCCTCCCTTCTTGAGCCTGCCTGCCTGACTCTCCGCATCACCAGATCCGCCCTCGCCTCAGGATGCATATTCGAGACACAGGCCTAGACACACTGGACATGCCCTGCGAGCCCTCTCTTAACTCTCTCTGAGCTCCACCTTGACCCCAACCCCAGCCAGTAAGGATCTCACATCTCTCAGCTCACATCCGTCGCTAACCCATACCTCCTCCCTCTCAACTCATACCCTCCCTTCCACCTCGCCTCTGGGTCGTCCTAGATCCTCGAAACCAGTAACAAATCTCAACCGCCTCCATCCCGTCAGAAAAATATCCATCCCCGATACCCCTCCCTCTGTAGCTCCCACTTCCCCACCCAGTCCGCCTACCACTCCCCCGGCAACTCCATCGGTGGAGGACATCTTCTCTCGTTCTTCGCGTCGAATGCGTACAAAAGCAGCGGATGTACCTATAAACAGTGCAAAAACCGGGTCGAGTCGGCGGGAGATGATGTATTGATAGCGCGGGATGGTCGTTGACATGGTTTTGGTAGCAGGGATTGTCTCGACTGGTGGTGATGGCGATGATGTTGAATATAGTATGAATGGAGGAGGGAAGGGAGAGAGTGGAAGGGAGAGAGCTTTTTGAAGGTTGGTGGTGGTGTTGATTGATTGATTGATGGAATTACGGATTGAGGAGTTTGGCGAAGAGCTTAGGATTGGCAAGCTTCAACAAGGGCTAATAGGCGTGTAACAAAACTAGTGAGATAGTATAGCCGCAGATCAGTCACGACGTGAGCTCGTTACTTATAACTGTTCAAAAACCTGAGTTTATAATTTGTAGAGCATGATAAGGAGAGCCGCTATTTCCCTATATTGTACTGGAATACCCATTTCGTCTAATCTTAATCGGGCTCTCTCATTGGATATGCCCTTTCGGCCGTCCCTTTCCCATTGGCGCAATGAATTTGAGTTACCGTCCCGCTTTACTCAACAGAGCCGCACCACCTGCGGAGGGCCAAAGGTCCGGAGCAGGTCGAGCACTCCACAGAACCTCTTCAACAGGAGCAATTCGATTGACCTGC
>QQTW01002330.1_pt1 | contig 13721 bp, 11 predicted proteins | sample 1904831 | NCBI WGS metagenome assembly QQTW01 (sample SAMN09435610, study PRJNA476489) | Subsurface metagenome, whole genome shotgun sequencing project. | reverse complement strand
TGCGCCTGAGCTTGCAGTCTGTGTCAGCATTCCCCACGATTGGGCTTGTAGAGTTAAAATTTGTCTATTAGTGGCATTATCATCAACAATGAGTAAGCGCTTTTGCTTTAAGTTGCAGCTATCAATATTTATTGCGGACGGATTATAGTCAGCAGCAGCAATTATCGTAAAATAAAATGTGGAGCCGTGATTTACTTCACTTTTAACCCACATTTTACCGCCCATCATTTCGCTTAACTGCTTGCCAATTGCTAGCCCTAACCCAGTACCACCATACTCGCGGGTAGTAGAAGAATCAACTTGACTAAAAGATTTGAATAATCGCTCTATACGCTCTATAGGAATACCAATTCCTGTATCTTTAACAGAAAATTGAATTTCGTAATTAAGCAAGCATTGAGAATAACTATGGACTGAGTTATCTTGATTAATTTCTTCTCCTCTGATTTGTTTTGCAGTTACCGAAACTATTATTTCTCCAGTTGTGGTAAATTTAACTGCATTACTTAGCAAATTAGTTAATATTTGCTTCAATCGCGTTACGTCCCCAATAATTGTCTTGGGAGTTTGAGGAGTAATTAAGTAAGCTAATTCGATATTTTTTTCTGCTGCTTTCCAGGAGATTAAGTCAAAAGACTCTTCAACAAAAGTATGCAAGTTGAAGGAACGCTGTTCTAATTCTATTTTTCCCGATTCTATTTTTGATAAGTCGAGAATATCGTTAATTAGCATTAACAAAGTATCGCTACTACTTTGAATTGTGGTAACAAATTCGCGCTGCTGCGGTGTTAGTTGAGTGTTGAGCAATACATCAGTCAATCCAACAATCGCATTCATGGGCGTGCGAATTTCATGGCTCATATTAGCTAGAAATTCGCTTTTGGTGCGAGTCGCACTTTCTGCCGCCACCTTAGCTTTTTCCAGTTCTTGCGTGCTAGCAACTAGCGCTTGTTGCCCAAAATATTGTTCGCTAATATCGTCAAACAGCCACAATCTCCCAGGGACATCGTGTACGCGAGTAGTAGTGCTAGAAATACTTAATACTCTTGGCTTTTCGCCTCCCAAAATCCAATTCCAGTTACGAATTTCTGCTTGTGGTTGAGAAAAAAACTGTGCTGCTTGGGTAGCGATTTCTGCTTGATTTTCTGCGCTCATGCGCAGATTTGCCATTGCTTGAGCAAGAATTGGTGGCTCTACGTATCCAGCCTGAAGTTGCAATTCTTGGGCAGCAGCTTGATTGATCCAGCCTTGTTCCCCGCTTTCATCTACAAATACTACTCCTTGATGAATAGTCTGTAGCATTGCTCCAAAACGTGCTTGAAGCCTATCGAGGCTGATAGTAATGTCATTAAAGTTAACTAAAGTCCGCAACTGTCCCAATAAAGAGCCGATAAATTGTTGTAAGTGCGCAGAAATATGGGTATGTCGATACCAAATTAGTAAAATTGCGCCTTTTCTGCCGTCAGTTGCTATTAGAGGCAATATAGCTAAAGATTTAGTGCCTTGAGCAACTAATAAGTGCGAAGCACTCACGATAGATGGGTAATTAGGATAGTAGAGACAGCGGTTTTGGGCGATCGCTGTCGCAAATAAAGCTGGAGTTGTCAGCCGATTGGGCAACGCTGTCGCAGGTAAACAAAAGAGTGCTTCCGCCGTAACATCATCAAGTTGTCGCAAAGCGATCGCGGCATCAGCACGGGAAAAATCGTGCAGTAAAGTTACAGTTCGCTCTAAAAGCTGCTGAGGAATAGTTGGATCGGCATCGGTGAACTTAGCAAGCACGGTTTGGGAAGCCAACCGCCACTCTATACGCCGCAAAAATTGCGTTATAGCAAGAGTAAATACAGTAACAAAGCCTAATTCAATTGCATTTAGGGGTTTATCTGCGTGAATTGCGATCGCAAACAACGTAACTACCCCGACAAACAACCCGATGCGTATTGGTGAAAATGGCAGCATCGAACTCAAGGTAGCAACTAACAACAGGAAGATTTGTATAGGTGTCCAATTATCCAAAACAGCCAAAATTACCAGCAAAAATGTTAGCCCAATTAAGACGGGGGCAAAGGTTGGCAGCCAGTCAGGATGGCGGCGCAATAGTCGTAACTGCTGGAAATTTAAACGCCAAGACATGAGGCGAGTTCTTTTGTAACTACATCAGGTGCGCTCAGATGAGGTAAATGTCCTTGAGCATCGATATTTATCAACTGGCTTTGGCTAATTTTATCTGCCATATACTTTCCTACTTCTAGCGGCACTGCAATATCATTACTAGACTGTAAAATTAGGGTCGGGACTTGCAAGCGCGGTAATTCTTGGCGATGATCGGATTCAAAAATAACTCTTGCTACAGCTTGAGCGATATCAGGGCGAATAGCTGCTAAAGTCTTGGCAAATTCTTGAGCTAGTTCTGGTTTATCTGGGTTTCCCATTGCTAAAGGTGCAAAGCCACTAGCCCAAGCATAGTAGTTGGATGACATTGCTGCGTACAATGCATCTAGATCGGATTGGTCAAAACCCCCTACATAACCACGATCGTTGAGATAACGGGGAGACGCACCGACAAAAATTAGTTGGCTAAACAACTGCGGTTCAACTAATGCCGCAAGTAGACTGACCATACCACTAACTGAATGACCTACTAAGATACACTCAGTCAGTTTTAACTCGGCACACAAATCTAATAAATCTTCAGCGTAGCTATAAAGGCTGCTATAACGCCGAGGGCTATAGGCTGTAAAGTCAGATTCTCCTGCCCCTACATGGTCAAATAGGACGATCCGGAAATTTGGCTCAAATGCTGCTACTTGATGTCGCCAAGCACTTTGAGCCGAACCGAAACCGTGAGCGAAGACAAGCGTGCGATCGCCATTACCCAAAATTTTTACATTATTACGCTCAAGGATGCTACTCGCCATAACTTAGCAAACCTAACCTTTATCTTCAGTTAAGTCTATTTTTGCCAAAAAAACGGTAGAGAGTGAAATTCTCTACCGTTATCTATATCTTATGTAATATCCGTTATCCGCAAGTTGTTAGTAATAGCTTACGAATCTACTGCTTGAGGGAGTAATTCGCGCCTTTGCTCGGAAGCTACTTTGACAGTACCAGTTTCATCAACATCGACTACAGCCGTATCGCCGTCTTTAATGCGTCCTGAGAGGATTTCCTCTGCTAGGCTATCTTCTAGCAAGCGCATAATTGCTCGACGCAACGGTCTTGCTCCGTAGCTGGGGTTATAACCCTCTTCTACTAAGCGGTCTTTGAAGCGCTCGGTAACTTCTAAGGTTATGCCTTTTTCAGTTAGGCGACCAAATACTTCTTTGAGCATGATGTCGGCGATTTCCTTGACCTCATCTCTGTTCAACTGACGGAAGACGATAATCTCGTCGAGTCGGTTCAAGAATTCTGGACGGAAATACTGCTTGAGTTCTTCATTAACTAGCGACTTAATCCGGTTGTACTGGGATTCTGCCACGTCTTGCGCCAATTCAAAGCCTAAGCCAGCCGCACCTTTTTCAATTACCTTGGAGCCGATGTTAGAAGTCAAAATCAGCAATGTATTCTTGAAGTCTACAGTGCGACCTTTGGCATCTGTTAACCGTCCGTCTTCCAATATTTGCAGCAGCATATTGAAGACATCGGGGTGAGCTTTTTCGATTTCGTCAAACAGGACTACGGTGTAAGGACGACGGCGTACAGCTTCTGTTAGCTGACCACCTTCGTTGTAACCTACGTATCCTGGGGGCGAACCAATTAGCTTGGATACGGTGTGGCGCTCCATGTATTCCGACATATCAAGTCGGATCATTGCTTCTTCTGAGCCGAAGAAGTAAGCTGCCAATGCCTTAGTTAGCTCAGTTTTACCTACTCCTGTAGGTCCAGAGAAGACGAAACTTGCGATCGGGCGATTAGGATTTTTTAAGCCGACACGAGCGCGGCGAATTGCCTTGGAGACTGCCCTAACTGCCTCTTCTTGACCGATTAGGCGCTGGTGTAAGGTGTCTTCCATCAGCAACAGTTTTTCGGACTCAGACTCAGTTAGTTTATTAACTGGTACGCCTGTCCAAGAAGCGACAATGTGAGCAATGTCTTCTTCTGTAACAACAGGTGAATCTTCACCTTCAGGGCGGGTTGAATTGGTTTTGTTTTGCGAGAGCGCTCTGATTTCGCCTTTGATTTCCATTTCGCGATCGCGCAATTCTCCAGCTTTGGCAAAGTCTTGACCGCGAACTGCGTCGTCTTTCTCTTTCAAGACTTTACGCAATTCTTTATCAAGTTCTTTAGCTGCTGGTGGCAAAGCTGAATTAATCAGCCGTACCCTAGAACCTGCTTCATCAACTAAATCGATTGCCTTGTCTGGCAAATAGCGATCGCTAATATAGCGGTCTGATAGTTTGGCGGCGGCTTCTAAAGCCTCATCAGAGATTTTTAGTTTGTGGTGCTGCTCGTAGCGTTCGCGCAGTCCGTACAATATTTCTATAGTTTCGTCTACTGATGGCTCCCCTACCATTACTGGCTGGAAGCGGCGCTCTAGTGCGGCATCTCGTTCGATGTGCTTGCGGTACTCGTCTAAGGTTGTTGCACCGATACACTGCAATTCGCCTCTTGCCAAAGCTGGCTTGAGGATATTTGCGGCATCAATTGCGCCTTCTGCTGCACCTGCACCGATTAGGGTATGCACCTCATCAATTACCAAAATCACGTTCCCCGCCGAACGGATTTCGTCCATGATTTTTTTCAGGCGCTCTTCAAATTCACCTCGATACTTTGTACCTGCTACCAACAAGCCAATATCGAGAGTTACAACCCGTTTGTCTTCGAGAATGTCTGGGATATCTTTATTGGCAATCCGAGATGCTAGACCTTCAGCTATTGCTGTTTTACCAACACCTGGTTCGCCAATTAATACTGGGTTATTTTTTGTTCTGCGACCCAATATCTGAATTACCCGTTCGATTTCTTTTGCCCGACCTACTACTGGATCTAGCTTGCCGTCTGCTGCCATTTGAGTCAGGTTCGAGCCAAATTCGTCCAATGTTGGCGTTTTGGTTCTGCCTGCTTGTCCGGCAGTTGTAACTTCAGCCGTTTCTCCGAGCATGCGAATTACTTGAGTGCGGACTTTAGATAAATCTACGCCCAAGTTTTCCAATACTCTTGCTGCTACGCCTTCTCCTTCGCGGATTAGACCTAAAAGCAAGTGTTCTGTGCCGATGTAATTATGTCCTAGCTGCCGTGCTTCTTCTAACGAAAGCTCCAATACCCGCTTTGCCCGTGGGGTAAAAGGAATTTCTACGGCAACAAAACCTGAACCACGTCCGATGATCTTTTCGACTTCAATTCGGGCATCTTTGAGGTTGACACCCATAGAACGAAGTACCTTAGCTGCTACGCCCGTACCTTCGCCAATCAGACCCAGGAGGATCTGTTCTGTCCCTACGAAGTTGTGACCCAGGCGGCGGGCTTCTTCCTGGGCCAGCATGATCACCTTAATGGCTTTTTCTGTGAAGCGTTCAAACATAGCGTTTTCGATTCCCCTGAGTCTTGCCAGTACGCTGATTTTAGCATAGGCTATATTTCTGGCTGTCCTATGATGATAGCTACAACCAGTACGGTTTACCCCCCTCTTGGGAAGATTTTTTAACTTTTTGTTAATTTTATGATATTGCTTTGAGTAGTTATACTCAAAGACAAAGGCTGCTAAATTAGTAAGTTTAAATTAAAAAATCATGATTTGTAGCTGAATTTGGTTATTTTTAGCAAATCTTTGGCTTTTTTAGGTTTCTACAATTCATACTTTAGTTGGAAGCCTGTAGATTGGCAAATGCGATCGCTAGTTTCTTGCTGCCAAATTGCTAAATCACCAATAAATTTAGGATTTTGTAAGCCGCCCCGCCACAAAATTAGCGCATCTTCGCCTGTATCTTGGTAGTATCGCTTCCTGCGTCCAGCAGTTTCAAACCCAAATTTTTGATACAAAAATATAGCAGAATTGTTAGATGCACGGACTTCTAAACTTGCCCGTTCTAAGCCGCGATGATTAGCTGACCACAGTAAGGCGACTAGTAGAGCTTGCCCTAGTCCTCGCCTGTGATAGCTAGGATGAACTGCCAAAATTGTAATGTGAGCTTCATCAACAATTGACCACAAACAGCCAAATCCAACTAGTAACGCTGAAGATGGCAAAAATAAACCAAATAAATCGCTATGAGAACTGTCTAATTCGCGGTTATAGCCTTCTTGCGTCCACAGACCGCCAAAACACAAACAATCTAGTTCTACTACGGCATTGAGGTTTTCTGGTGTTAAACGTTTAAGAATTAATAAATTCACACTGTATAGATTCTGGGACGAGTGCTTAGTACACTAAGAAACGAAACCTATTGCTGCTTGTCAATTTTAGATTAAGGACTATTTCTAAAAATTATGGTATCGACCTATAACCCAGTAGAAAGTGAAAATTCTGGTCAGCATTATTTACCTAGGTTAAATAATCCTCAAGTAAATCCTTCACCTAACCAAGAATTATTACCCCTAAGTGCTAAAGTTAACAGCCAAGATGGCTTAGAAATTGGGGACTGTGATGTTACAAAATTGGTGCAGCAGTTTGGTTCGCCATTGTATATCTTAGACGAAGAAACGCTGCGTGCAGCTTGCCGCCAGTATGTTGAGGCGATGGCGAAATATTATCCTGGCGCGTCGCAAGTGCTGTATGCCTCGAAAGCTTGGAGTTGTTTGGCGATTTGCGCGATCGCTTTTTCTGAAGGTTTGGGGATTGATGTGGTATCAGGAGGCGAACTATACACTGCTTTAGAAGCAGGTGTAACCCCTGATAATTTATACCTACACGGCAATAATAAGTCTAGAGACGAACTGACTTTAGCGATTTCTTCTGGTTGTACGATTGTTGTGGATAATTGGCAAGAATTGCATAATTTGGTAGATATAGCAAGTCTTGATAAGCAAGTTAGTCCTATTCGGATTATGTTGCGGCTAACGCCAGGAATTGAATGTCATACGCACGAATATATCCGCACGGGGCATTTGGACAGCAAATTTGGCTTCGATCCCAACCAATTAGATGATGTATTTGCTTATATTAGTCAGCAACCTAGTTTAAATTGTGTTGGATTGCACGCGCATATTGGTTCGCAAATTTTTGAATTGCAACCGCATCAAGATTTGGGCGCAGTAATCGTTGGGTGGTTGCAAAAAGCTAGCGCCTACGGCTTGCAAATTAGCGAATTAAATGTTGGTGGGGGCTTGGGGATTCGCTATACAGAATCAGACGATCCCCCGAGTATTGACGAATGGGTGAAAACTGTTTGCTACGGCGTAAAAGATGCTTGCATAGCCGAGAATATACCGTTACCTAAATTGTTGTGCGAACCAGGGAGAAGTCTTGTAGGTTCAGCTTGCGTTACGGCATATACTATTGGTTCATCTAAAGAAATTCCCGAAATCCGCACTTATATTGCTGTAGATGGAGGGATGTCTGATAATCCCCGTCCGATTACTTATCAATCTGTTTATCGCGCCGTAATTGCCAACCGGATGTCTGCACCCCTAAGTGCAAAAGTGACAGTAGCCGGAAAACATTGCGAATCTGGAGACATTTTGATTAAAGATGCAACATTGCCTGCTACAAGTGCCGGAGATATTCTCGTCGTCATGGCAACAGGTGCTTACAATTACAGCATGGCATCAAACTATAATCGTTTGCCGCGACCAGCCGCAGTATTAGTCAATGGAGGCGAAGCAAATCTAATCGTGCAGAGAGAAACATATCTTGACTTGATCCGCCAAGATCGCCTGCCGGAAAGATTAATTAACTAATATCAGTTAATCGCTAAAGGTAGAGGAAGTAGGCGATCGCAATTTTTTAGCCGTGCGATCGCTCCAATTGCCACAGCCTTTATATGACGCAGGAACAAAATCTCGGATAATTTTAGATTCTCTAGCCAAGTTCCTAGCGGAGTAAATTGCCGCTCTAACTTCGCACTCATCCCTACTCCCCATAAATAAGGTTAATCCAAATCCGATGAGAGACTGGTGGAAGCAATGGCTGACAAACTTAGGCTGGACACAGCCTTTGTTGCTTCACACTCTCGATTTGGGTTTGGTGTTGGTGCTTACCTATATGGTGCTAGTGATCATTGGCGAACGCCGCACGCTGTGGATGGTGCGCGGGTTTATTGTCTTGATGTTAGCCTCAGCTTTGAGCGGTTACTTACGCTTACAACTACTGAATTTTGTTTTAGAAAAATTGGTAGTTGGTTCGGCTGTGGCGATGGCAGTTGTTTTTCAATTGGAATTTCGGCGCTTTCTCGAACAATTAGGACGCGGTGAATTTAGACAATTACTGCAAACCTCTAATAGTGCTATTCCTAAGCCTGATAGTGTAGTTGATGAAATTGTTGATGCAGTCAAAGAACTTTCGCAAAACCGCATTGGTGCTTTACTAATTTTGGAAACTGATAGTCCTATTGATGATCGCTATTTTTCTGTTCCAGGCGTAAAGTTAAATGCAGAAATTTCTAAGGAACTGATCCAAACAATTTTTCAGCCAAAAACTCTGCTGCACGACGGAGCAACGTTAATTCGCGGTTCGCGGATTATGGCATCTGGGATAATTTTGCCGCTTTCCGAGCGTACAGCATCGCGCCAGCTTGGTACGCGCCACCGCGCCGCGATGGGAGTTACTGAGCGGGTAGAAAATTGCGTTTGTGTAGTTGTATCTGAAGAAACAGGTTCAATATCTTTAGCAGAACGGGGAATACTAAATAGACCTCTAACCAGCAGTAAACTTAAGGAACTGTTGGAGAGTAGATTCTCGCCTGCTGTGGAACGCGAAGCTGTTGCGCCAAGTTTAAGGAGCTTGGGCAATCAAATTAGCACTAAGGGATTAGCATTAAGTTCGCGTTTACTCGGTCTACCATCATTGCGCCATCGAAAAAAGAAATGACAACGCCAATTGTATTGCAAGATTTGCCGCCAGATTTAATGCCCGAACGACTGCCAAAACACGTGGCGGTAATTATGGATGGAAATGGTAGATGGGCTAAACGTCAAGGAATGCCCCGAATTATGGGTCATAAGCGGGGTGTAGATGCGCTTAAAGACCTGCTGCGCTGCTGTAAAGATTGGGGCGTAAAGGCGTTAACGGCTTATGCTTTTTCGACCGAAAATTGGAATAGACCGTTGGAAGAAGTTGATTTTTTGATGACTTTGTTTCAGCGGGTACTGCGCCAAGAACTGCGAGAAATGATGAAGGAGAACGTGCAAATTCACTTTGTGGGGAAGTTAGATGCTTTGCCGCGCGCTTTGCAAGCGGAAATTGAGCGCTCAATGGCAGAAACCCAGCACAATCAGGATATTCAGTTTACAGTAGCTACGAATTACGGCGGTAGGCAAGAGATTTTGGAGGCGACACGAGCGATCGCTCTATTAGTCCAGCAAGGTAAAATTCAACCGCAAGATATTGATGAGGAGTTATTTACAAATCATCTATACACGAAGGGTATTTGCGATCCAGATTTAGTAATTCGTACTAGTGGCGAAATGCGGATTAGTAACTTTTTACTGTGGCAAATGGCTTACTCGGAAATTTATGTAACTGATACTTTATGGCCCGATTTTGACCGTTCGGAGTTTCACCGCGCGTTATCTTCGTATCAGCAGCGCGATCGGCGTTTTGGTAAGGTTTAAAGCAAATAGTTAGTATAAATAACCTAGCAGATCGAGAACTCCCGATCGCCAATTAGTTGCCCCAATACATTTATACATCAGGGCATCGGGTATCGGTTCTTCCGCCACCCCAAGAGTAGTATGCTCGTTTATCTTCAACCACCGACAAGGATTATCGGCGCGTTGATATCCCTGTTTGGCATAGATCCGGTTATCGTCTGCATAATAAAGAATATCTGCTCTGTTCCAGTGCAGCGATCTGTCATCAAGCAATCTAGAATTAACTAGAGATCAAGAGTTTGAAATAGGTCTTTTACAGAGTTCATAGGTAAATAAAGTTTCAGAGGAGCTTGTCTAAACTGTTGAAATCCGTACTTTAAATAAAAGCTCAGTGCATTTTCATCTAATGCTTGTGCTATCACAGCTAGAGATGCAACCTGCATCGATGTATCTAGCGATCTTTTCAGGGCATCTATCAAGAGTAGCTTGCCAAATCCATTTCCTTTTTGTCCATTGTCAACGGCAAGACGACCCAATAGTGTGGCTGGTAATAATGGATAACGAGGCAAGCGTTTAGCCCAAGCCTCATCTAAATCTTTAATCTCAATAGTGTACGAACAGAGAGTATAGTAAGCCAAAATATTAGCTTCAGGCTCGTTAATTAAGACAAATACAGTTGAGACTCGTCTTTTAAGATCTTGAGATGCTTGCTTTTGAATGTAATTGTCTAAACTGTCTTTTCCACAACAAAAGCCTGAGCGAATATGCCTACGACTTTCAAAGGAAGCTACTTTGAGAGCCATTAATGTGACATTACTTGCTTGTATTGTAAAGCAGCCTTCTTTAGGGCATCATTGGGCTTCGGAGGATTAAGAATTGCCTCAGCAAACGCAATGCTGTCTTCAGCACTAAGCTTGAGTGTGCGGTGTTGCTCAATAACTCTTTTGGCTTCTGCTTGAGCGCTTGCTGCAACAAAATCAGTTAGAGTTCGACCTTCTAAATCTGCTGCTTTCTGCAAGAGAGCTTTAGTTTCTGGATCGACACGAGCTTCTAATCGTGCCATTGATTTTGGATGAGTTACGGTAGCCATATTAGTAAAATTTAAGTGTCTCACGAGTTATAACTTTAATATTATACGGCAGTTTGCCGTATGCTAATGCAAACGTTATCCCTGATTAAGGGCCAGAAAAAACAGCCTGTTCTATGTCTTGTCTGCTGAGGGAATATTTGAAAGCACGTTGAATGTCTTGCCCTTGTTCTCCGGCTTGCAAATAACGTACTGTTATCTGATCGACCTCAAGGCAGACTTCCGCTTGCCATTGTGACTTGTGGATATGCCAGCAATGCAGTTGCGAACTATCTTGCTGGCAACCTTGGCTTGCTAGCCATTGCTCGATATTTGGTAAAGGATGATTGTATAGAGGCGTATCGGCGCTAGGAAGAGGCATAGGAAAATAAATATAAATAGTTAAACCGTAACTTGTTAGGCAACAGCTAAAGCCATTGTAAACTGACAAACGCGATCGCCTGCGGGTACAAAAGGGTTGATAATGGTTGCCAAGCAGCCTCACCGCGAATTAATCCTACAACTACAGCTAGTAGCAAACAGCCTACAAAGGTTAAGCCAAGCAGGCATAAGGCAAATAGTTCTCCCGCTGACAATGGGCGATCGCTCGGATCGAGATAAGCTGAACGAGAAAACTTAGTTGATGACTGAGATGAGCGATCTTCGTAAGATGGTGCTTGAATTACCGATAGACGCGAGTAACCTATTTGCAAGTCGTAATTAGAGCGCCTTTCTAGATGGCTGAGAGTAGCATAAGCTTGATTTAGTTCTTGAAACTTGGCTGTGGCGATTACCTTGGGTAAGCTAGTTGTGTCGGGATGATATTGTTTGCTAAGTTCTCGATAAGCACGGCGAATTTCCATTGCCGAGGCTGAGGGGTGCAACCCCAGTAAGGTGTAATAACTACTTTTTTGGGAAATGATCGCTTTAAAGTCTTGAGTCATTGCCGCTGCTCTGCTCAAATATATCTAAACTATTCTAATTACACTATTTGATAAATAAAGTTAAAACTTGCCCAAGTATTAACATCTAAATTATAAGTGTCAGCAGTGGCATTGCTAGGTTCAATCTTGACGGCGCTAGCAGTGTGCAAGTCTTGAAATATTGCTTGGGCAACTTCTAAAGGATTTGCTAATGTGCCAATATACGCTTGTTCGCCTGTTGGCTGCATACCATTTTGCAAAGCAGCTAGAGTTTGCGCAAAGCTTGCCTTGCTAAAGATTAAGTGAGTTTCGGCGATCGCAGTTGGCGGATGTACCAGCCATTGAAAATCCACAGCAGTTTGCGGCACAGTCATTGTCTCGCCAGGAGGAATAACTAGGTCTTGGAGTAGTGGTTTTGACTCTAGAGTGTTAGTTGCAGGCGTTGGTTGTAGCGGATAAAGGGCGATCGCGCTTTTACTACTATCTAAGCCCAAAAGAAGTAAATAAACTGGAAAATCGTTATAGTTTTGCACTCGGTAGTGAATGCGGCTGTTTACAGGAATTTCGGGTATTTGTAAAGAAATATTTTGTAAAGGCTTGCTGGAAGTTGGTAAGGACGATCGCTCTGCGTATTGTTCCATTACTACCAGTTTTTCAGGGTTAATTACCTCTAAAGTTGCTTTGACTCCTAAATGGGAGGAACCTGGATTATTTGTCAACCGCCATAATTTTGCTGCTAAGAGCGATCGCAATTTAGGAGTTAGCCGCTGCACTGCTAATTTTACTGCTTCCCCTGCTTCTCCTGCTGTATTAGGTATTAACTGGCGATCGAGAGAAAATAACCCATAACGACTAGCTGCAAGTGTAGATGCTTCTGGCGTTTTTGCTTCTTGCACTCGTCCAAACAAATAATCTACTGGTACATCGCTAGCTGTAATTAAAGACACGCGGGCAATAGAAGCAAATGCACTTGTGGCATCTACTCGCTCAATACGTTCTAGACTTGGACCTAAAGCAACATTAAGGCTGATATTACGTGGTAAAACTCGGATAGCTTCTCGAACGAGTTGCCCGACTTGGAGAGAATTTGCAGCGTTATTGCTAATAATTTGGGCTTTAGCTGTTAACCCAGTGCGTGATCGCACTTGTAGTTGTATGGTACTTTTTAAGTTCTGTTCTATTTCCTGGCTGGGGTTTTCTGGCGTAACTACAGCTAAACGAGAATTTGCGCTGTAGTATTCTAAAACTGTTGCTGGAAGTCCCGCTAGCCAAAGTTGAGCAGCTTTGCCATCATCTTCTATTGCTTTAACTACACCATCAGCACCTACATTAGTAGAGTCAGATATCTTTAATAAAGAACGATTATCAATACTTTTGCCTTGGGTTTGCTTATCAATTACTCCACCAATTCGACCGAGATTAACTTGAATGGAATTTGGTGAGGTAAATTCCCATAAATACTGAGTTAAAGCATAAGTAAATAATCCCGCACTAAAACCAGTCCATTGAGCTTCTGCTGCTACTTTATCTGCATCTGCTACCCTGAGAATCGCTCCTGGCATTTGCAGATGCGCCAAATTGCCTTTTGGCTTTTGCCTATCGCTCAGTTGTTGTTGAAAAGCTAATTCTTCTGGAGTTAGTTGCCATTGTTCTAGTTGCGGTAAAGCACGAACTCGCAGATAGCTAGGCAGAACGTGAGGTAGGTTGAAACTAGTATCGAGGATAGTTGTGACGGAAGGAGTAGAAAGCGATCGCAACAGCAATTTCAGAGTATTTTCTGGCATATCGTTATCTATCCCACTACCTGCTGTAACCAAGCTGTTTAAACTCAGTAGGGCGCTAGCATTTTTCTCTTTCTTGTCCTCTTTATCCCCCTTGTCTTCCTTATTACCTAGCTTCTGGTTCAATTGCAGGCGACGACCGTAGCCGCTAAAGTGAAATACCACAATATCACTAGATTGAGCTTGATTAGTTAAATGGTCGATAAAAGCATTTTCAATCTGCGCTCTAGTTGCTTGTTCGTTAGTCAGCGTGAGAATATCGAT
>QQTW01002329.1_pt1 | contig 13721 bp, 11 predicted proteins | sample 1904831 | NCBI WGS metagenome assembly QQTW01 (sample SAMN09435610, study PRJNA476489) | Subsurface metagenome, whole genome shotgun sequencing project. | reverse complement strand
GTTGCGGCTGGAGTGCTTCATCAAGTTCCGAACGTACTTGTTCGGCTAGTTCTTGTTGACCATTATTAACCAAAACTTGCTCTGGTTGTGTAATAGAGTCTTCAAGAATAATCGCAATTTTTCCATCAAAAATTTGGCATACTACTCGACTTGGTTTATGTTCTAATTGAGAGCGGTACAAAGATTGAATTCGCTGAGAGAGCGTTCTTTCTATTTGTCCGCGTGTAGAAGAAGATGGATTCATATCTATTAAATTTCAGCAAAACAATCTATCGCTAGATAGATGATAAGATTAAAACGTATCATTTTATTAAAAGTTATGAAAATCTATCAAAAATCCCTGGGAATAAACAGCACAACTACTGTAGCTTAGGATAGATTAAAATTTTTAAAGTATCAGCGAGAGGAGAAATTGCTCTTTCTACGGCTGCCGGAAGTTGTTGTAAGGAAAAGCGATCGCTTATTAAGGCATCAACGTCAATTCTTTGATTAAAAACAATGTCTGCGGCTAAAGATTGCAAGCGATAAGAAGAACTATAACTACCCATTAAATCAATTTCTCGACGGTAGAGAACATTGGGATTAATCGGAATCTCTAACTGGTCTGGAAACTCCGCAAAAAACAAAATCTTGCCCCCACGACGAGTACAATCAAGCGCCTGAAAAAAAGCTTTATCGCTAGGAACAGCAAGCAACGTAGTATCGACACCCATACCATCAGTTAGGGCTAGTATATTTGCTGTTAAATTAGGATCGCGAGCATCCATCGCCGCTTCCGCCCCTACATTCAAAGCTTTCTCTAAACGAGTTGGAAGTAAATCGGTAGAAATTGCTTTACCACCAAAATACTTAATTAACATAATAAACATCAAGCCAATGGGACCTGCGCCTGTAACAAGTACCGTTTCCCCCGGAGCGATTTGAGCTTTTTTAACCGCTTTTAGACAGCAGTTAGTCGGTTCTACAAAACTTGCTTGTTCAAAAGTAACGCGATCGGGAATGGGAATTAAACCGCCATTACGGACAATATGACCGGGAACTTTGACATACTCAGCAAAACCGCCGCCACTAGCGTTAAAACCTGCCGTTGTCGAGATATTTTTGTAAGTGTCGCACATCGAAAAATTATCATTTAGGCAATACTTACAGCGCATACAAGGAATATGGTGCATGACAACTACACGCATACCTACTTGCCAATCGCTAACAAGTTTACCAACTTCAACAATCACTCCCGCCGTTTCATGTCCAAAAATGCGCGGTGGCTCGTAAAGTGGATAAAGAATTTTTTTAATGTCAGACTGACACAACCCCACTACTTGGACTTGAACTAAAACCTCATCATCGTCCAGTGTTGGTACGGGAAGTTCTTCATAACTTAGCTGATTAACGCCTCTAAATACCTGTGCTTTCATAACTTTTTTACCTTTACCCAGCAACTTTAGACTTTAGCAAAAGTTATGCCATAAAAGGAAACTTAGGCAGGTGCGGCTACTATTGCACCTCTAGAAAGATACATCAAAAAGTCATTAGCTATTAAGATCGTATAGACAAATAATTTATCCAATGCTAGGCAAGTTACTCCAAGGGCGCTATCAAATTATAGATACTCTTAGTGGGGGAGGGTTTTGCCAAACTTTCCTGGCAAAAGACATCTCGATTGCTGATAGTCCAAGCTGCGTAATTAAACAACTAAAGTCCGTACAAAACTACGCAAATTATCTCCCGACTTTAGGAGAGTTGCTAGATAGAGAAGCTGAAGCTTTAAAAAAACTTGGCTCTTACGATCGCGTTCCGCAACTACTAGCTCATTTTGAAGAAGATAATGAGTTTTATCTAGTTCAAGAATTAATTGTCGGTCATCCTCTTACCGATGAATTACATCCAGGAGAACGTTGGAGTGAAACTCAAGTTATCGAGCTATTACGCGAAGTCTTAAGCATTTTAGAGTATATTCACGCTCAAGGATTAATTCATCGAGACATCAAGCCCAGCAACTTAATTAGAAGACACCAAGACAATCAGTTAGTTTTAATTGACTTTGGCGCAGTCAAGCAAGCGTGGACGCACGTAATTACTGAAAGCGGCAAAACATCGACAAATTACGCTTTTGGAGTTGCGGCGACTATAGCCATCGGTACGCCAGGTTATACACCCCCAGAACAAGAACGAGGTATACCGCGCCCGAATAGCGATATTTATGCTTTAGGTGCGATCGCAATTCAAGCCCTAACAGGACTCGATCCGACCCAAATATTAGAAGATCGCGAAACAGGAGAGATATTATGGCAGCATCACGCCCAAGTAAGCGATCGCCTAGCAAGCATTATCAATAACATGGTGCGCTACCACTTCAAAGAGCGCTACCAGTCAGCAAGGGAAGTACTGCAAGCATTGCAAGTGCAAGTCAATCCAATTCAAAGCGTACCAGCATTAAAACCCAGTTCGACCAAGCCAAAAAATTCTCAAGTTATTAAAATAATCGCCGGGGCTAGTTTGGTAACAAGTTTAGCGCTTGGTAGTTACTATTTACTTAAAGCATCTCCCCCAGCGCCAATTTCGCCCAGCCGACAATACAACTTATTTAAAACTACGAGTAATAGCAAAAATATTACCTTAGCCAAAACTTTAAAAAGTCATTCAAAATCCGTCTGGGCGACCGCTATTAGCGCCAACGGACAGGTTTTAGCAAGTGGCAGTCAAGATTGTACGATCGGGCTATGGAACGCCCCTACAGGGAAGCTACAGCGCACTCTAACTGGACATAAAGACACCATTAGATCCCTAGCAATGAGTGCGGATGGACAAATTCTTGCAAGTGGAAGTGGAGATACGACAATCAAATTATGGAACGTACCTACAGGCAAGCTAATTGGCACATTTTCCGGTCATTCTAGCCCAGTTTGGACGGTAGCACTCTCTAAAGACGGCAAAACCTTAATTAGCGCTAGTGAAGACGGCAGTATCAATATTTGGGATTTACGCACGGGCGCGGCTAAAACGATCGAGTCTGCCCACAAAAGTCGAATTTTCTCCATTGCTCTTAGTCCTGACGAACAAACTTTTGCTACCGGAAGTAAAGATAAAACAATCAAACTTTGGCAGCTACCAACAGGCAAACTTATTCGGACGATCGCCCAACATACCAATGCCGTTAGAACCGTTGCCTATAGCCCAGACGGACAACAACTAGCTAGTGGTAGTTGGGATACAACAATTCAATTGTGGAATCCGCAAACCGGAAAACGATTGCAGACACTCAAAGGACATAGCGATCGCATAGTTGCTATAGCTTTTAGCAACGACGGGCAGCAGTTAATTAGTGGCGGTCTCGAACCTATAATTAAATTATGGGATGCTAAAAGCGGCAAACTACTCCGTAAAATTCCCGCCCATTCTGACTGGGTTTTATCATTAATTACAGTTCCTAGCAACAATAATTTAATTAGCAGTAGTAAAGATAAAACAATTAAAATTTGGCATCGGTAAAAGGCAATAAACTTCGTGGCTTCAGCCCGCCTAGAATAGCCAAATCCTAGCGTCCGCAGTAAGCGAAAAGGTTAAGGGGCAGACCTCTTATAAAAGTCCGCCTAGCCCGCCTAGGGTATAAAACCCAAGGCTAGTAGCTAAAGTCGGCTTAAGCCGCCTAAAGAAAAACTTTTAGACCTTTTAGCAAAAGTCTAAAAGTTTACCTCATGTCTTTCCATCCCCATAAAACCCTAATTTATTTGCTCAAACTCCCTCGTTAGAGTACGCATCATAGAAACCCAGTCCCTCGCGCCCTTACAGAGAAGCCTTAAATGAGGCAAACTAGATATAGACCGCTATTAATTGCTGGCATGACAAAAAAGCAATTGTAGCAACTACCAACATAATTGTTAATTTCTGGTTTGACTGCTCATGATTTGGCCCTTTAAGCCTCGTTTTCAAAAACAAATTGCTCGCATAGAAATTACTGGCGCGATCGCATCTAACACTCGCTCTCAAGTCCTAGAAGCCCTCAAAACAGTTGAAGAAAAGCGGTTTCCGGCTTTATTACTCCGTATTGATAGCCCCGGCGGTACGGTGGGAGATTCTCAAGAAATTTATAGCGCCCTCAAAAAGCTGAGAGAAAAAGTCAAAATTGTTGCTAGTTTTGGCAATATTTCCGCTTCTGGCGGCGTTTACATTGGCGTAGGCGCAGACTACATTATGGCAAACCCCGGTACGATTACTGGCAGTATTGGGGTGATTTTGCGCGGCAATAATATAGAAAGATTGCTAGAAAAAATTGGCGTTTCGTTTAAGGTCGTCAAGTCCGGTCCCTATAAAGATATTTTGGCATTTGACCGCGAATTAACTGAGCCAGAACAGCATATCTTACAAGAATTAATCGATACAAGTTACCTGCAATTTGTCCAAACTGTAGCCGAAGGGCGCAACTTAAGCGTTGAAAAAGTAAAAAGTTTTGCTGATGGCAGAATTTTTACCGGACAACAAGCTTTAGAGTTAGGAGTAGTCGATAGATTGGGTACGGAAGAAGATGCTAGACGCTGGGCGGCGGAGTTAGTAGGACTTGACCCTGACAAAACGAAGTGCTACACCTTGGAAGAACGCAAACCACTTTTAAGTCGTTTATTGAATAATCGCGCCGGTAAAGCAAGTTCGATACTTAGCAACTTTTTAACGGGATCGTCAAATCTAGCAATAGGCATTGATTGGCTGGAGTTTGAATTAGCCACCAGTGGCTTACCTTTGTGGATGTATCGCCCTTAAGGGAAAAAATAGATATTATTACATCAAAAACCTAAAAGCTATAGAGGAGGACTTGAGTGTGGAGTGGCGACTTCGGGCAATTCGCGGGGCAACAACTGCGGTGGAAAATACAGTTGAAGCAATTACAGAAGCAGTAACAGAATTATTGGATGAAACAGAAGCACGAAATCAATTAGATCCAACCGAGATTGTCAGTGCAACTTTTTCTGTTACCCGCGACTTGGATGCTATTTTTCCTGCCGCGATCGCTCGTCATCGTCCATACTGGGACAACGTACCGATGTTAGATGTCCAGCAGATGCACGTTGCAGGTAGTTTGCAGCGCTGCATCCGCTTTCTAATTTTGGTTAATATTCCTACCAACCACAATAAAGTTTGTCATACTTACTTGCGTGAGGCTCAAAGCTTGCGCCCTGATTGGAATATGCCTCAACCTCAACTATTTTCCCCTTCACCAATTGGGTAAAATTGTTAGGGTAATACTTCTTTTTGCTCAATAGCTACGGCTTTTTTATGGGGATGTATGCCAATAAAAAGATCGTAAATAAAGCTCCAAAAATCTCTTTTTTGTAGCAACCCAGAAGTTTGATAACAACCTTTGGCATCTAAAAGCGGCTTAGTGGCATAGTAAGCATTTTGGTAGTTATACCAAGGAATAGAGGGCCATAGGTGATGAATTAGGTGATAGTTCTGTCCCATGATCAGGACATTGAGAACTTTACCAGGGTAAACTCTAGCATTTTTCCAGCGATCGCGTTCTTGATGAGGACGGTGAGGTAAGTAGTCAAAAAAGAACCCCAAAGCTAACCCCACAATCGCCGTAGGAATAAACCAAAAATTGAGAATATAACCCAAAAAGTGATACTGAATCGAAACGTAAAATATTGCCGCTACTAAGGCGCGACTAAAAAACCATTCCCACAATTCTTGTTTTTGCCAAAGTTGACGCTTGAAGAAGAATATTTCGTGATATATAAATCGGACGGGAATTAGCCACAAAGGGCCGGCGGTAGAGACATAGTGATCGGGATCGTTCTCTGGATCGTTGACATTTGCGTGATGAGCTAAATGTACCCGCGTAAATACTGGAAAAGCAAAAGCCAACAGCAAAGCGCTACCATGCCCCAAAAGAGCGTTTATTAATCGGTTGCGGTGGGCGGACTTATGACACGCATCGTGAATTACCGTCCCGCAAATATGTAAAGAAATCGTATTTGTTACAAAACAACACCAGTGGGGCCACTCCCAAACCCAATATCCAAAGTTGGATAGCACGACCGCCGAGACTGCCGCTATAAACATTAGTAACGTGGGATTGCGATCGCCTGGAGGACTGAGAAATTCCCTAGGCACTGTTGTCAGTGGCGAACTAGCCTCCGACATTAGCATCGTTGACTCCTTAATAAATTAATCTTTTGATCGGACTAATAATGATGATAAAGTTTTGTTTCGCACAAGTCATCCTCCTTATATTCATAATCGGTAGCCTAATAACGATATAATTGCGGAGCAAAATGGCACAAAACACATTACAGTAAGGCTGCAAGCACGCTTTGACGGCAGCAAAGAAAAAACCAAAAGCATTTGCCCGATTACTTTGACCTGCCCTTGTTCCTGTTTACAAATTTAGGCTCCATGCAACTAAGAGATTCTCAACGCCGGACAAAAATTGTCGCTACAATCGGACCTGCTACCAGTACTCCAGAAGTACTAAAGGCGCTCGTCGAAGCAGGTGCTACTACTCTACGACTGAATTTTTCTCACGGCACTCATGCCGACCATCAACGGAGCGTGCGTTTAATTCGGCAAATTGCCTTTGAATTAAATCAACCTGTAGGCATTTTACAAGATTTGCAAGGGCCAAAAATTCGCCTAGGGAAGTTTGAAACCGGGGCAATAGAGGTAAGAAAAGGCGACTTATTTACTTTAACGAGCGATCGCATAGTTGGCACGCAAGCTATGAGTTGCGTTACTTACGATCTTTTAGCCGAAGAAGTACCTTGTGGGGCGGCAATTTTGCTTGACGATGGGCGCGTTGAGATGCGCGTTGAAGAAATAGATCGCCCAAACAAAAAATTGCACTGTCGCGTTGTTGTCGGCGGAATGCTCTCTAACAATAAAGGAGTCAATTTTCCGGGCGTTTATTTATCTATTAAGGCACTAACTGATAAAGACCGGGAAGATTTAATTTTTGGTTTGGATCAAGGAGTCGATTGGATAGCTTTATCTTTTGTCCGCAATCCCCAAGATGTACTAGAAATTAAAGAACTCATTTCTAACGCCGGAAAGCAAGTCCCGGTGATCGTCAAAATTGAAAAGCACGAAGCCATCGAGCAGATGGAGGCAATTTTAGCCCTCAGCGATGGCGTAATGGTAGCTAGAGGTGACTTAGGCGTAGAATTACCCGCCGAAGATGTGCCAATACTGCAAAAGCGGCTCATTGCTACGGCAAATCGGCTAGGAATTCCAATTATTACCGCAACTCAAATGCTCGACAGCATGGTGACTAGCCCCCGCCCTACGCGCGCGGAAGTGTCGGACGTAGCAAATGCCATTTTAGATGGAACGGATGCCGTCATGCTCTCAAATGAGACGGCGGTAGGCAAACACCCTGTAGAAGCCGTCGCGACAATGGCACGAATTGCCGTAAGAATTGAGCAAGAACCTGCTTTAGCTGCAATCAATGCCAACCTCAAAGATACTCGTCAATCGATTCCCAATGCCATTAGTCAAGCGGTAGGGCAAATTGCCGAACAACTAGATGCGGCGGCAATTATGACTTTAACTAAAACAGGTTCTACCGCTCGTAATGTTTCTAAGTTTCGTCCCCGCAACCCAATACTCGCTGTCACTCCTCACGTCGATGTCGCCAGACAGTTACAGCTAGTTTGGGGAGTAAAACCATTACTCGTATTAGATTTGCCGTCGGCGGGTCAAACTTTCCAAGCGGCGATTAACGTTGCTCAAGAAAAACAATTGCTATCTGAGGGCGATTTAGTCGTCATGAGTGCGGGAGCGCTGCAAGGAGTAGCAGGATCGACAGATTTAATTAAAGTAGAAATAGTTACTGCCGTCCTAGGTCAAGGTATTGGACTGGGTTTAGGTGCGGTAAGCGGTCGTGCTAGGGTAGCCCATACAGCAATGGATGTCGGTAACTTCAATCATGGCGAAATATTAGTAGCGCCGCGCACGAGTGCAGATTTTATTGAGGCGATTCGCAAAGCTGCGGGTATTATTACTGAAGATGATAGTTTGACAAGTCATGCGGCAATTATCGGTTTGCGTCTTGGCGTTCCGGTAATTGTGGGCGTAAAACAAGCAACTCAAGTAATTCGCGATGGTACAATTTTGACTTTGGATATGCAGCGAGGTTTAATCTATTCTGGTACGGTAAAAAATAGTTGATGGGGCGCTTGCTTAAAACTGGTAATAACTGGCGGATTGGCTGGAATCCCCAAGCACAAAGCGAGTTCAAAGGGCTAGTCGGTACGGATGATTGGGCTATTGAGCTTACAGAACAAGAGTTGCAAGACTTTTGCCGCTTGTTAGTGCAATTAGCCGAAACTATGAGTCAGCTAAACAGCGAACTAATGGATGAAGAAAAAATTACTTGTGAAGCCCAGAGTAATTTAATTTGGCTGGAAGTTTCGGGCTATGCTCAATGCTACAGTTTGCGCTTTATTCTTTTAACTGGGCGTTGCGCCGAAGGTTGTTGGAATGAAGGCGCAGTTATGGGTTTATTGCAAGCAGTGCAAACTCTGCAAGTTTTTTAGAATATTTGTTTTTACTTTAGATTTGTGTTAATATAATTTTTCTGACACGGGGCGTAGCGCAGCTTGGTAGCGCGCCACTTTGGGGTAGTGGAGGTCTTGGGTTCAAATCCCAACGTTCCGATTGACTAAAAACCCTTATTATATAACATATACAACTTTCTGCGCTACAAATTATTGAAAGTGCGGAATTATCAATAAGCCTCGTCCAAAGAGTCCTATTGGATTACTTTGGGTCATTTATTTGGTAGAGAAGTGGTAGACGGAAAATAGGAAACAAAACTAACTGATTTAAAAAATGTTTGTGTCAGATAAGGCATTAGGAACTAACTGGAGGCGTTAATTTCCAAACTCTACAATACTCTTTGATAACCTGCCGCCCGCTTTGCGAGAGAAATTTGGTCAAACCTTGAGTAGCTATCTTAGCTGAATTTCGACGGCGCTGAAACTCACCTTCTTGGCGATGATATCTTTTTGCAAGATAAATCATTGAGTTCGTGACATAATGTTTGTTGATTAGATGAAAATTGCAGCATAGTAACATAGATAAGATTGCTAAATTAGCCGATATTTCCTTCTCTATCTCCTCAAATTTCATCGTTATTTGATATGAATAAATAGTTGCATGAGATGCTTTGCAGAGGATCTCCCAAAGAGTTTTTAATTCAGTAATATCTGGTACAATAATTTTCTTTAAAATTGTATTAGAAAAATAGATAGTCTCTCCAGCTACCCAGTTAGATATAAGGTTGTCACGTTGTCGCAAGGAGGAAAATTTTGCAATCATCAAAGCTTCGTATACTGAACGTAGTAGCACTAAGCCAGAGCCATATAAACCATCTATTGTTAGGATAAGACTTGAGTAAATTGCAATTTCATTTTTAATTAATGCTGACACAATCGGTGCTTCTGCATCGCTATGTTGCGTAAGGTTGTGTTTTCCTAAAAACCCATAAAATAATTCAGCATACTTATACTGTGCATTCATACATTCTTGTATGGCTAATATCTGCTCGGAGAATTTTTCTTGAGAGAGATATCGGTTGACCTGACGTTGTTTCTCCAATTCCTGAAATTGCATAAATATTAAAAGCTAAATCACTGGTTATACTAACTATATTAAGTGGTTTAATTATTTATAACTAAATTATAGCTACTGTTACCGTTAAGAAATCAAAGCAGACTGATTGCTTTTTATAATGAAACTTTTGTATAAACATCATGGATACTTTTGCAGGTAACATACAAAAACTTTCTTAATAGCATCTATAGTTGAGCTTATCCAAAAGTTCTCATATATTCACCCTGTAGGGGGTAGTATACGCGAAGATTTTGTATATCTTAAAGGTTTACTCTAAAACTTTACTTAGATAGGCTGCACTAAATTTTGCAAATAATAGTTAGCATAATCTTGACTAATGTGTTCTTGTTCTAGACGTTTTCTATGAAGTGCTAGATAAGCATACAGAGATTGTTCTTCGGCAGTCAGGTAAAGTAAATTTCCACTAACTCCACTTGAATCAGAAACAGCAAATTCTTGGAAAGTTTCAAAGGTTGTAATGTCCATCATTATAGATATTGTTTGAGGGAAGTGCGATCGCATTTGAGAAAGAATCTTAAAGCCCTCCACATCCAAGTCTCCCCAGTAAAAAATAGGACACCGTGATAGCCAATCAACAGACTTTAGCGATTGAATCGCATAACCACTACCAAAAATTGCTAGACCATTATTTTGAGCAGGTAAAGTTAGAAAGTTCATTAAATTCTCTGTAATAAAGAATCGGTGAGATTCCAAGCGAAGTTGTCTAAATTCAGAAATAGGCGTACTGATATCAAAGCAGGGAAAACTATGTATGGCTTTTATTGTTCGATCTAAAACTCTCAAACGAATAGTTGATTCGCGGTATCGCAGAGAAAAACGCTTTTCAAAAACATATTCTCTTTCACCTTCTACAGAGGTAAGCTGCTCAACTGGTAAAATAGCTTCTAAAAGCCTACGCAGAATATCTTTATTTTGTTCAATGAATTTGGTGTGAACCTGAATAGGTAATTCTCGAATATACAAGTTAGGCTTAGGGTTGCTTTGAAAATACTGGCAAACTTTAAGTAGATCGTGCCAGTTGCTATACTTAATTACATCTAAGGGATTTTGACAAAGCCATTGATCGAGTTTGGGAACTGCTACACGGATAAGTTCTACATCTGCTTTAAATTTTAAAAATTCTTGCTCTTTTTTTATCAGTTTTAAGTAGTCTTCCTTAGTTTCAATACTGATGCTTTTAGGTAAAGATTGTTGCCCGTGTTTATGAGTTTTACAAGACTCCAACTCAAGATTATAACCATAACCTAAACTTTGTTTTGAATTGTCGAGCAACTGAGTCACTTCTGTTCGCAAACTCAGGTAATCTTTAGGGAAAGAACCTACAGAAAGTTCAAAGGGGAAAAATTTCTCTTGCGTGAGAACTGAACGGAGAAATAAAGGATAGCGGCTATAGGCTTTTTGTTGAATCTGAGCGGGATTAATCACGATTTTGGCTAAAAGCAAGCTGACAGTTCTGTCGATATTCTTCAATAAGAATGGAGGCAATTTTAGAATAGTTTCCTTCTAACACATTAGAAACGAAGTGAAGGCTAGAAATGTAAGACTCAATTACATTAATCTTATCTTTTGGAGTTACAACTAAAAGTTGTAAGTTTAAGTTTTTAAAAAGTGCCATTGCATAACGAGCATTACCATCATCGGACTTACTAAATGCTTCATCAATCACCACAAAACGGAAAGATTTGTGTTTCACCGTATCTTGATTTAAGCCAAATTGATAGGCGATCGCTGATGCTAATATAGTGTAGGCTAATTTGACTTTTTGCCCCCCAGATTTTCCCGATGAATCGGTATGGTGTTCTTTTTCGGCGTTATCTGAGCGGTAGCGTTCGCTGACTGAAAAATCTAGCCAATTACGAACATCGGTAACTAAACCCGTCCATCGATCTTCAGACTTAAATCTTTCAATTAGGCGAGTTTGAATATTTTTAAATCGTTCCTCGTTGTCTTCGGCACTGTAACGAGCGATATCGCCTAGACAAGTAATTAAATCTTGCTTAAAGTCTCGAATTTCACGGTTACGACTTGGATCGCAGCATAATTTGATGTAGGTAGAATCTGTATAATCAATATTCTGCAAAGAGCCATTTAATTCGTCTATACTTTGCTGGATTTCTTCTTCTTGCTTTTCTAAAGAACTCTTAAACATTGATATAGCAATGATTACTTTTTCGTTCATTAATTGTTTAAAACGTTGTTCGTGGCGAGGTAAATCATCTTTCTCTATTTGGGTTTTGAGTTTAAAGTATTCATCTAAATATTCCAAGGATGTTAGCAGTTCTGAGGTTATTTCAGGAAAAGCATTTTTGAAATTTAGCATTCGCATATTAAGGGAACTACGGGATTCTTCCTGCTGTCGTTCTTGCTGACGGAGTTGTTCTTGCAGATGTTCGCGTAAGTTAGCTTCATCTTGAGCAATTGTTTCTAGAGTCATTAGATATTTCTTAATTTTGGTACTCCAGCGCGTTGCAAATGCTTGAACATCTTGCTCAGAAATTGAGCGCATTTTATCCTCACATTCCTTCTGTTGGCTTTGATAATTGCTTTGTTTAGTTGTAAAAGTTCCAATATCTCGAATTAAATTGTCGTGGTGTTGTCCTGCCTGAAGAATTTCTTGTTGAGCGCTCTGAAGTTGTGATTCTAACTGCTTGAGATGGTTAGAACTAGCTTCTAATTGCTGTTTTTGCTCCTGAAGTTTGAAACGATCGCTCTCTATTGTTCGCCAATCAATTTCTGAGAAATCAACAAACTTCATAAAGTCTTGCAACCAAGATGTTTGTTGCATCCGTTGTTTGCGATCGCGCTCCAGTTGTTGTACTTGTTTATCGATTTGTGTAAGTTGTTGATTAATTTGTTTTAAGTCAGTTTCTAACGCTTTAATCTTGCTGGCGTTATTCCAACCCAAAATATATTGACTGCGATCGCTAATTGAGGAGCGATCGTCCTTTTCATGGCGTTCCGCTCCATGTTTTAGCAGTCCTGTACGAGTGATGGCAAGAGTTTCATGTTGGAACTGTTCTACCGTATCGCAACAAACATAGCTAAATTGACGCACCAAGCGTTCCCGCAACCATTGCGAGAATGTATCGTTGTCTTGCCTAATTTCTAGCTTGTGAGGAATTTGCCTCAGATTGAGGGAGTCGTTGGGTTGGACTTGCAACTACCGAAGTCACGCGATAGTAAACTAACCGTCCCTTTAAATTAGTCTGCTCTACATAGGTATTAACCGCTTGATAATAAGTTTCAGGAACTAAAACGCACAAGCCAAATCCTCTAAGCAAACGCTCGATTGCACCTTCCCATTCCTGCTCTTCAAGGCGGACTTGTAAAAGCTCTCCAACAAAGGGCAGATCGGTTTGGGTTAGATTTAAGTCACGGACAAGGCGATCGCGGATATCAAGATTAGTTTTAGGAATCTGGCTTTTGCGGCTGCAAAGAGATTTTAACTCATCTTCTAGTTTTGCTTGTTGTTTTTGCAACTCGCTACGCAGTGCAATCTTTTCATCCCGTTGTGCTTCTAAAGTTCGCCACGCTGCATCAATGTCTTGCTTTAGTTTTTCTCCTTTTGTTCTTGCTGCGTAAAATGTGTTGATATCAGTGTATAGAGGTAAATCTAATTGTTGAGCAAGGCGATCGTATTCTTTTGTCTGATTTATTTTGCTAGTTAGCTCTTTTTAGCGTTGCTCTAGTTCTCGCTTGAGTTCTTGCAATCGTTGTCCAACGCTATCGTTACTGATAGAAATCGCTAACTGCTGCTCTTGCTGACGTAAATCTCCAAGAGTGCGATCGCATTGCTTTAGCTCATCTTCGCCCTTAGTTAGCTGCTGACTGATAACTTGCAGTTCTTGAGTTAACAAATTGAGTTTCTTGCTGGCAAAGAAAGCAGGAACAATGGGTTGAAAGCGCTGTAGCGTTGCAACTTCGTCTTTTAGTTTTGCATATTTTTTGGATTCTTCAGTAAGTGGTGCAAGGGACTCTAATTGTCGGCGGGCTTTTTGAATTGCCTCGTGAGAAATGGTGAGATTCTCATAACTTTCTTGCAACTCACGAATCTTTGTTTGCACATCTGTCTTTTCCAACATATGATTGCGAAC
>QQTW01002328.1_pt1 | contig 13721 bp, 14 predicted proteins | sample 1904831 | NCBI WGS metagenome assembly QQTW01 (sample SAMN09435610, study PRJNA476489) | Subsurface metagenome, whole genome shotgun sequencing project. | reverse complement strand
GGACGACCCATCACTCTTACCTTCCGCACACGTTTACCTACTTTAGCGCAGCTTTATAAAGAATTGGTATAAGTAAATAGTAAATTAAACAAAGCGCTGAGTAAACTCATAAATTAAATCTACTCTACCTTTGCGTAACATTGCTGGATCTAGTCTTTCCGTAGTATTACAAGTCATCAGTACAACCAATTTCTGCTGTGCTTGAATACCTGCTTCATCAATCACGCTTTGATACAAAGTACCATCAAGTAAACTCAAAATATGCTCAGTTTTATTATTAGATTGAGCCGCTATATTTGCTCTATTTTGGGCTAGATTATCCGCCTCATTAATGATTAGACAAATTCGCTCTAAATAACTAGGCGGGACAAAGTTTTCTACCGCATCGTGGTCTAGTATAAAAATTACATATCCCAGAGGCATTAAAATTTCTTTAGCTACTGCTTGCGTCCAAGCAGTTTTACCCGTACCTGGATCGCCTTGTATTAAAATAGCTAAATGATCTTGCTCTAAAATTGCTTGCTGTACGGTATCTGTAAAACCTTGAATATCTCTAGGAAATGTATTGATTGGAAACTGACTATTAATTTTACCAACACGACTTTGATAACCACTTAATACTACTGCCAACTCGTAAGTAGCTTTGTTCACTATTTGCCCTAATTCTTTGGCAATTAAAGTAAATTGTCTTTGAGTTAAACCTGCATGACTTATTTGCAGCCAAAGCTCATATTTAGACCAATATACTAAAACTGTACCAACATTTTCTAAGCTTTTCCAATCAACAAATCGCTCCACAGGATAATAAAAATATCGGTCTTGAAAGCACTGAGTAATCGAATCGGGATGACCTAATATTTCTAGCACTTTCAGCACGGTAATTTCTTGCAAGCGATTGAGAACGTAATCAATCGGAATGCTATCGCGGCTGACTTCTTGAGTAATCGGCGTTAGCGTAGTTAAAACGTCTTTATAACGATAATCTGGCGCAGGTGGTTCGGGAGTAATGTAGTCCCAAAACTCGTTTATATCCGAACGAGTATAGTCAGAGAAAACATTTAATATATTTGCCCACCAGCTATGATTAGTACGAGTAATAGCGTCAGCTAAGTCGCTAACTAAGTCTATAGTTTGATGAGTAAGTTCCCCCGGATCGCTACTCGCAACTTGCCAAAGATAGCCTAAATCTATCTCTCGCTGCAATGGTTTCCAACCTGCGCCTAGCAAATCTCGATCTTTATGATCGCGGTACTGAGGATTGCCGTCATAATTGCTAAAGTGTCTAATGCCCATAATCTTGTTTTAGTGTAGTTCTGTTCCACCAGAACGCAGCAAATAGCGATCGCTAATTAACTTCAATACTACTCGACCAATTTCCGGGTTAGTTCTTTCCTTTATCGGTTGAACTATAACACCCTCCATAATTGATTTTTCATCTATGACGCTACTTGCATTATTAAATTGCGATACCGCCTCCCAAGTGTAAGCACCTCTATAAAGTACAGGTACTTGAGGCAAAGAGTATTGGTTGCAAAAAGCTTGAAAATCGTCGTAGTCTAGAAACTTACCATTGTTTTTAACTGCAAATATAGCAACTTTTATTTTGCCGTTAGACAATCCATACTTAATATCTTGAACGCCATATATTTCTCCAAATACTTGAGTATTTAGAGGTAAGTTTTGTAAAAAACCATGTTCATTGTAAGCACGAATATAAACTAAATCTTTATTAGCGGCATTGTTTTTCCAAAAATAGTTATGGCTACTGATATGAGTACCAGTTTCATCGATTAATACGGTGAAGTTAATCCCGTGTATTTTTTCTGTAACGACTATTTCTTCGCCTAAATGTAAAATATCTCGGTAACGTTTGAGGTGTTCGGGACTAGGAAATTTGTACTGTCCGATGGCAGATTCCACATCTCCACTCATGTTTTGAGGGATGGGATACTCGTACTTAGTTACGCCAAAATATTCTGTAAGGTCATCTCCTACATTGCCGTTAAAGTCTGCATCAACAGGAATAAGTAAACCTTCAGAAAATATACCCCTAAGTTTAGCCGCCCGGAGTTTTTTACTATAGTAGGCACGAATCCCAAATTTATCTAAAAAGTTATCGGGAATAACGCTATCAATAGGAAAATAAAAAGCTAAGTCGTCAACTTGAAAATTTGCTTTAGCACTAATTACTTGATAAGCTATGCCAGCAATTGTGACGATATCTAAACGGTCAGCATTGGGATGAGGATTGATGCTATTAATTTTAACTACTTCTACTTTAAATATGCTCATAAATAACGGAAATTGATTGAAATGCGATCGTGCTTGCTGAAAAATGGAGAGGACGGGAGTCGAACCCGCATCGACTGACAGCAACTTTTAGGAAACGCGCTTCCTTACAACCTTTCAGTTAATGGGAACTACCCCCATCTTGGACTATTAATTCCTTTCAGTGCCTCTGCAACCTGTCGCCAGTTTGCCATTTTGGGGGAACGTCGCGAAGCAACTTTATTACCCTACTTAACAAACTCAGTCGTCGTTTTAGGAGCCGCTTAACAAGTTTTTGCGGTGCCATTCCACTTTAGGCGACCTCCCCATAAGCTATTTTATAAACATCCACTAAGAAGGTACTTCTCCTCCTGTAACACAGTTATCGGCTGTGCGCGTCACTATTTCCGCCTCCAGTGGATAAATGGTTCCCTTGGCAAGATTTGAACTCGCTTCTTAGCTTTGAAAGAGCCGCGACTTAATCAATTCGTCCACAGGGGCATAATTGCCACAAAATCAAGTTAGGAGCTTGGAACTTTGCAGCGCGATCGCCTTTAAGACTGAAGTCAATGAACTTACAACTTTCCGGCAGACAACCGGACGCTCTAACCAATTGAGCTACACCGCGATTAATGGTGGAATTATTTAGTTTTCATGGTTTTCATGCTTGAGCTTTTTGTCTTTTGTATTACTTTTATACTACAAATGTAATAAAAGCTTGTCAAGGGGTAAAGGTAAAGATTTTTAAAAACGCTACATTTGCCTTTACGTGCGATCGCGCATTCTCAAAAGAGGTGCATAGTTAACTATGCGCCTCCATCCAATCAGTAGGTTTCTACTCGCTCAAAACCGACGTACTAACTTGAGAATCTTGCCACAACTTCAGCAAAAAGAACTCAATAGAGTGAGACATCGCAGCGACAAATACGCCCTCCTCACTGTCTGCATTTAAGCTCACCCATGTACCGTTGAGACTGACTTCGATATACTCAGCATCGCCAGCACTCAAACTAATAGATTCTGGATCTTGCCGTCTAATTTCTATAACCAAAGTTTCTAAACCTGGCAAATCCGCAGGTAGCAAAAATGCAGCCGTAGTCGGTTCAATGTACAAAGATTCGCCAACGCGCAGCGCCAAAACTACCCGCTCTTGTACCCACTTCTCTAAAGATTTGGCTAAGTATTCCAAATAAAAACCAGTCTCAATGTAAGTTAATTTCAGCATTGTTCTTGAGTTTCCTTCTATGGATAGGCACTTTCGCTGTGCCAAAAGTTTTCAGCAAAAGCAATCGGGTACATGGGTGCTTTTGGTTTGGTGCTTAAAGGCATCCCAGCTTCGTGAGGAGTGCGATCGCGTTTACGCTGATTACAGGATTCGCAAGCTGTGACGACGTTATTCCACTTATGTTTGCCGCCTTTTGATACTGGAATTACATGATCCAATGTCAAGTGTTTGTTGCTACCGCAGTATTGGCAACGGTGGTTATCTCGTTTCAAAACCTCGCGCCGATTTACGGGAGGAACTTTCCAAATTCGTTCGGTGCTGGCAATCGTCAAGCGGATGTGTTGGGGAACAGCAATCACAAAATTAGGCGACTTTACAAACCAAATCTCGCTTGCCAAATCTAACGCTTCCGCCTTACCCAATATTAATAGAGCGATCGCCCGTCTGATATTAACGCGGCTAATCGGCAAATAGTTTCTAGAGAACACCACCACAGAACGATCTAATACTTGCGTTGCGCCTGTCACAACTTTGCTCCTTATATAAAAACCCCCGCTTCTACTATTTAGAAACGGGGGCTAAAAATGACGGAAAGTCTTTTATTGCTATATTGGCAAGGCTGTTTTTTGCCTGTACCCCCCACTTCGATGATTGCTTTGCGTTGCCCAATTTGGTAGGCTACTGCCTGAATACGCCAAGTTGGGACGATCTTCAGATGTCATGTTTCTTTGTTGAGTGCGATCGCTGTCTATAAATAGACACTCCACGTGCCAAGCCACCAATTCCCAATTTTTGATTGAATTGGCTGGCAATGACTGGGAGAGCGATAAACATTTCAAAGAAAATTTCACCTATGACATCCGCGACTTGAACATTACTTTAAACATACTACACTTGTATTACTATCCTGTCCAGATATTTAGGAGAAAACACTCGTGCATACATTAAGTCGTACCACCACTACCGAAATGGAAGTCACAAGTATCCGCTTAGAGCGAGAACTAAAAGACAAACTTAAGGAACTTTCTGGCAACGTCGGCTATCAAGCTTTAATTAGAGACATTTTATGGAACTATGTACAGCAAAAATCCGGTGATTATCAAACCTCTATTTCGCCCACTGACATTCGTGCAAGTGTCGCTGCGATCGCCGAAAAAGAAGTTCGTTGCGTACTTACAGGGCAGTTAATTCGCCCGCACGAATCAATGTTATTAGGATTTACGACGGGTGGCGAGCTTGTTCCTTTAAGCACAGAAAGTTTAGCTAAGTAATTCCCCGGTTTAAAACTAAATAGAGGCGACTAGATAAAGCTCTCTCTAGTCGTCTTCTACATAAATGCGTTAATAACGCTTTCATTAATTGCCAAAGCCAATCTCATTTACTTACGTGATCGATTAAGTCGAATTTCTGACAATCAGCAGAATTACTGATTCTATGAGGTTCAAGAGAGGATAATCTGGTGCATAGATAACTAAAATTTTTTTGAGCTAATAATTAATTTATTTCTAGTTTCAGACTCTAAATTATAAAAATCACTAAGCTTGATTGCTAATGGTCGAGCGGGAGAAGACAAAAGTGATAAAGCGTGTTAATCAGAAAATAGCTGCAACCTATTCAATTATCAATAAAAGTCGGCTGAGAGCTTCAAAAAATCTTGGGGTAATGCCACCAAAGCTATCAGTTTTAGAACAACCTTTAGAATTATCAATAAATCGTCTAAGTCAAGCAGCCCCCTTGCAAAAGAACCTAATTAAATTAATGCCTAATCGAGAAGATTTCCGCGAGTTAGGACAACAGATTAATCAGATTGTTGTACAAAGTTCCGATCCGGAGATCATGCTCAAACAGATTTCCCAAGCTTGGGGAGAAGCATTTGCTGTAGACTGCTGCTTGGTTATAGCTGTAGATGAAGTTTTGCAACCTCACCAAACGGGTTACTGGTCTAGTGAAGAATTATTTAGCTCCATCACTCTACCGCAATTTCAATTGGTTGACGCAACATTGTCGCTGCCAAATCGAACCGAGTTGTTGGCCATTGATGATTTAAAAACTTTAGATATAAAAAAATCGTCTCAAGGACAAGACTTGTCTCTACCTGTTCAGTCTGTATTAAGCATTCCAACTTATTTTCAAGGTAAGCAAAATGGTTCCGTCACTTTATGGCGACTCTATCCTTACCAGTGGCGAAACTACGACCTTGAGGGCGCTCAAATCGCCGTCGAATCTGTAGCGATCGCCCTAGCGCAAATTGCCCAAGATAAAGCGATCGCCTCTTTAAAACAGGTTATAAACACCTCTACTCAGCATCAAAATGCGATCAATGAGCTTACTATGGCAAGCCGAAACACGCCAGACTTAACTCAAATTCTCCAATTAGCGATTTCTAGAACATCTCAATCTCTCCAAGTTGAACGTGGTTTAATTATTACTTTAAAATCCAGCGACTTGCTTTTTAAGAATCGTCCTAAACAGTTTATTCCTAAAGCTAAAGTTAGGGTAGTTTCTGAATGGAATAGTAATTCTGATTTAGGTGGAACTACCACCCTTAATAATCTCAATCAATCTGTTAATAATTCCATTGCTTTAAATCAATCGTTTTGGTTAAGTGAATGTGCTTTGTGTCAACAAGCCTTCATTAATGCTCCTGAACCATTTACTCTAAATTTTAACGATGATTTTAAAGTATTTGAGCAATCGGAAGTCAATCCACTTTTTAACATTACTAGCTTGCCTGCTGTAATGATGTTTCCCTTAGAAAATCAAGGCACAACATTTGGCTTTTTATTAATACAAAATTCTACCGCTCGTACTTGGCAAGCGGAGGAATTAGCCTTGTTAGAATTAGTTAGCGTCCAAGTCAGTACCGCCATTATCCAGAACCAAACCCTACGACAAGTTCAAAATCTTGTAGACGAACGTACCGCTCAACTGCAAGGCAGCTTAGAAGTACAATCAAAATTATATGAAAAAACTCGGCAACAAATTGACCAGTTAAGGCAAATAAATAAACTGAAAGATGACTTTATTGATACAATTAGTCATGAGTTACGTACTCCTTTAACTAGCATGAACTTAGCTATTCGGATGCTGCGTACGCCTAGTATTAGTGACGAACGTAAAGTAAAATATTTAGATATCTTAGAGCAACAATGTAACCAAGAAATAAACTTAATTACTGATTTGCTTAGATTGCAAAAACTAGAATCTAATCAAACTCCGCTTAACTTGCAGAATATTAAAATTAGCTCAAAACTTAATGAGTTAGTTGAAATGTATACAGAAACCTGGTCAGAAAGAGGATTGGCTATTATCGTACTTTTGCCCCAGAACCCCTTGTTATTACAAACTGATGCAGATAGTTTCGAGCGAATATTACATGAATTGTTGACAAATGCTGGAAAATATGCAATTTCTGATACTAACGTAATCTTGCAAGCTATTACTCAAGGCGATCGCATTGTTATTAGTGTTACTAATATTGGAGCAGAAATATTACCAGAAGATGCCGCTTATATTTTTGATAAATTTCGTCGCGGTCATGGAGTTACAGACCAAGCCATCAAAGGGACAGGTTTAGGATTAGCGCTTGTAAAAAGCCTAGTACAGCATTTAAATGGAACTATTGAGGTTACAAGCATACCTATAGAGCAATCATCCTCTGCTCAAGTTTGTTTCACGCTTACCCTACCTCAGTTACCTGTACCGAATTAAAATACTATTAAATTTTTGTGACTAAATCACCAGACTTTGAATCTACAGCCGATTTATCTCCTGATGAAACTGCTGATATTGGAATTTTATCTAATTTATCTCCTCAAGAATTAACCGCGCTGCTTGATACGATAGAAGTTCAAGTAGAGCAAGTGTCACCAAGACAAAGACAAATTTCTGCTAAAATACCCATCTTTCAATCTATTGAACCCATTTGGCAAGTATTGACAGACTATGAGGCTTTAGCTGATTTTATTCCTAATTTATCTATCAGTCAGCGCTTAGAGCATCCTACCGGAGGTATTCGTTTAGAGCAAGTTGGTACGCAGCGCTTACTACGCTTCAACTTTTCAGCGCGTGTAGTTCTAGATTTAGAAGAAAAATTCCCCCATGAGATTAATTTCAACTTAGTAGAAGGAGACTTAAAAGATTTCTCTGGATCTTGGCGATTACAACCTGATTTGCACTCCCAACAAGTTGTAACCCACCTCCTTTATACAGTATGCGTCTTACCTAAACGGACGATGCCCATATCAATTATTGAGCATCGTTTGGCTAAAGACTTGCGTTTAAATCTTTTAGCAATTCGTCAGCGTGTAAACAATTTATTTGGAGCTATAACTAATTAGCTACAGTGAATTACTAAACACTCACCGGAGGACAAGTGTATGCGGGACTTCTACTAACTATTTAAAATTAATAGGGTAATGTGTTTAAACACATCACCCTATTTTGCTATACCCCCAGGGGAATTCGAATCCCCGTCGCCTCCGTGAAAGGGAGGTGTCCTAGGCCTCTAGACGATGGGGGCATGGACTCGCACTTTTACAAATATAATAAATTTCTGCGCTGGTGTCAACACCCAAACTTGCTAAATGTCAAAAATACTTTTTTGCGGCGGTTTATATAGACTCGGAGGAGTTACGCAAGCGCATTAGCTGGCGGCGCATTTCTGGGGAAGCTTCCAAATCCGAGACTTCTTGAGTAGTCATTGCCGATTGTAACGGTTCTAGATAATCATCTGCACCAATCATAAAGGACTCAATCAGAAAGTTTAATAGATCCCCGCGATCGCTAAATACAGCTTTGTCCTCAATTAATCTAAATTTTAGATGTATTTCACACTCGTAAACACCGACTTCTAATTTTTCTTGTGGCGATACTTTATCAGTTTTCATTTTAAATAAATCCTATTTTTGCACCAGGTGAGCAGTAGTATTGGTTTATAGAGAAATAATTTTGACTTTTTATTTATTTCGACTGGGATAAGCAAATTAGACAAATCTATCTCTTGTTAACAGCACTGTTATCAAACCATCTAGCTAAAAGTCATAACTACAACTCAAATTCGTTGCCCTTACAATTACTATTATTCAGCTTTTAAATTAAAATAGAGTAAAGTTTATGTAAGGACTTTGTAAGTCTTTCAAAATGTTTTTAAAGGGGCTACTTGTACTGAGATGCTTGGGTTGCAGTTGTTACTAAAATATTTGCTATGCTAGTATAGATTGATGCTAAGTCAGCAACACATTTATCTTGACAGTATTTATAAAAGCTTTGTTTATCAATGGAAAGGATAACTTTAAGACAATTCGCCAGCTAGGAGGTAGCATTATTTGTTACTGCTTTTAACAGCGATTGTTAACAAAAAACTAATTGGAGGAGGGGAGGGGTTTTTCTTTATTAGTAGCAGTTAAAAGAAATTAACAGGTATTTCTATTGATTCATTAAAATCAGAAAAGTACCACAGTAATTACACGTAAATAAAATTTTTAGGTCTGAGGATTTGGGGCGATCGCCCTAGGAAAGCAACCCAGTAATTTTACTTGCAACGATGAAAAAAAATGAAAAAGATATATTATAAAGTTTAGCGGTTTATAAGTTCGCACTTTGGGTAAGATTTTTTGATGAACAACGCAATTGGTGGTGTAATTTTTGTTGTAGATGACAATATAGATACCGATCAAATTATTCCCGCCGAGTATCTAACATTAGTTCCCTCTAAGCCTGATGAGTACGAAAAGCTAGGTAGTTATGCGATGATTGGTTTGCCCGATCGCTTTGGTAAATTTATTGCTCCGGGCGCAACGAAAACAATTTATCCGATTATTGTAGCTGGAGAAAACTTTGGGTGTGGTTCTTCGCGGGAACACGCGCCGATTGCCTTGGGTGCGGCGGGAGTAAAGGCGGTAATCGCTCAATCTTATGCGCGGATCTTTTTCCGCAATTGTACGGCTACAGGAGAGCTTTATCCTTGGGAATCACTAGAGCGGTTGTGTGATGAGTTTGTAACCGGGCAAGAAGTTACTATTGACTTTGACCAAAATCGGTTAACTAACCATACTCTAAACAAAGAGTATCAACTTCAATCGTTGGGAGATGTTAAGCCTGTAATTGATGCAGGGGGAATTTTTGCCTATGCTCGTCAAACAGGCATGATTGCTAAGGTTAAGTGATGTAATATGAGGTGAAGTGCCAAGGTTTATTTAGAACTTTTACCTATGGAAGATCAGTTACTTAAGTCTACAACTCGCCATATTAGGATTTTTTCGGCAGAAGTTAGTAAAGATGGCGAACTTGTTCCTAGCAATCAAGTTTTAACGTTGGATGTCGATCCAGATAATGAATTTAATTGGAATGAAGACGCTTTGCAAAAGCTGTATCGCAAGTTCAACGAGTTGGTGGAAGCTTCTAGCGGCGCAGATTTGACTGATTATAACTTGCGGCGGATTGGCTCAGATTTGGAGCATTTTATCCGCAGTCTTTTACAAAACGGTCAAATCAGTTACAACTTAAACGGGCGCGCGATTAATTACAGTATGGGTGTACCCCAAGTCGCTGTTGAGTGAAGACAATATTAAAGTAAATGGCAGCTTATAAGCTGCCATTTGTCTTAAAATCCCGATGAGGAATTTTGAACACGATCGCAGGCTAATTACCAAATCCGATCGCCGTTTTCGTCTACTCTAGCTTGACGAATTACATCAGAGATTTCTTCAGCGTCTTTGACGTGATGCAATGCTTTTTCTTCGCCGTCTGGTTCGTCAACTACAAAGTAAGTAGGTACGGTGATATGGTCGCCAGTAATGTCAGGAGAATCTACAGCAAGTTGTTGTGCTTTGTCTTCAATACTTTGTGGTTTATCGCTAATTACATCGCCTGGGTTGACTGAACGATGTCTTTCTTTTTCGGTACTCATAAGTTTAATTGAGAATTTTTTATCTTGATCCTAGAGTAGAGAACGATCGCTTTAGTTCGCATCTTTCCAATGGTGTAACTATAGTAAGTCAAACTTTATACCCTTCTACCCACAGACCTTGAACATTTTAGCTACCTAAACAACGTAGCCAAAATGATTTAATCGTTTAATCTATAGTTATTAAAACTTACAATTTTTACAAATTGGGTGGGGTTAAATTACTCAGGTTTAGAAATTGCCATAACTGCATTTTGACCGCCAAAGCCAAAACTAAAACATAAAACTTGCCTCGTTTGATTGTGGCGAGGTTCAGTAACTAAATTTAGATTAAATTCTGGTAATTGCAATCCTACATTAGGCGGTAATATTTGCTGCTGCAACGCCTTGAGACAAAAAGCTGCGCCGATAGCTCCCGAAGCTCCTAAAGTATGACCTGTAGCTCCTTTTGTCGAACTAATAAATACACTTTGAGGAAAAATATGTTCGATTAATTGTGCTTCGTGGCGATCGCCTTTTTGGGTTGCTGTTCCGTGAGCATGAATATAATCAATGTCCGAAGGTTGAAAGTTAGAGCGTTTCAAGCATTGCTCAATAGCTAACTTTGCACTTTCTCCGGTAAGTAGGGGCTGGGAGGTATAACAAGCATCGTTTGTCAAGCCAAAGCCGCAAAGTTGTCCGTAAATTCGCGCCGATCGTTCTTGGGCTAATTTAGCTGATTCGAGTACCAATATCGCCCCACCTTCTGCCAACACCAAGCCTTCACGGGTGCTAGAGAACGGATAAGACCCTGTTGGGGCAATTGCTCCCATTTGCTTAAATCCTGCCAGTGTCAGGGGTGTAATTGGGGCTTCAACGGCTCCAGCTAGGACGCGATCGCAAAGCCCAGTTTTAATAAGTTGAAAAGCTTGAAAAATTGACCAAATACCAGTAGCACAAGCAGCCATTGGAGCCAAAACGGGGACGAGAGATGCGCCGATTTGTTGAGCGGTTGCGATCACATTCCTATGAGCTAAAATTTCTAAGCAATCATCGATTTGGGCATTTTGAGCAAAGTTTTTAGCTAATTGTTCCCACTCGGCTTGATAAGTGCGACTAGAGCCAATTACCACACCACAATCAAGTAAAGGTAGATTTAAACCCGCATCGGCGATCGCTTGACTTACAACCTTGCTAGTGAGAGTTTTTAGAGAAATGGGTTGTTTGCCAATTAAAGCCAAAGGTATAGGCGGAAGTTCTGGGAATGGTTGATGTAGCTTAACAGCAGAATTTTTCGCAATTAGCTGCTGCCAATTAGCTTCTAGGTTGTCACCCAAAGCCGAAACTAAACCAATCCCCGTAACAACAACGTTGCGATCGTTCACTTGATTAAATAATAAAGGACATGGTGTGATGCCATGCCCCATAAAAACTTTGTTCGTAAGTAAAACTAGCTTTATTAAGGCTAACTTTACTTACCACCATTTTTTAGATTTTCCGCACCAGATGTAACTTTTGCTGTATCAATGCGATCGCCTTGTTGAATTTTATCTACTACATCCATGCCGCTTGTGACATTACCAAAGACTGCATAACTGCCGTCTAAAAAGGCTAAATCAGCCAAGGCAAAGTAAAACTGAGAGGAAGCAGAGTCGGGAGATTGCGATCGCGCCATTGCCACAGCGCCACGAAGATGCTTTAATTCGGGCGACTTTGTAATTTCACTATAAAGCGGAGATTTCGCGCCTTTAGGGGTGATTTCTAAAGGAATAGTACGTTCACTGCCCGTTTTGGGATCGATAAACCCACTTGTACCTAATCTTTCTACGGGAAACTTAGGATCTTTGCTTTGAGGATCGCCGCCTTGAACCACAAATGGTTCCGGTTGACGGACAACGCGATGAAATACTAAGCCATCGTATACGCCTCTTTGTACCAGGTCTACAAAATTGCCTGCTGTGATTGGCGCATTTGTGCCGTCAACTTCAATCGTAATTGGTGCGCCTTTAACGGTCATTATTACCGTTGCTTTGCCTGTTAGAGTTGGTAAATCTTTCATTAGGGGGCTAGTTGACTGAGTAGGTAATGTGGGAGTTTCTGAGCTTAGTGAGGTACTTATTGTCTCTTGATTTGAGACCGGAGGAGTTTCTGAAGCTACGCGATCGCCTGGTGTACATCCCCCAACCATCAACGCAGTCAAGAGTATAAACGATATTAAACAAGTTTGAATTTTTAGCTGCATTACCATTGTTACTTAACTACAGTCTTTCTTGAACGATTGAATATTTTATAGTCCTTCAATTTGAACTCCTAAAAACCGCGCTAATTCCGCCGCTTGATTTTCAAGCTCTGTCAAAGATAACGGCTGACCAACACGGGATAAAGGAATATCTCTACGACCTTTGACGCGCAGATACAAACCCCGACGCGGGTTTATCCCTTCTTTAATGTCTACTTTCACCGCTTGCACGTCTTGGGTTTTGCAGTTGATTTCTATTTGGCGGTTTTTGCCTAGAAATCCCCAACGAAAGATTTTGATAGCGCCAGTTTGAGTATTAAATTCGTTGTAACCGCCGCCTACATCTAAAACAATTACCATCCATAGGTAAGAGGCTAAAAGCAACCCCGCCACACCGTAGAAACCCATAGCAATCCCTTGGGGGACAAAAACTAGCTCCGTGGGGTTAGCAAAAGGTAAAAAATTTACTTTTAGGTAACTAGAAACCGATGCAAGGAAAAAGCCTGTAGCTCCGACCGAAACAACCGTTGCCCACCAATAATTGCTAAATCGGCGCGATCCTAAAATCGTTTGACGGAGGACGGGCGATGTTATATCCCCCGCCGGGGAGTTGCTTGGATTAGCAGTTGATACGCTCATTTGGCTGAAAAAGGTATTTAAAATAGGATTCACTGCAAGTTTAGCGACATAAATAGGGCGATCGCTCCAGAAACTTGTGTCAAATTGTAAATATTTCTGATATTAATATAATTAATAGACTGATGCTAAACACCTGAGAACCACTGAGGGCGATCGGGGTATTAGTATAAAAGATGTGATAAGTTAACAAACATTAAGCAGCGATAGACCGGACTGTCCTTTGCTGGCAGTAGCGGTTAGGCAGACCACAAGAGAAGATTGTCTTAATCTACTCATAAATCTCAAAAGCTAAAAGCAATTGAGAAGGTCTTAATGTCAATTCCTCAGAAACGTTGCAATTATTAGTAAACGAGAGGATCTTAGAGCGATGACAATTGCAGTCGGCAGCGCACCGAGTCGCGGCATATTTGACACCGTAGACGACTGGTTAAAGCGCGACAGATTCGTATTTGTAGGCTGGAGCG
>QQTW01002327.1_pt1 | contig 13726 bp, 7 predicted proteins | sample 1904831 | NCBI WGS metagenome assembly QQTW01 (sample SAMN09435610, study PRJNA476489) | Subsurface metagenome, whole genome shotgun sequencing project. | reverse complement strand
TTCTCTTCTCTCTTCGCTTCCTTGCCTGCTTTTCCTTTTTCTCCTTCTCAGCATCTGCGATAATTGGTTTCTTACGTGGCCTTTTGATTTTCGGCTTTCCATCTTTTAAGGCTTGAATAGATGGTGGTGGTTGTGGCTGAGACTGAGACTGCGGATTGGAGGTGTGGCGTAAAGTGGCAGTGGCTGGTGGGGTAGTTGTATGATTCTCACCACCATAATAATCCACCCGGATGGTGGAGTCTGCAAATTGTGCAGCTTCATGATTATTTGAAAGTTGTTGTGAGGGTGACGGAAAGGATTGTGGTCGTTCCGGCTCGGAAGGTGGGCTGGATAAATCGGCTGTGGAACTCCTGCTCACCTCACCACCAACTTCAACACCTCCATTACCCCTGTGCAGCCTGCTCATCTCCGGTCGCAGTGCACCGCTTCAACATAGAGGTGCGTTGACAACACGGCAATCGAAAAGAATTTCTAAGAGGTCAAATGCAATCTCTTGCTATCAGATCTGTATGCAATGGTTCGTTTGCCTGTTTAGGATTCCCAACCGACCCTTTTAATGGTTTCGGATATTTGGAGGTAGAGGTTGACAACAACGCAATGCACACCTTCAGTCAACTGTAGAAGGAGTGAAGTTCAAAAAAAGTATTGGAAGACAGTCGTCACGTCTACTAGGAGCGTGTTTGCAATTCCGCCGGTGAATCACTGACTGCAGAAGCACCAGGGCTGCGATCGGCCAGGCAGAGACAGCGATTGCACTGTTTCGAGTGATGAAGCAAAAGAAATCACCAACAGCAGGAAGCGAAGAGAGAAGAGAAGGCGCTGTCTGCGAGAAAAGAGCAAGAAATATCTGGGGGGGAGGGATAGATATAAGATGTCCCAAGTGCACAGGCATAGCAGTAGGTTGCAGCGGCAGCACCAGCAAGCAGCACAGCGAAATCCGCGATTTCTTGTGTCACAGATCGAAGCGACTGTAGCTTCGGGGGGCACTGCCAGGACCATGATTTGCGACTACGGCTGCCCGTGGCTGACTGGTCAGTAGTACTCGTAGTAGTCGTCGTAGTATTCGTAGAAGTTCCCCGTCATTGGCCGGTACCGCTTTCACTATACTTCTATACCAATGTGGAAAAAGAGCTTCACTAAAAGGCAGACTCTGGCTGAAATGAGTCACCGTGGAGGCTCTTGCAATAGTCGCAGCTGCAATCCCAATTGCGATCGTGATCGCGGAGACGATATTGTTGTCATGCATCCGGCTGTGAAGACATCAGGTGCATCCCCACTAGTTAGATTAGTGTTCTTTCTGTGAAAGGGCGCTGTCTAACTAGTATTCATTCAATGGTGGGTCGAGCTATGTTGAACAATTGATGTGCCTAAACAAAGAAAGGAAATCTGATTGGCGTCAGATGCGCAATCTTGCTCCATGTGCTTGGCCGCAAGCTTAGAAACAACTCTGTGCATGGATTTCAATAAAGAGAAGAGTCAGTTGCGCTTGATAACCCAAGGACAAGGACGCGGAGTGGATACGGCTACCTGCAGCAGGGCTAGCCATATTTGCATCTAGCGCCCAACCTTAATCACTAGCCGCAAATCTATCTGCATGCAAACCTTAATTTCGCCATCTCGGCCACGGCACTGCTCCCAGACCATCTCATCTATTCTTGCTCCCCCGACATGTCATTGCGAGGACAGAGGTTTGAGCTCGACCTTGATGCTGACGAATTTACTCCCAAGCCATTGAGACCATCGGAAGACCAGCCCGCGTCAGAACTGAGCTTGGTAGGAGAGATCAAGGAACGAACTCCTGCAGCTGCGCCGACTGCTCCCAAGCCCAGGGATTCCAAGACCGGCTTCCCTGCCCACAAGAAGAGATCAGCTATATCAAGCTTCAAACAGCAGCGAGGCTTCCAGAATGTGGAGCCGAACAGACCGGGAAGTGTACAGGACCGAGCAACGGGACGGCAGACACCGTTGCAGCACCCACCCTCAGATAGAGCGATAGCGCATCATATCAGTAAGAAATATGGCTACGACATTAATGCAAAGGAGAAACAGGAGATCAGTGAAGAGAACAAAAAGCGCATAGCAGACATGTCACCAGAGGACATTGAGGATGCTAGAGCAGAGTTGATGTCCAGCCTTAATCCCGCATTCATCGATCGCCTGCTCAAGCGAGCCAATATCGACGAGAAAGCCGAAGAGCAGCATCAAAGAACCCTACCAACCACTGAAACAGAAACGAAAACGGAGACGGAAACTCCTCCAGACTCTAAACGCTTACATCCAGAACCTCCAAACCAAGCCCAACCGCCAGATCCCCCGTCGCAATCCGACCAACACCTCGTCCCACCAATCCACTTCCCACAACCGCCAATCGACCCCTCAACCTTCACCCCGCTCGATCCATCCTCGCCATCCTTCCTCCAAGACCTGAAAACGCACTACTTCCCCTCCACGCCGCACGACCCGTCCTCAATGGCCTGGCTGACCGACCCCTCGGAAGAAGAAAACCAAGAATCCCCCTACCACCCCGACAAAGACAACTACCAAATCTCCCAGCTCCGCTTCTCCTTCACCGGCGCACTCATCCCGCCCTCCGAATCCCTCCAGATCGCCATCGACAAAGGCCTGCACCATCACGGCCTCGCCCCGTCCAGCGCAGGCTACACGGTCCCCGAGCTCGCAATCTTGTCACGATCCGTGATGCCGAGTCAGCGCTGCATTGCATATCAGGTGCTGGGAAGGATGATGTACCGGCTCGGTCAGGGACAATTCGGGGTCAAGGGTGGTGAGTTGTGTGAGGGATTGTGGGCTGTCATTGAGAAGGAGCGGGTGGTGGAGATCATGATGGCGGACGCGAATAGGAGTGCGGGTCATGCCAGTGCCAAGGCTTATGCTGTCGAAGCTCTGTGGCTCTGGAGGAAGGGTTGTGGTGGGGAACGGGGGTTGTTAAAGGAGGGTGGGCGAAGAGCCAATTAAGACAGAAATAATATACATGAATAACGACGTATAGAAATAAAAAAGTGATGAACATCTCTTCTCGAAGCAGGGTATAAGCATCCATTCAGTCTTTGATTTATTGAACGGACCAGGAAAAAGCAATAGGTCTTCCGCATACCAATATTTTTACGGCCGCCCCTCGACCCGACACGAAATACTCTTCCTCAGACGGAGTTCAAGACCCAGCCGCTATCACGACGTCAGCGGGGCGTTGTCCGTCATCCGTCATCCATCCTCCATCCCATCAACGACTACTCCCCACCCCAACAACCCCAATCACAATCCGATCCTCATCCCGCATCCCCATCCCCATCCCCTTCATCATCCTCAACGCCAGCGCGCATCTTCCAGACCCTCCATCTCAAGCGCTCAATGTGTTCCCTCCTCAACCAATTCCCACCTCGACTTTCTCTGTCCTTCTCTGCCTCACATCCTGCTTGGTCATCTCTCTCCCTCTCCCTCTCCTGCAGCGCCTCCACCTCCAGACTCTCCACCCACGCAAACAGCAGACGCAACTGCCACAGCTGATCTCTCTGCATTGCGCCGCCCCTGCCCTCGCCGTCCGCTAACACGGCATGCTCGAGTTCCAACCTGGTATCCACCACCGTGCCGCGGAGATAGCGATTCCCGGTGCCACCGGCCAAGTCCGTATGGGCATTTGAATGTGGCAGCACGAGAGCGCGCTCACTGACATCCAGCTCCTTCAACGCGGCCAGCTCCCAGAGCCACTCGAACGGATTCACCTTGGCGGCCTCACCGGCACCGGCTCCAGCCCCCAACATGGCGGACGGCGAAGCAGAGCTGAGACTCACGCTGGGCGCCTCACCGCGCTCGGCGAGTGCCTGCATCTCGCTGACAAACACACTGCCGTGCGGCGCGTCATACGCAGCTCGGCGTCTCAGATAGACATTCAGATGGTTCTGCTTGAACTCGTCTCGCTTGTCCTGTCCTTCTTTGCCTTCAAAGCTGATCCGCACGTCCCAGTAGCCCTTGGCTTCGGTCCGTATTTCCTTGATGGTGTCTAATTCTGGGACGAGACAGGGGGCTGTGAGTCGTTTCTCGTCTTCTTCTTCTTCCTCCCCCCCTGCTTCACCGCCGTTCAGAGTAATGATGATGGGGACCGAGACCGGCCGTCCCGTCTCCACGTCCCTACAGACCACGCATCTTGGTTCCGTAGCCAGGACCCACAGATGGCGGAATGCCTGGAGGTGAGCTTGGTTGTCCATGACGTTTGTTGGGAAGAGCGGGTAGAAGGCGCATAGCAGACTTGCGACCGCGATATTGCTCGTACCAAGCGTGTAGGTTCCGCCACCTAGGAATAGCACACCGATGGCCATATGTGCGGCAAGATGGCTGCCATACGGCGTATCTGAATCACAGCGGCCGTGCAGAGAGCGCAGACGGCGGAAGACGATAATATCCCCCGTCCCTGCCATTACCGCCGCGAGGGCGAGGGCCGTTACGTCCTGGCAGTTCCTGACGGCGTTACGAGTGAGCTTGGAGTCATAGTTGAGAGCTGGGAGGCGGGTCAGGCGGATGAAATGGTCAAGATAGGAGGTCAACAGGTCACGGGCGGTATGAGAGCCGGAACCTGCAAAGCGGAGGCCGAGAGCTAGACAAAGCCCCGTGAGGATGTTGAAGAAGGGCATGTCTTCTGAGTTAAGGTGGCGCGTGGAGAAGAGGGAGGCACGGTGACGGTAGGGTTTCGGCAGGGAGGACTGAATGAACTCGTACGTCGGGTGGATGGAAGACCACATGATCAGGTGCCGGGCTACAGTGCGGAGGAGGAAGATATCTGGTCGGACGTAGTCAAACTGGTGCAGAGTGTCCGGGATGTCGATCTTCCGTGCGATGGTTTCGTCGTTAGTTTTCATGTAGATCAGAGCGAAGGCGATGGTGGCGCCGGAGGTAGCGCGGTCGAGGATGTGGACCAGATTGACGTTCTTGGTGCCGATGGCAATGGTGAGGAGGCGCTCCATCACATTCATGTCGTGGAGACCATGGAGGCGCTTTCCTTGGCCAAGGTTGATGAAGCCAAGGGCAAAGCCAGCAGCGAGTCGGTAGCCTTCGTCTCGAAGGGTCTGCTCTGGTGGCACGCCCTCTTCCACGTCGTTGTTCTCGATTTCCGAAAGCATGACTTCTGACATCCGGCGATGCTGGGAGGAGCAATAGAGAAGACCTATACCCATGATCCCTGTTGTCTGGGTGAGAGGCGAGAGATTCAACTCTGCGGCTCCAGGAGGCAACATGCGGGTGACATGTACTGAGAGCAAACGAGTGATTAGAGTGTCCATGGTTCCTATGTATGAAGCAGAAAGCCCGAGAAGCAGACCGACCGAGGTCATAGTGTGCTTCGGGGTCAAGTACTTAAAGGCAACCCACTTTGCAAGTGACTTGAGGTGGCCGTTTAGACCAAGAGCAAGCAGGAACCCGGCGTGTCTGTTTGTAAGCTCTGGAGGCTTGTTGTACAATATCCAGGAAGTATCGATGCCTCTTGCATCTTTCGAGATGGTCAAACCAGCAGCAGTACCGTTGTGGAAAAAGGCCCATACCGCTCGATCCTCGGTGAAGGATGCTCTTTCGGCGCTAAATGTGACGTTCGAAGGCTTCACCAGGCATGCCAGTGTGAAGGCGGGTATGGGCACTTTCTCTGTGAGCAGAGGTACGCGAGAACTATAATTCATCATGCCCCTCCCAGAGGCTACGGTCAGCGTTCTCATGGTGACCAGTTGGACCAGTTCCTTTTGAGCATCAAGAAGATCTGCCTCTGTCCAATCGGGCTCAGGTATACATTCTGCGACAGGTGGCCGTAGCTGATTGACAAGCCTGGATGCATCCTGAAATCGACGGTCTTCTCGAAAGATGAGCCGGGTCACACCTTGTCTGTCGGCTTCTGACGACGCGTCCCATGAATGGGACGGCTCCGTATCCAGAACTAGATTGCCAACTGCATGATAGTCTCTCGTCGCGTCATGGTTGACTATGCCATGGGATTTGGTTGTTACTGCTTGTGGGCTTAAACGACTGGGCCACCTCTTTAAGTCGTCCCGTCCAACTAGTTGTAGTAGTGCCTCGGACCACGATGGTGGAGGAGAACCTTCACAGCTGGAAATGGCATCATAGAAGATAGCTGATATTCCAGTAGGCAACGTCGCCAATGTTTCAACATCTATTCCGCATTTGTGCATCCATTCTACTCTTGCCGGGCGGCTCTTCCGCGAGGCGGCCTTGGAGAAGTATTGGAGAAGAGCAAACGTCCTTGGTGTAAGATGCTTCGCTCTTGAGGTGCAAACTTCCGTCAATATCGAATTGGGAGTGTCGATGACATCGAGTAGTGTGACAAAAGACAGTTTCCCAGGGCTAGAGAAGGATGCCTCAATAAATTCAAATATCGAGGGTGGATCGAAGGGCTGTGGGGCTACCTCAAAGGAATTGACCGCATTTTCATCAAAGAGCTGCTGCTCAATATCCGGAATTTCAGCATGGTAATAACATCCTTCGATGTAATCCCAAGAGTGCCAATTAAGCCAATGGCCGAGTTGGGCAAGGATAGGCCCAAGCTGGACCGTGTCTGAACTTGAATGCGATGAGCGTGTGTCAAGCTTCTGCTCCTCCCGCACGAGGTGCAGAGCTATCAACACACTTCCAACAGCTGTCCTCCGAGTCTCTCGATCTTTATTCGACGCGGTTGGTAGGAAGCCATCAGGTCCAAGCATTTGTTCGCCTATAGGGCTTTGCATGAACTCGCGGCTCAGTGAAACGCATTGAACAAGAAATCTGTTTCTTCTGTTCTCAAACAGTGCTTGTGCCGTGATCCTACTGCTGGACTTCGATAGATCTTGCTCTTGAGCAGAACTCCTTGAGCGATCAGGTTCCTGGCCAATCCATCGCCAGCCAGGGGATGTGGTCCAAGATGGAGAGGTAAGACCGATACCACATTCCTCATCCACCATCTTGTCCCAGCTGGTCATGTCGATAGCAGCACCACTACTCGACCGAAATAGACCACCCTTTTTCTGTCCCCTGCCAAGGCTACCCTTCCCTCGTCTATCAGCGATAAAGGGTATGATCATGCTAAAAAGCGTAACAACTATCGCTGTCCACTCCAAGTGCTCACTGTGTTCCCGTGATCGCAACCACTTCATGGCCTCTATCCATGCTACGCAGATACCACTGCCTCCCTTGTTCAGTAACGCAAGCTCTATTGTTTGGAGTACTCTTGTTACTTGCGGATGCCTTGGTTCGAGCCGAATTTGCAAACGATGCCGATGAGCTTGGGAATCGAGTAGATCCAGCTGGCCAAGTATAGAAGTATGTCCCAAGCCAGTGGCATCTCGTAACGGCTCTTTCAGTATTCGCGCCCGTCCTCCCTGTCGCTCCTGGTTTGATTTAGTTGCAGGTGAGATAGAAAAAGGATCGTGAACCATCAGTGGACCTGACAGGTCAACTCTAATAGAGGAAATGCCAACGGCTTCGAGGACTAATGCTATTTGACCGTCCCGATTCCGCCTCAGGACCAGTATACAGCAATGATCCCCATCCTGAACTTTGCATGCATCAATGATGTTCGTGCCGCGCTGTACATTGACTGATGATAAGTCAAGCATTTTAGCTGATGTATCAGTTCGCGATCTGGCTTGTTTTCGTTTGACCTTAGTTGACGGGGCGAGCATGCACGCTGTTCTGATGACCGACAACTCGCCTTTCTTCCTGTCCATTATACAAATGGACAGAATCACTTTGGTAGCACTACTACTCTCCGCTAAGGGCTGAGACGTTAGAACAAAAACATTGAAGCGTGACTTTGATGACTGCATGACAGGGACCTGTGCTGAGGAAGGAATACTATGCACTTTAGAGAAGACGACTTCAGCTGGAAGCTCATTCATAGCATCCTCCATTACCATGCTATCAAAGCCATCGATTTCAGCTCCAGAGCTGAATCCTTCCAACAGCCGATCAGGCGGAACGCTAATCAAGGAAACTTCGCTACTCATGAAAGAGCTGACCCCAGGAATAGAACCGCCAGCTCGAGCTCCAAAGCTTTGACGATCATTGAAATTTCCAAAAGAGTCACCACGAGCACTACCTCTGTTCAAGCTCTTTCGTCCAGGGTTGCTGGAAGTAAAATTGTTGATAGGTGCTCTATCTGGTCCCATTGACAGATCTGTACGAGCCAGCATCGAGCTAACCCGCCGAGCTGCTCTGGTCTGCACACCTGCGTCTGCAAAATCAGGGCCAAGCTCTGTTGCCAAATTGTCGACTTCGCTGGAAGTCTGTTCATCAGGGCGATGCGATCCGTAAGTTTCTGCAAAAGACCGGCCAAGCTCGGGTCCAAGACTTTCTCTAGATTCTCCCAGGCCACGACCGATTGGAGTAGCTGATCCATTGACTCTAAACCTGTTGGAACTCCGTCTGCGGATCTCATGACCTTCATGACTAAGCTTCCTTCTCTTTGTTGGTGGAGCATGGCTACTTCTCTTCCTGTATTGCACGTCCCACACTGTAAGCATGCCAGACTTAGCGTTGAAGGTGACTCCCAGTGAAAGAGGCTCTAGACTGGATGCATCTAAAGACGCAAGCTCATTATTGCGCGAAATGTACAACAACTCTTCAGCGGGGTCAAGGAGTCGCTCGCGATTTTGAGCAGAAACTTTCGCTCCTTCTTGCAACTCTGTACAACGAACAGCAGTACCCAGCTCTGCCTGCGGATCTGTGAGCGATAATATTGAAGGAAGATGATCATTTTGCAAAATAGTGGGCGCTGCAAATTGTCGAGCAACAGGGGACAATGTAAGAGATGGTCTAGAAGTTGACGCAGTCCTCAAAGTGATGTGCTGCGGTTTCGTTAGGCTACTACTGAGTTGTGAAGAGACGAGTGAGTTATGGGGGGCTGATAATGCGGCTGGATTAACAGCTGTTGTCGAGGACTTCCGTTGTAGCAGACATCCCTGAGAGGTAGGAAAAGCCGCCTCCACCTCGAATGGAATAGGGACAACATAATTGTCGCCCGTGAGGAAATAGATATGGGCCTTGGTCTTCAATATTACCACGAGTGCCTGACCAGAGGCTTGTCCATTAGATCTGGGAGACCTTGAGTTCTTTTCACCCGTCCGAAAGCTCTTGTGGTGTTCTGCTCTGTCAAGGCCTACCGCTACATTTTGCTGAGGAGGCAGCCTGTCCCATGTTGGAAAATGTGTAAGAAAGCTTTGAAGGATCTCTTCATCCTCGACATCGAGATTGAAGGCCCGCTTCACAATGCCACCACGAGCCCAGACTACACAATTCTTGGTTTGTAGGATCTCGTCCTCGATGACTTCTTTCCCAGCAGCATCATAGGCCGCATAAGTCTGCCAGGTATATAGAGATGCTGAAGGTTGATTAGGTAATATTCCTTCTTCGATCAGATACGGCAATGCACAAGGTTCATGAAGGCCTAGGGATTGTACTTTGGCCATACCGCCTGGATGTGTAGGCCTGGGACCAAGGTGTTTCGGGTCGATGGCCGCATTGCAGCTCTTTATCTACCGAAGTGCTAGTGAAGACCTTCAGATGTCGCCGCAAAATTTTGTACGTGTGTTTGTGTATGATCGTGTTGACGGCTGACGTTGGAGACGCGCAAAACGCGACTTTTATTATTCTATAATCCATATTCCTCCCACACTCGATAGGAATTGTCAGTATTACTACGCTGATCCGACCTCTTCCACGATGACACTACAACTTCCATCTTAAGGACTGTCTCTGGAGGCCTGAAACATCTATTAAGCCATGGAGCCTTCAGTGTTCCATTTTGGTGATAAATTGAGAATCAGGTAAGGTTGATCAACAGGTCGCAATGGAATAGGATATACCACTTTCTGACCTTTCACCAGCTATGATGTCACTCATCGCATCTTCTCGGCAAAGGTGTATCCTTTAAAAGCACCGAACGGGTCTACCATAGTCGTTTACGGCCACGAACAAGGCATACGGATAGTATGGAGGGGAGGCAAGAGTTTCAGAGAAGTGCGAGTACCCAGAGACAAGCCCAAGGTCAACGGGTCTAGGAAAGAGGATGCTGTGTTACTGGACTCGGATGACGATGTATCCGCAGCAGCTGGTGTAGCGTCTACCCCTGACTTTAATGCAGATGAGGAAGAGAGCGACTCGTCTGAGCCTTATCACAAAATCGTCCGGCATCTAGATATTTCCTGTGGAACAGGTGTCCGTCTCATAGCGATACCTCACATACCAGCTCGTATCCGGGACTCAGCTCCTGGCGCATTTCCTCCAATCTTGCTGTCGAACATTGTGATGGCAGCAGCCTGCAACGATAACTCCATCAGAATTGTCACTCTACCACTTCTGCCTCCTCTACCTACCGTCAATGGAACGTCTTACAAAGCATTACAGATCGTGGCCATAGCTGGAATCAACACGCATCAAGAGGTGGTATCCAGCATCGCCATCACGCACAGTGCCATATCGGACTCAGACATCCCACGCGAATCAAGCAAATCTCGTTCTAGGAGTCGTAATCCCCCGACTGAGGAAAGAAAAACAACTACAGCATTGCATCACTCTGGCAAATTATGGTGTTTTCTCATCGTCTCCGTGTCTCCGACTACAGGAGGACTTCTGCTGACACATCAAATACCCATCACTGCAGACACGCAGCTCTCGACTTCACCTGATGATCTCTACCCGTTGCAAGGGAGCTATCTCAGGTTTCCCTGCTTAAGCTCCAGACTTGTTTTCCATCCATCCTCTTTCCCTGCGGATCGGCACTCAACAGTATTGTTGTCTGCCACCGATCCTGGTTGCGTGAAATTGTACCAAGCCCTTCCAGACAGCCATGCAACCGTTTCTCGGGGTCGGCGGAATTCTGCAGCAACCACAGACTCCGCTAGCTCAAGTCTACGCACCCCTTCCAGAAGTATGACGTGCAATGGGCGATTCCTTATCACACTCTACCCTGGTTTCGTACCTTCGTCAAACTCATCTAGCTTGCAGCGACGGAAGCGCATTCATGACGCGACCTGGGCAGCATCTGGTCGAGCGATCATCGCATTGCTCGAAGATGGCGAATGGGGCGTTTGGGATCTGGAGGGCGCCGGACCTGGATCTGGGTCTGCAAACCTGCTTCGAGGGCAAAGCAACATGTCTGGCATCCAGGGCGGTGCGCTGACCAAATTTGCATTCAGCAGCCGGGTCACGCCGACAGCAGATTCTTTGCCAAATACTCGAAAACCCGAGAGCAGGGACCCCAAAGATAGAGCTCTAGCCCCAATGACACCTCACACCCGTCGAGTTAAAAGTGAAGGGCTTTTTAAGGGTGGGCCACCATCGTTTGAAATCGAGCGAGATTGTGCCCCCTCAACCAGCGGGCGTATCTGTATCACCGAGCACGCTTCTCCAATAACCTCAGCCCTTTCCAGTCCTAGGGAGTCGCTTGTTATTACTTATGGTTCCGAGATAGTCTTCGTCTCTTCTTTGCAGACCTTGTGGCGTGCTCAGAGCATCAATAAAGGCACCTTTGACTCTGTTGAAGCCATAAGGCCATCACACTTTCCAAGCCTGGCTCTTGGTAAAGAGAGACTGGTCGGCATCGCTGAACTGCCTCACTCTCCACCAATGGAGTCGAAGCTTCCTTTTACGGTCAAAGACAATCAATTACCAGACATTATGCTCGTTGCTGACCATCGGCTAATTTTCTTCGTCACCTCCCTTGCGGAGCCAGCGTCTACTAGGGATAACGAGAATCATTTCCCGTTGCGGCTTAGCAAGCCTCAAGAACCACAGTTGGCTGATGTTGGTGATCAAGCACTCCTTCGGGAGGGCCAGCTCGACCTCGAAGGCATGGATCGAGTACTAGCCGGGATGGGACATGGTGATGGGAGTTTGAACGGACGAAGGAGCTCCTTTGGGAAAAGTGTTGCGTTTGAATTAGATGATGAGGGCGACCTAAGCATGACTTCGCCAACGCCGAAGGCTGGCGGTAGATTCACGCCCACGCCAACTCCACGAAGGCCATTCGGTTGAGACAAATGATCGCCCCTTTCTTAAGTTGGATAAGTACGTAAGTGAGCAACAAAATGATACCCAAAAGATTCTACTTCTGAAAAAAGCACAGCTTTTCCTGCTAACCTTACCTATACTTTGCTCCTTGGGTGCTTTCTATCTTCTCTTGCGCCTAGCCTGACCCCAACTTATTCCCAAGTCGTGATGCCAGGTGGAGCACAAGGCGAGATCAATACCTTGAATTCAATGCTCAGTATTCCTCGCGACAGATCAACCATCCTCTGCTTCCTGACCCTCGGGCTGTCTTTGATCTATGCTTGGTTCCCCAGCTGGGGACCCAGGTATTGGGCGAGACGTGGAGTAAGAGTACGTACCATACCAACTGATTGTCCCATGGACAACAACATCTTTGACCATTTGTCTGTGGCGTTGGTGTCTCATCCAGAGAATACTACATCCTCGTCGCGGCGGGTTGGTACAACATTAAGTGATCAGGCCGCGCGGAATTTGCACGGAGAGGGTGATTTCAGACCATAACATGAAATCTTAAGTAGCAGTGCCGTGATAGATGTTTCCCTATCGAGCACAGTAGTTGAGGATTATTTATACTCAACCTAGGTTCGGAACGTGCGGCTATACGCATACTTAAAATATTAAAGTTACATAATCTGTAATCATCCTATGCCACAAACACAAACATCCAATGACCTAAAAGAGGTATCTCAAGTACCAGAATCCTCAAGTCGAGTCCAGCTCCTTCAATCTGCAACGCCAAGGAGTAATCGATATAATCTGGACTTTAACTTGAAGCTAAATTTCCGCACGCCCATAGCCAGAGAGATTGATGGTCACCTTGGGCAATGCTCGACCAATGAACCAGATATCAGAATCCACAGCAAGAAAGGCCGTATAAATTTGACGGGGTCCACAATCGCAGCGGGCATACGGAGTCGTGCATCAAAAGTAGTTAAACCACGCTAAAATTAAGCTATGAGCTAGTACTCGTAGAGCAAGTGAAAGCTCTTAGTCTAAAATAGACAGCCAAGATGGGATCCCCTTCAGCAGCTCCGATAGACTTTCTTAGGGTAGCACACCCACACAGTTAGTCAGGAGGACAAGCTAGCTAGCACCGGCTACTCTTAGTAGAGCCTCGATATTAGCGTAGCTTAACTACTTTTGATGCATGACTCCGTAATATGAATCCACCGGCAGCTCCACAGTAGAGACTTTATTCGGACGGTCGTGCCACACTTGATGATCAGTGTTCACCACCTCTCCACACTGCCTTTTCCATCTCTGGACGATATCCATGTTCTGTGAGCGCAAAGTACATCACGCTTTCTAGAAGCCGTCTGTTCGTGCCAACCCCCGTATATGCTAACTCCTTAGAGTGGTTGAAGCATAACAGCGCAGCATTCAACATCATGACTTCTGCAATTGACGATGACGAGCTTTCCATCTCTCTTCCTCCACACGACTCCTCTAGGTCATTACCTCCTCTGACTCCTGTTACCTCAACTCCCATTCGCACCCCTCAAACGCCCATTGCAGCATCTCCTGGTACCATAACATCTATGAATCGTCTTTCACAATATAAGCAGATATGCCTGCTAGGGGAGGGCTCCTTCGGCAAGGTCAAACTGGCAAGGCACAAAGTTACCGGCCAAGAGGTAGCAATGAAGATAATCAGTCGGCGGAAGTTGATCAGCAGAGACATGGCCGGCAGGGT
>QQTW01002326.1_pt1 | contig 13726 bp, 12 predicted proteins | sample 1904831 | NCBI WGS metagenome assembly QQTW01 (sample SAMN09435610, study PRJNA476489) | Subsurface metagenome, whole genome shotgun sequencing project. | reverse complement strand
CACCTCTCTTTTTCATAAGCAGCATCGAATTACGAAGACATGTCTGATGACGGATGAGGAATAAGATATAAAGATGGATAACGAAGCAGGAAGATATTTCCAGACCGAGTCAGTCCCTTCTTCTTATTTCCCTTCGACCTCTTGCGATTTGGCGTACGGTTCTTTGTACAGTTTGGGATATGTCTCAAATCTCAGCCCTCATGACAGTTCCGTCATGTTCAACTTTGCTGTCCAGTCTTCCGGTCTCTTGAGTCGAGATCCACGAATTCAAAGTGCTCTAGCAAGGAGCAAATCTGTAGAGTTTCGTTCTAAAAAGAACATATCCGTTCTTTGTGCTTTCCTGACTTAAGGCATCGACGAGAGGATGTTCATCTCGTTGTTTCATCGTCTTATTTCCAATCTTTTCTCATTTCACATTGTTACCCGCCTATCGTTCCGAGGACCAATATCCGGGCTAGGACATAGCTACTGGATCGACCGAAGACTGATCATGTTCGGTCCCGACGAAACATGGAGCGAATAGAACATCCCTCTCCGAACAAGTCCGTCGGAAGACCAAGTCCACGAACAAAGCTGGTGATCCGATCGTGGTGCCGAGCAAGATCTTGAGCCTCGTCGAGGACATCACTTCTAGAGATGAAGAACTTGGCATTACCAAGTTATTTATTGCGGAAGCGGCGGGCGTGGTGAGGAGGGTGGATTTGAATGTATGAATCTTTGTATTCGCCTCTTTATTTTACATATCCCGTCTATGTTCATCTGTTTATTTCATCCATCCTGATGATATCAATCTCTTTTATTCCATCCATTCCACCTCCATTCACTCCTTGATTCCTTCCACCAATCAAGTCAAGGTGTCTCCATGGAAGCAAAAAAAACCATGACGGAATCCGTCCCCAAGATTGCACGCATCCAGTTTAATTCCTCGACAGACTCGGGATATCAGCCAAGTCTACACCGGCCCCAAAGCTCCCCTACCCTGCTTGGCACTGCACTCCCGCTCTTCCACAATCCTCGCAGGATGTTGGGACAAGAACATCTACAGCTGGGACATCTCCTCTCGACGACCTAAGAAGACATATCGAGGGGGGCATACCGATTTCGTCAAGACGATCATATGCACCATCAACGCCTCCTCGAACCGTGACTTTCTCATCTCCGGCGGCGCCGACGGCTACATCATCTTCTGGGATCTTCAATCCGGGGATCAACTCTATCGACTCCGAGCTCATTCTCGAGCCGTGCTCGATCTAGTGATATACCCCACGGGCGACGACCGGACCGAATCCCTCACTCTACTCAGCGCCAGCAGCGATCGTACCATTCGAACATGGCTCGTTCCAGCTGCGTTTGCGATCTCGTCGACTCCGTCGAAAGTTCTTGAAGAAGATATCCGCAAGGGCGAAGAGATCATCATGCATGAGACTAGTGTCAACGTTATCAAAATCGACCCGGATCCTAACGGTGACGGAGACCTGTGGACTGCTTCGGCGGATAAAACCGCCAAGTGTCTCCTCCGTGAACATGGGTTCAAGAAAGAAGATACAAAGCTGGAACATCCGGATTTCGTGAAAGACGTGGCGTTCGTGTCGGATGCGGGATGGGTCGTGACGGCGTGTCGGGATGAGGAGGTGAGGGTGTGGGATAAGGGGGTAAGTGATAGTCCTTGTCTTGCATCTGCTCATATCGTCTAGAGTTACCATCTAGTGTTTGAACTTCTCTTGGCTTTGGACAAGCTGGAGCAACTTTGATGTGGATGAATCTACTGGTGACCTCTCCAGTGCATAAGCAAAACCTGCTAATGAAATCGACTATGAATACAGACTGGAGAATTGAAAAATACGCTGTCAGGACACTTTGATGAAGTCACCGCCTTGACGGTCATTACTCGCGCACTACCGCCATCCACGACACCAAGACCAACAACGTCGGAAACGGCTTCGACAGATGCACCTTCATCGACAGATACTCCCTCGAGCGAGAGGGTTCGAAAACAACGACAAGAGAAAGTGTTGATTAGCGTATCATTAGACGGGACCATCAGACAATGGCCTCTATCTTCACTTGCATCACTTCAGTCATCGGCACCAGCATCGACTTCGAATAACCCCGCCCTTGCTCAAGAGACGGAATCGTCGAATACCACTCCTGCTGGGATGGGCGGTATTAACCAAGACGCAAAGGGAGATGTAAAAGGAGAAGTGATGACAGAAGAAGAAGACAAAGAATTGGAGGATCTTTTAGCATCCCTCGAAGAAGAAGACGAAGAGGGATAGCATAAGAAGGGGGGCGATGATGCTGAATTGATTTATCGATGCAAATCTTACTTCTACTTATCTATCAAAGACTTACTGGTTTTTCTGGTGGGAATGCGTAGGGGAAGAAGATACATCAGGGTTTAGATCATCCAAACCGTTCGTGTATTATCAGTGTGCTAGAGCCCGCACCAGGGTCTTGTTTCGGTATGACGGATCACCAGTTACTTCCCGGTAGGTGAGTGAGCGCTGGATGAACGAAATACAGAATGAAATGCGAGAGATCGTCATGGCATGATGGGTGGTACCGTAGCAGTCGAATCTCGTTACACATTTACCATTACATCAACTTCTGGAAGCACGGTACGAGTAACCAACTCATCCAGTCTACAAAGTTAAGTGGAGTGAGTAATTTTCTATCTCACTCGATTAGGAATTCATCCATCCATCCATCCATCCATTCATTCATTTATAGGCATAATCAATGACCCACTAATACAAAAAAGAGAAACATTGATGAAGACTATGTATGTGTACCTGTATGTATAGATCCAAATTAGATATGTAAAGCTAGATACATTAGAGCTACTGTATGCATCTAGTCATCATCTACCAAAGCTAATTTCTTTCCAACGTTTCTTTTGGTGTTGGTGACTCTCCCCTGCTGCTGCATTTCGAGATTGTAATCACCCTCTACTACTTCTCCACCTCCTTCTCCACCTCCTTCTCCTCCTTCTCCGCTCATGAGAACATCACTTCCTCCCTCTTCTTTTCCTTCTCGATCATCACTGGGATGTCCATCTCCGTCTTTTTTACTTTTCTTCTCAGTGCCATCGTCTTCTTTGCGATGGTGATGCTGATGGTGATGGTGTCCATTTATGGAGGAGCTTGCGGTGGTATTGTTGCTGCTATTGCCTTTTAATGCTTGGAGAAGCATACCGGCGTCGAAGAAGCCGTCTAGTTCATTACATTTATCATTTTTAGCATGTTGTTTCCAAATCAGTGATTTACTAGTGTATATGCATTCGCATGTACACTTGTTCGTCCAGTTCGACGCCTCGCTTCACTTCACTTCAATGACACTGCGTCATGGCCATGCAAGCTTCATTCATACACGAATTCTTCGCCAGAGACGGAAAAGATACCGGGATAGAGACGAGAACCGGAGGAAGGACTTACACCCGCCTAATCCGTCATCGTCATCATCGTCATCATCAGCTTGTAATTGTATCTTGTCGGCATTAATAATACCATCCACCTTCTTCCTCACCACGGCGGGATTCTCGATCCTCCTCCCTCGATTCCATCTCGGTCTTCCAGTCCCTCCCGTTCGGATCGTCTCCTGACTATCCGCCATCCTGCTCGGATCATCATTCATCTTTTCCTCATCTACTTCTCTCGCTCTCGACGCCTTGGAACTCACGGCCTTGCGCTGAGTCAATCTCAACAGCCGTCTCATCTCAATGAAATACCCCTCCAATCCATCTAAAAACCGTTTCGTCTGACGATGCTTCGACGACGCACAGATGCTGATCCCCTCGTCTTTGATGATGTATCCGATCCCAAACCCTTCCGAGGATGTCGGTCCGAAGCCGAAATGACGTAGAGACGGGTTACCGCAGTTGGAGGTGGATAGGATGGTGTTGTTGAGTTTGGTCCATCCGGGATCGGCGAATATCGAGGGCTTTGTTGGACGAACTGTGGGGGGGGAGGAGACGTATCCTGTTGTTGTTGTTGTTGTTGTCGTTGTTGGTTGATGTCCTCCCCGCTGGAGATGGTGGAGTAGGTCTCATCCTCCTTGCCTCCATCGTTCTCGGGATTACCACCCCTTTGCCAGACGCTCAACAAAGCAAACAAATGTCGATCCTGCCCCTGCGCTTTCGCACATTGCTTGGTGATCTCCGTATGGCGCTGACATGCCTTTCGCAACGCCTCGACTTTATTATCGGCCGGGTGATCAGCCCAGAACGTCCTCACGAAATCGACGCACTCTGGAGTCACGGTACGAATGGCCTCGGTTCGACCGTGCAGAAACACCTTCGTCATGGCCGGTTCATATGTACATTCCAATCTCCCGTACAAGCCATAATACGCTGCTTGAAAGGCCATCTGGACGAACGCGTCCGGGGAGAAGCCCATGGACGTCATGAAGCTCTTGCCGTATCCTTGGAATTCCAGCGTCCGGAATTCATTCTGCTGGATGAGATCCGCCAGTCGCGTCTCCGCGAATCGCAACGCCGTTCGCAATTCCGGATGCATGTCCCATTCTAGTTTGTGGGGGGTCGTGCTGACGTCCCCGAAACTGCTAGGGTCACGTTTGGATGGATCCGGACTGGTCGATGCCCACAAGCTCGGTGCTTGGCCCGTGATCGTTCGTGCAAACCGGAGGATGGTGTCCGTGTAGACGTCGCTCGCCATCCGTAACACCGTGTGGCCATCCACGCCTGTATGCTCGAAGTTGATCCCCGCGCTGCCATTCTTGCAGACGATGATCTGCAGCTTGTCGTACCATCGGTTCGTGCACGTCCCGACCTGCACGCCTCGTTCGATGATGTTCGTGCCGCAGAGCATGTTCATGCAGAGATCGTGCGAGGTCTGGGGTTCGGTATCGTCGAGACAGAGGATGAATAATGCGCAGTCCACGATGCCCAAACAGTCGGCGTTGTTGGAACCTTCTTCGCGAGTGAGCACGTCTCGCAGACTCGCCCAGATCTTGCGGTTTTCTGTGCTCAGCACCCCCAGTGCCCCCCTCGCCGCCTCTTGAACGGGCGTCTTCTCCGCATCCTCAACGATGACTCGTAGGTTCAACGCAATGTCTTTTTCCGTCATGATCGTGTCGGAATTGTCGTCCAGCACATCAAACCAGTAGAATTGACCCCGACATAACACGACGATGTGCTTCGCCTCGGCATCCTGTCCGATCACACATCCGTTTTCGGTCGGGATTCGAGACGTCCCGAAGATGCGCGAGTATTGATACATGTCCAGTGGAGCGCCTTTAAGCGTGTCTGGCGGTAATTCTTCTTTGCGGATCGCTCGGGCAAAGGCCAGAGCGGAGACGACGAGAGATGCTGCCCGCGTCACTTGGTCGTTGCGGGCCGGGGTCGGGTCATCTTCGAGGAGGAAGCTTGATATACTATGAGCGGAACATAGTGGGCAATATGTGTCCGAACAAATCTTACAATGGATTGAGGTTGAGTACCACCGCTGAGACATGTCAGTGAGTAGTCGTCGAGTAGTCAGAGGCGTGTCAACATACGATTATCAGAATTCAGGTACGAGTCGTACCCTGAGCTCGATCAATGGTTTGCCATCACGGTTGGATTCATCGCTACGCACAGAATTGCTCGATATAACTCGACTTGCCCGATGCGTACCTCCGCAACCGTTCTTGTAGTTCCGGCCCATCTTTCTGGAGAAAGTCGGCCACCGCGGCTTGGGTCGTTTCGTGCTCTCGCGCCGACTGCAGCGCTTTCAACGCCTCGAGATATCTTCTACAGGTCTCCTCCAGCTCCGGGATGGGTAAGGTGGGCAGACGATCCTGCGCGGCAAACGTGACGCCTCCTGATCGGGGAGCGGCCGAGGACTTGGCGTCATTGCCATCAGGCGCATTCGGAGCGCCCTGTGAGGAGGCCAACGAGTCGTTGAGCATGCTGGGCATGGTCTTGAGACAGGCTGCCATGGTGGGAGAAGAGCGAATATCGATCAGCATGGAGATTATATGAAGTGTAAGGCACAGAACAAGAAATTAGAGCGCGAGTTGTGAGCTTCGAATTGCGAGTATGTAGAGATGCTCGAGTGGACAACGCATATGCACATCGAACAGATGAGATATAGGATATGAAAGATAGCATAGACTGCTATGTTAATATGGAACAAAGAGCGGAAGATATAGGGCGTACAGGTCCGATTCGACTTGCGCGCGCAATGGGGACCATGTGAGAGACCGAGGAGCGTGAAAGCTGTCCCGCGTGATCCACGCCGGATGCGCCTCGGGACCAGAAGCCCGAACAGGTTGGAGGCGCGACTCACGAGAGACACGGATCACTACTGTAGGGCCCTGTCCACCGGAGATCAGCCCATTTTGGACATTGGTATCTTCCATGCAGTCATGATCATTGCTGCAAAGAAGGAGGAGTAGGCGCCAGAAGCATTGATGTCAGGCGCGATGATGTTGACGCCGTTGCTGCCGTTGCGGAGTTCAAATGGCGGGGCTCGCATCGGTCCGAGGCTCTTCCGTCACCCCGCAGGGAAATGGAAATTAATTTCAATATATAAAAGGTCTATGGGGAGCTGTTGACCAATGAGAAATCTGATACTGAATAGATATGTTTACCTCCCACCAATCAAAACCTGATGCTTTCGTCTCTCTGATCCAGACACGACATCCAAGAAGGGATAACCCTCCAAATTAGAAATGGCTGATGACGAGAAGCAGTCGGACCGTCACGAAAAGGGGGCATGAAGAGAATCAGCAGTCCTATACATTGAAATTAGTCAATGCGTGATGTTACCTCTCGTTTTCTGATGTCGAGTATGATCGAATCTTGCTTAATTTATCACTGATCGCTGCCTTGACGCATTGTATTTTGGATGCGGAGGAAATCGAGACGTTGTCGAACAAGACTTCAACTTTACGAAATCAGCATGAAAAGTGTTGCGAGGAACTCTGAACGACTGAATTGCTCGAAGGATTCGAGGTCCTAGACCTCACTATATAGATAGGAAACCTCTCAGAACAAAAGACCTTTAGCCTACACAGACCGAGGTGCCTAAACCCGTACTCGTTACAAAAAGCTCCGAGAAGGTGAGATGGAGCATAGTTGCTTCGATATCATCGGCCATCACGGGACAGCCTAATGTAGATTGAGTTTGGATCGCAACATGACCACTTGAGAGGTCATCAGACCAAGGCAGCCTGAACATCTCCGGCGTCGTACTCTACTGCTCCGTTAATTTCATCCTTACCATTTGGAGGTTGGTATGTCTACCCACCGACCATGGCTCCTATCCCCATCGATGGCTTCGTCGACTGTGGGTGGGTATGGAGTGATGAGACCCGAAATATGATCCACGTTAAGAACAATGAACGCATCAGCTGGTTGGAATATCATAGACTGTGTTTCGACATCTTAGGCACGCATCGTTGCTTCAAGAACGGCCACCTGGTTTCTTGGATTGACTGCTGCCGACGATTTTCCCGGGACAGGGTTATTTCCGGTTCATATTAACAAGGATGGAGATGCTGTTCCCTGATCTTTGATAAGTTTGGACTGGAATGTGCGGGAGGAGACAAAGAGGTGTATCTGCGAGAGACACCTGCCTCAACATGCTCTCTGGATATGGGCAGGCAACTTCGAACAAGATTGTTGCTTGCATCCGGTATGAATGATGGTTGTCTGTCAGCGAGCAGAGCGCTAATTCGAAAAAGAATCCAATGGAGTCCTGCTGGGAACGGGAGTAGCTATCGTAGCCGATTGGACAGCTACGTCTGCTCTCAACAAATGCTGAACTTGGAGACTTACTGAGATACACTAGCTGCGTAATGGTACTGTCATTAAAAAGAATAATGTTGCAGTCCCGAGAGAACAGAGGGGTATCCAACAGAGGGAGATCGTCTCAGACATCCTCCAGATCATATCCAACGGAGATGAGATGGCGGATTCTAATCCACCCAAAACACGCAACAGAGCTACCAGTCCAGGCCCCTCATCAACCAGCACGAGCCGGTCAGGCCCGATTGTTTCCTCCACCGTTCTTGGACACGCCCCCCTTCTTCCGACTGTTCCTCGATGTCGAGCGAGGCGGCGAACGAAGACCAAATATCACCAAGGTCGACACCGCGATCATGCCCGCTCCCCCGATGCGGAAGGCCAGCTGACGACCGGCCCACCAGTAGAGGGAACAGAAGATGATGGGACCCAGGGCTCGACCGACCTGTCCTGTTCATGGCATCTCCGTTAATAATGTGTTCGATGGGGATGGGCAATTGTATAGGATAATACATACCCCAACTACGATGATTGCCTAATTTCCCGCCCCGCTCGTCTTGGCTGGCTTCGAAGCTCGACAGGCTCTTGAGGCCCGTCACCACCGTCGCGGAGGTGATGGCCAACAGCACCATGCCCGTCCAGAGATTGTTGGCCGCGGTCAGCCGGTCCAGCACGAAGAAGGCCAAGGCGCAACTGAGGACGCCGAGCTGCACGGCGCGCAAGGGATCCATGCGGCGCACGACGGAACCCTGCAGGACCGACGCAATGAGGCCGATGACGCCCAGCAGCCGGCCGGTCTGGCTGGAGGAATAGGCGAAGACATCATACGTGATGAAGGGGATGGAGAATTCGAGGCCGGAGAAGAACAGCAGAAAGGCGAAGTGCGTCAGATTGAGCAGGAAATGACTGTTGGTTCGTTGGGGTTTGGCTTTGCTTGTCTTTTCCAACAACGTCCCGTTGCTGGTCGTCTCGCTGGATGATGACGACGGCATCCTAGTCTCCGGCAGGTAGACATATAGATACGCCGTCTCGATGGCGATCAGCGCCAACGAAACGGCCGCCGCGGTCCCAAACGGATTGGCGGCGACGGTGGACACGGAGGCCAGGGCGGCCCCGAGGGCCGGCCCGACCGTAAACGCAATGCTGAAGCAGGCCCCAATCAAGGCCATGGTGCCGCCCCGCGTGCGCTCGTCACTGATATCGGCGGCGATCTCGGTCGCGATCTGCACGTTGCCCTCGCTCAGACCGCCGACGATCCGGCTCGCCAAGAACGTGCGGAAATCGGAGGCGGCCACCCACAGGGCGACGGACAGCAGGTTGCCGACCATGCAGCACAGCAGCGCCGTCCGTCGGCCATAGCGGTCCGAGAGCCGGCCGATGATGGGCGCCGCGAGAGCCTGCAGCAGGGAGAACAGCGAGCCGAGTGCCCCGCCGAGGAGAACGACGTCGTAGCGGTCGCTGATCGGTCGGGCAAATGCGTTCTTGTAGGCGTTGAGACCATGCAGGATGCGCGTCAGTGGGGTCACGGCGAGGCGGTCGGCATCGTGTTGGTCACGTTCGAGGCGGCGGTAGAAGTCGAGTAGGCTGGGGAACAGTGGGAGGATGAAGGTGAAGGAGATCTGCCCATGACATTGGTCAGTCCATCAAGCTTGAATCACTATTGGGGGGTATTTCTAAGAAAAATAAATTCAATGAAAATGCCGTACCAGGTCGAGCAACAGCGAGATGAGCAGCACGCGCAAGATCTGCTTGCGCCGTGTCGACGACATGGGCGCCGCCTCGGTCGTCATGGTACCGATGGGAAAGCACAGGGGCTGGCGAAACGCGTCGGCCGGGCGCGTGTGGTGGGGACCATGTGTGGTGGGGGGGCGACTAGCAGCGAGCGTCGGCAGCTTAAGGCGTGCAGCGGGCAGGCTCGGTGCAGATGCCGTCGACCGTATTGTGCATCGCGACGGTTTGCTGTGGAGGAGCTGGTGTTGCGTTGCGATGCGATGCTATGTGGTGCGGTGTTGAGGTTGAAGTCGATGCGCGGTCCCTGCGAATCAAATCAATCGGACCGCGGTTCGGATCGCAATCGGATGAAGTGGCTGGTGAGGAGCTCGATTATGTCAGCAAGAGGTCTCTGTGGCTCAGCCAGCACGTGACGAGTCCATACGCAAGCCACATCTCCCCGCCTGGCCGAGGTCTCCAACTGCTCTCCCAGTTTCAACCGCCAAGACGGACAGCATGATAACCAGGATCAACCCTCAAGTCTTCCCACTCGTCAATTTCGCTTCTTCCAGCTCCGGACATTTTTCGGATTAGCTTATCGATATTCTCGATAAGTTTCTTTTCATTTCTCTCTCATCTCCGTCTTGGCCACTGAAGAAGATTCACACCTGTACGACGACATGCTGTCGTCGTACCGCTTCTTTTCATGTCCTGTCGTTGTATGAAGGGGGCATGCAGCAGCTGAGCAACTTGCAAGGGGCAGCTGGAGAGCTTTTGCATCAGCCTCTCGACGATCTTCGCACACCTCCAGCAGGCTTTTCATGGGAGATTTTCCTTACGTCCCTGATATCAATTCAGTGGTGACGACCATTGTTTCCCTTCGTCGTCCCTGGCCGGATCGTGATGCATCTGAACATCGAACGATCCATCCCATGATCAATCAATAATTCGTCGCTGAGGGTGGCTCCACTTCAGCATTTTCCCCTTCGTCTTGCATCTCCGGTTAAACGTTTGGCAGCAATGCAGCGGGCGTTGAGCACGGCATGCGGCAGCCGGTTGTGGGGAAATCCGGCAGTTGTGTTTTTCCTGGCTGCGCTGCAGCATCCAGTCCAATTATTGTACGGTGCTGCAGCCACTCGGTTGCCCTGCGCGTCGCGGTGGTGGTCTCATTGGAACGCATGTGATATTGGAGCCATTTCCGTGGTGGAAAGATTGGTCATTCCATGCCTGGAGAGCATTCAAGCACCAAGCTTGAATGTCTGTTCAGGTCCATCACCGGCAGCAATGTGGGGTGCCTCGACGGTCATCCATGGTCACTCGGAATGGTGGTTACCATTACGGTCCACCTGATCTTTCATCTGGGCATCGGATCGAGACAGTCGCACTGGCACCCTGGCAACCTGGCATCGTCGACCAAGGATGAAAGATTCGTTTCAGACCGGACCCATGCTACTAGCTCTTCCGAGACATGCAGGGAATCTGGACGACCACATCGGACGAGTTCGGTGTCGATTGTCCTTGGGCTGTCTCCATTACCAATCCCCATCTTTGGTCGACAAAGTGGGTGTCTTCCTGACCAACCTCCAAATCTGATCAGCCAAGTGGGTGTCGAGAGCTGCTTTGCCTTCTCGTCGTGTGTTACATACCGCCCCGTTCTAGGCCCCTGGAGAGCAGATTCCGCTGGATCGGTGGTTCCTTGCGTTAATCTGGCTCCAATGCTCAAAGGATTCTAAGGTTCCGAAATCAAACAGAGTTGAGGCGCCATCTCAATGTTTCGACCAAATGACCTTCGGGTGGTGAGACCGGCACACCTCCCCCAGCAATAGCTGCGCCGGATCGGTGGGAAGCCGCCGGCAAGGATGGGACGGGTGCCAGGATGCATCATGTTGGCACTGCCTCACGATGTCCTTACCCACTCGACCGGACTCGACCCTGTCATCAAGAATTCACCCGATGGACGCAAGTCTGCTCCGGGAGCGGGGGGCTCTATGGAGACGTTGAGTAACGCTTCGCAACCGGTCATTCGTAAACATGAATACAGCTGATAGATTTTAGTTAGTCACTCAATCGTGATCGCGGAAGGATTCGATTTGATCACTCCAATGGATGCGATGGGCTAATAGCCGAGGACTCAGATACCTAAAAGTTTCAAGTTCAAAGTTCAAGATGCCCATTCAACTGCCCCCATTTGAATTGTGGAATAAACTCACATCGTGTGGCCGCACCGCACAGCAGAACAGGAATCAGGTTAGCCCTAGATCTGAATTTTACACTGGAAATGAAGCTGATTGATGATGTTGTCGGTGCATGATCAAGGTAAGCAGCAGGTGATTATAAACGCGTCTTGTCAAAATTATAGCTGCGACCCCATGGGAGACACACATCTGTGATGCCGACTCATCACCTTGTTCATTCGAGCTGCGTCTGAGCCGCCGCCGACTGGGCGGGCACTCTGGCTAGACGTTCGGTGACGTGGCCATCGTTGATCGCCACTCATGGACACCCTCCCCGATGTGTCGAGGCCGGACATGTTGAGCATGCGCTGGTCGACCACCTCGACGTGAGCTGGCTGGGTCTCCTCCATCATTTTTCATGTCGACTGGCCGTCAGAGTTTCGACACGGTGCCAGCGATCCCCTGCTCTCCATCTTGGCGCATAGTGCTGCCACTCAGCGTGCCTCCGCACTGCATCTCTCTCCATCCTACTGGATCCGACCGGCCCCACGATCGGTCATTTGAGGATTGGCGACGCGCACGAGCCTGTTTCGCGCGCGCCCCGATGGCGTGCGTTTGGCTCGCGTTGCCTTCGCGCGCGCATCGTCGGAGATTTGAATTAAGGGCGACGATCCCTCCCACGACCAACCACGTCGACGCCAAGCCATCCGACGAAATGCCGCCATGGTTGCTCGAACAGCCGCGATGGCGCGTGTGTGGGAGCACATGAGCACCATCAAGAGCCAGCCATCAATCCATGATGCGCGTACATACTCTAAGTAAAGAGGATGTTTTCGATGTCGAGGAGCAAGGATTTGACGTCGCCGTGGGCAGGGCCCAACATGGGATGATTCGAGGGTACGGAGCGGTCCTGCTGCGTCTCTCTTGGGGTGGATGTCGGAATTCATGAGACTGGTCTGGGTGTATCGGTAATACATCGGCGTCTCATCTGTGCCCTTCATCTCCCATGGACATTCCTTTACCCGCCCATGAATGTAGAACAATGGACGTCGCGTGACGATTGTCTGGCGGCAAAACTGATCGCACAAAACATCATGCCATCCATTCGTATCCACTCGCTCATCTCTCTTCATCACATCACCCTCCACATCATATCCGCCGGCGCGATGCCATCCGATCCGAGTCATGGCGATGCTTGTCCCTCGTACACCGTCTGACGATATCCCTCCCGCTCGTATCCGCCAGGCTCTTCGCCCTCGTACTCGCATGAAGATGAAAGCATTGAAACATGATGCAGCGACAGCCGCAGCGGCGGCAACCGCAGCGGCGGCAACCGCAGCGCCATGATCCATGATCCGACGCATGCTGCTCGAGGCGAGATGCCGAGCCCGGGCCTAACAGGGTCATGATGGACGGACGTGCATCGTGTATCGATACGGTGACCGTTGCGTCCGTGCAGAGGCCGTCGGTGAGTCCAGGATGCCGTATGACGGCTATCGATTACGTGGTCTCGTCTGTCCAATATGTCCTGCCGCATCGGAGCTGAGTCTCACTCGGACGGTCAGATTCATCATGCCACCAGCGATGATGCCTTCCCCTTTGGTTTCCCTCTATTTTCTTACTTCCAACTGAGCAACGGTGGGACAGAATTTAACTGATGTGATGATCATAGATGGCCTCTGGACGAGCCCGGCGTCAAATCACCCGATGAGCGCAGGAGCCACGTCTCTTGTCAGAGCCTGATGAGGTCCACAGGGAGGTGATTCGATGAGCGGCCAGCGGTCCGCACAGATGAAGGGACCACCGGAAATGAACGATGTCCGACGAAAGATGGAACCTGGGGGATCGGAGGTACCGTCTCGCCTCCGGAACGGCTGCAAGGTACCCGCACTCCGTCCCCTGGACCCGCCCGGCAACGGGGCAACAGTAAAACGGACGCTTTTTCCGTGGAATTACCGCCTCAGGAAAATTCAATTGGCTCCCGATCAGCCAATTAGGAAAATTAGACCAACAACGGACCAGGAGTGACCAAGAGTCAGGCAGAGCAATACCAGGATCGCCGCGTACCGACAGATAGCCCTAATCCTGGATTTCC
>QQTW01002325.1_pt1 | contig 13726 bp, 14 predicted proteins | sample 1904831 | NCBI WGS metagenome assembly QQTW01 (sample SAMN09435610, study PRJNA476489) | Subsurface metagenome, whole genome shotgun sequencing project. | reverse complement strand
CTAACACGCTACCTTGGACAGTGTTAATAGCGTCCGGTCTTTACACACATATTGGAACAAACTGACCATTGCGCCAGTGAGACTTTCGGAGCAGTTCTAACTTTAGAAACAATATAGCTCAAAAATAAAGTGATCTTCATTCGTTGCGAAATCTCTTGGGTGGAGATTGGTAGTATGGCTGCCAAGCCCGAACTCTACAGCTGAGTCATGCCTGGCATTGTGTCCTTGCCGCTTTCACCCGAGACTTTGAAGCTTCCTACATCTGAATCTACACAGAGGAGGAAAGTATCTTCGAGCTGCTTTCCCCAAAAAGACAGCTTTTTGCTAGACTCGGGTGCTGCAAAGATTCTGCCCCTCATATGAAATGCCTAAAGCCACAAAGCCTACTGTTCGGGAATCTGAGTTCCTGCCCTCAAGCACCTTCATTCTAGACAACGGGGCGTTTTCGATAAAAGCTGGCTTCGCTCCAACCTCGCATTCAACAGACGCAGATACGCTCAGGCGGTGTCATGCAGTTCCAAATTCTCTCGCTCGCACAAGAGACAAACGTACTTATATTGCGGCTCAGCAAGATAACATATCGCAATGGAGCGAGGCGACTTTCCGCAGGCCTGTCGAGCGCGGTCAACTCGTGAACTGGGAAGCAGAAAAAGAGATCTGGGACTACACTTTCTTCGACGAGAAGACTGCGCATTCAGATCTATATGTCAAAGAGCCAGAGGCTACGTGTCTACTCCTTACAGAGGCGCCGAATACCATGCAAGCATTACAGAGGAATGCCGACGAGATTATCATGGAGGAATGGGGCTTCGGCGGATATGCTAGGATAGTGGGTGGGTATGGCTAGATGCTCACGATGTATCGATGTGCTTTTACTGAGTATGAGGTGCAGGACAATCACTTAACGCTTACAACGACCTACAACCTGTTTTCGGTGAAACAGATTCCACTTTTCCTCTCGGAACTTCCCTTCAGCTTCAGGAATGCCTTCTTGTCGTTGATAGCGGCTATTCGCATACAGTCATTACACCGTTGTATAATGGCACTCCAGTCCAAAGAGCAATCTGCCGCGTCGACCTCGGAGGGAAGCATCTCACGAATCTTTTGAAAGAGGTTGTATCCTTAAGATACTTTGACCTTCACCAAGACACGAAAATCGTCAACGACATCAAGGAAGACGTGTGTTTTGTCAGCTCAAACTATAAGATGGATATGGAACAGACTTGGAAAGGCAACGCTAGACAATGGCGAACGTCAAAGAAACAGGCTCCGCCAACACTCGAGGAGAATGCAGATAACGATGGCGCAATGGACATTGACCAGCCATCTTCATCGTCTTCACTAAGCCCGGATCTAGGTTCTCCAGCCCTGATTGACTACGTCCTCCCAGACGGCTTCCATGTTCCCCGCGGCTTCTCCCGTCCACACGATCCTCTTACCCACCGAAAGCAAAAGCGCCAATCCAAAGAACCTTTTTCTGCCGCCGGCATTGATGACGAGGTCAGCATGACACTCGGCTCTGAACGCTTTTCCATTCCCGAAGTCCTCTTTACCCCGTCTGATATCGGATCACGTCAGCCGGGCATCGCTGAGGCGGTCATGCAATCACTTTCGGTGCTGCCACCCGCGCTTCAAGCCCCTCTACTCTCCAGCGTTCTCGTCGTTGGTGGAAACGCAAGGATGAAAGGATTCGTGCAAAGGCTTCACGATGAATTGAGGATGTTGGCGCCGGTAGAGTATGATGTTAGAGTGAGAGCGATGGAGGATCCGGTTACGAGTACTTGGTTGGGAGGCGCAAGAATGGCACGAAACAGGGAAGTGGTGCGAAAGATTGGTGTGACTAAGGAGGAATATGCGGAGTTTGGAAGTGGATGGGTGGGGAGGAGATTTGCTGCAGGGGGGAGGTGAGCACACCTGTTGCCAGCTACGAGAAGGAAAGGAAATGCACCGTCCGTTGAGCTGTTTAGCTTGAGATGACAACATGGTCTACGTTCTAGCAGCTCAGCCACATGCACGACGAGCTTCTAGTGAAAATTTGCATATGGGAAGCGATATATATACAGAGCCGAAGAGACCCGAAAAGCAAAGACCAAAGTTCGACCTGTCTACTTCAAGGGCTTCCTCCCAACCATTAGATACATCGGGGTGAACAACTTTTCCCTCCCACCTTTCACAAGATTATCAGCAGCCAACGCCAAACTATCCGCCGTCTTCTGTGTTCCCTGAGGGATTACACCAACGGTCTCTCCCAACCCAACGAATCTGTGCAGCAAGCCGCGTCCCCACCAAGTCATGCGCGCAATCGTGAACAAGTCACCAATGCTTCCCATGTGCTTGAACTCGCCGGCCAAGGGGTAATACCAGGGTGTGGCGTCGTCTCGCTCGGCCAGGTCTTCGTTGTGTATCAGCTCGAAACCAGCCGCTTTGAAGTCTGCGAGGCCTTGCGACACTGTTACCATGTTGCTGATACCGTCACCTTGTTCAATTCCTAACCTGCACTTGCGATGCTCGGGGTTGTCATTGTCATACTTGTCGGTCATCAGCCACTCGTACACTCCAAATATTCCACCTGGCTTCAGAACTCGGAAAATCTGTTCGTATACTCCTCTCAAATCTGGCGCATGCACTGTTGCCTCGATCGCATATACAGCATCGAAACTGTTCTCGGGGAAGCTCATCTGCATGAAATCACCTTTCGTTGCGTCGAATTTCTGGCTAAGGCCTTCCTTTTTCGCATACTTCAGCGACCTCTCGATCTGGTAGTCGTTGTTGTTCAAGCCCATCACGTTAGCACCGGTGAACTTGATTATCTCTCTTGCGGGTCCACCAACGCCACATCCTACGTCCAGAACACGCTGATTCTCTTGCAGATTCATCTTGAGAGCGAGGTAGTGCTCATGCCGGGCAATGGCGCGATAAAAAGATTCCCCGTATGCGAAGCGGCAGAAGTGGAATGAGGCGCCCCAACCATATTCATAGAGATCAGTTGCGAGGTTATAGTAGCTGGAAGAGAAGCAAAAGTAAGTATATGATATGCCACTGAGCAAACGGCAAACATACTGTCTCGTCAAGGTAGCGTATTCCTCTCTCCTCGCCTTCCTGACCTCCTCAGTCTCAACATCGGCAGACTTGTTGTCCCAATGCTTGAAGTACTCCTCCACAGCGGCTTTCTGGGAAAGAGGATCTTTCTTCAACATGGCCATCACGCCACCTCGTTTTTCGGCGGAAGTGCCATGGAGAATCCTGTTGAATTCGGCATCCCTGGCGTGGTCTTCTTTTTCAAGAGGGGAGATGGCCGAGGGAGCCATGTTGAAAGGGCTAATGTTATATTTGCTAGAACGCTGTATGGACCGTCGTAGAATAGGCAACTGAACAGCAGGAAGCAGTCAAGATGAATGGTCAAGACTCAAACCCGTTGTAGGAGGTAATCCAGGAGGAGGAGGACGACGACGTTGTTAAACCTCACGCTGACATTTTTGAGTAATTACACATGGAGAAAAAAGTTAGAGCGCCCGTTCCTTGCAGATCAAGCTAAAATAGCACCATCCGGCCAGGCTCCTTCCGTGTGGCTCGCCAAGACTTTTCCCATGCCAGTCTTCTTACCGCTAGTACTGCAGGCTTTGTAATTCCATCTTAGCATTACTAGTGTCTTTTACATCGAAACCTAATTTTTACCGGAAAAGCGATATCTACACAAGTTAGAGATTGGAATTTGACTCCTTCCAACGCATAGTTAGAGAGAAATCTTTGTAGTGACGAAGTATGGCCACTGTGTTCCTGTAATAAGAATTAGCTGTTACTAGCACCGGACTGATGTTAGTCCAGGGCCAAGCGTAATATTCGAGTACGTACTAGTACTAGTATTCACTCCCCCATAACTCAGTAATGAGATACAACAGCTCATCGTTCAACCGTCAATACAACACGTCATACTTGACTTTGTTCTGCTTTTACTCCTAACGCGCCAGGCCCATCGCGGAAACATGCCTCCACAAATCAAGCAAGATCTCAACCGCTCCGGCTGGGAAACTACCGATTTCCCCAGCTCTTGCGAGAACTGCCTCCCGGAAAACCCTTACGTCCAGATGCTGAAAGAGGATCATGGCGCAGAGTGCAAAATATGTACAAGGCCCTTTACAGTCTTTCGATGGAAAGCGGACCGCACTGCACGAACCAAACGAACCAATATATGTCTCACTTGCGCCAGGCTGAAGAACTGCTGTCAGTGCTGTATGCTTGATCTATCATTCGGTCTGCCCATCACGGTGCGAGATGCAGCCTTGAAGATGGTCGCGCCTGGTCCGACAAGTGGAGTCAACCGAGAATACTACGCACAGGAACACGAGAAGGAATTAGAGGAGGGGCGAGGAGCGGCGGAAGAATACGAAAAAACGGATGAGAAGGCAAGGGATCTCCTACGAAGATTAGCCAACAGCGAGCCATACTACAAGAGACAGCGGAGGTTGGAAGCAAGTGGAGACGGAGAGCAACAAAACCCAGATCAGAAACGAATTGGTTATGGACCAGGCCCGATACGCACAGGCGATAGTAGGCGAGGAGGTGTAGTAAGGGGAGGCAGGCCAGGCGCAAGAGGCGGTCGCGCATTCCCTGGGACTACTCAACTACCTCCGCAACCGAAAGACATTCTTCCTCCTCCTGATCCAAACATAACCTCTCTCTTTGTCACAGGCGTCGAGGACGACCTTCCCGAACACGCCATTCGTACATTCTTTACCCCCTTCGGCACCATTCGATCTCTTATCTGCTCTCACCGTGCACACTGTGCATTCATTAACTACGCTAGCAGGGAAGCGGCTGAAAAAGCTGCCGAGGCTTGTCAAGGAAGAGCAATAATACAAGGATGCCCACTTAGGGTACAATGGGGAAAGCCTAAGCCACTGGATAATATGGATAGGGAGGAGAGAATGGAACTGGCGAGACAAGGGAGGCAAACCGTGGCGGCTGTCAAGGATGCTGAGGGGTCTGGGCCTGGTCAGCGAAGATTAAACATTGATGGTTCGACACCAGGCGGCATTGGGGACGAGGAGCATGGCGGCAGCTATACGGTGGCTCCTCCCCCGGGCACGGGCGAGGTAGAATATGCCAGCTTGGCTGGAGACTAATCATAACATGTCAATACGATTGGATCATTTAGCAATGCGTTTTCGAAGAGATTTCCATACTTCTTGCAAAGGTTGGGGGTGGTGAAAGGATGCATCATCATCGACATAGAGCAAAGGGGGAGCAAGTCTATGTGATTCCCAATCCGGAGATGCATGTGTTATTCAACACCAACGGCCCTGTTCTGAGCAGCTGCACCACAAAGTCGGCTTCCTAGATTCTTTAGTGCCTAACTAAATAAGCATCTCCTCCAGCATGTCCGTTGAACATCATGAACTCGAATATCCTTCGCGAAAGCAGTCCCGTTCTGCCTCATAAGAAGGTGGCTATGTCATTCTGCATCAATAGCTCCGTGTTGAGGACTCTTTCTCTCCTGACATGTGGTTGTGATAGGACTTGAATCGTAATTTGAGGCTTACGATACATTTCTGGGTGAACCCGTGAGCAGTGTCTTGGCTGTGTAATTGTGCTGAAAAAATTGGATTGGAGAGATCGGGCGTGCGTTGATCCAATAGCACAAGTGGCCTTTGACAGAGACGGATAACCAGCCACGACGGTGACAAACGTGACCTGCTGCCAATTGCCTGAAGAGACAAAGTAGAATCATTCTGCAATGTTGTCATCACAGTCGTTTCCAAGTAGAGAGATCATGGTCTGATCAAGAGCATGGCTGTCCGAGTTTCACAGTCTTCCCACCCAGTTTGACCGTGTCATTGTCTCCCCGCTCAGTGTCTTTGTGAATATGGAGCTCTATCCTATTTGTCAACTACTGGTTCTCTAGCAGTCTCCTGGTAGCCATACTTAGCACATCTTTGCCCTCTTGTTGCTCTCCCTGTACAATATTATGTCGTAGGATCTGCGCAACATCCTCTGCATGCTTCACCGCCTCAGTAGCTTCTTTCGAGGAGGATTCTAAGGTTCGGTTCTTGCTGAATCGTTCACGAGCTTGTAAGCGGGCAGAAGTGATGAGAGCGAAGTCTCCTACAGACCATTAGAAGCCATAGAGCAGACGGAGAATATGCTGATACCTTTGAATGCTATCCTGGTCGACCGTAAAAGGTGTCTGTAAGCGGCCAGAGCGGCCATAAATCATGAAAGCGCCAACTTGGTCTCTATGCCTGACAGCGATTTCTCGGCAAGTATCCTAGTATTCTTTCTCGTCATTCTTTGCTGTGACTTTGTGTTCAAACAACAACCTTGAATACTAGGTGAGTATATGGTGCATTTCCTGAGCTCGTTAAAACCTGCCGTGTGATACCGAATGCCCAGAGACTAACGCGATATGGCCTAGACCACCCATAGCAGCAAAAATGGCACAACGGGCACCAGAAAGTTCTCAGTACCGTGATTTTGCCGAACTCTTTTACCACAGCTCTCTTGCTTCGGGAGTCCGCTTCGTCTACCAGATCGGAGCAAGTGGACCCTGCTTCACCTACTGCGATCCTGCTGGCCTTGATGACCACGCACCAGTCCTACAATTTCGAGCAGACGGGATCGGTTTCCGCACCACCAGCCTTGCAGACCTTGGTGAGCCCCTTCGCCATCTTGTCCTTGGAGATCCGTTACCGGCAGACCTTGCTCAAGCTATTTCGACTACCTTGGAGGCTCCCGGATTCACGAACCCCTTTGTTTCTTCACCTTCAAACCCGAACAGCCCTGTGCTTACGCCGTGTACATCTTCAAGTTCAAGTGAAATGGGGTCGCAAGAAGATGATGGCATTCCGCGTGTCAGATTTCCTCCCAAGCCTGAGGGATGGAAAGGAGATCCTGGCAACCCAAATTTTCGAGCTCTTGGTACTCTTTCGCCTCCTGTAATGAGGAGGATCGAGCCTGCTGGTCCTCACTTCCTCGCGTTTGCCCGTAGAGTAAGTTCTTTCAACCTCACATACTCTTCATTGCACGCTTACAATTACCTAGAAACGTCATGGCCGCACTTTTTCCGAAGATGAGCGCATTCAAGCCCAGAACAAGGTCAAGAAGATCGAAGACGATGAATCTACCGAAATCAGCGAGCCCGAAGATCCACTGATGCTTTCACGCGATGCCAAAGACTGGAAGGTGTGTATCTGTAGCCACATGCGCTGTCTCTCTGCTCACCTCTTCCTAGGGTCAAGACCACTACGCTGTCCTCGGGTTGTCCAAATACCGATGGAAAGCCACACCAGAGCAGATCAAGAATGCGCATCGCAAAAAGGTTCTCCGACATCATCCCGACAAGAAAGCCGCAAAAGGACAGTCAGATGACGACTCGTTCTTCAAATGTATCCAACGTGCAAATGAAATCCTCGAAGACCCCGTCAAGCGTCGCCAATTCGACAGCGTTGATGAGGCAGCCGACGTAGACCCGCCAGGTAAGAAAGAAGTACAAAAGCGTGGCTTCTACAAGATGTGGAACCCTGTCTTCGAGAGCGAGGCTCGATTCAGCAACAAGCAGCCAGTGCCTATGTTGGGTGATGAGAATAGCACAAAGGAAGAGGTGGATGAATTCTACAACTTTTGGTACAACTTCGACAGTTGGCGCACCTTTGAATACCTAGATGAAGATGTCCCGGACGACAACGAGGGCCGTGATCATAAGCGTCATATCGAGAAAAAGAACGCGAATGCTCGTCGGAAGAAGAAGACCGAGGATACTTCGCGTCTTCGCCAGGTTGTTGATCAAGCACTGGAACAGGACGAACGCATCAAGAAGTTCCGCCAGGAAAGCAAGGCAAACAAGAACAAGAAGAAGAATGAGCGGGAAGCGGCTGCTAAGCGAGAGGCAGAGGAGAAGCAGAAGGCCAAGGAGGAGGCAGATCGCCAACAAAAGGAAGCCGAGGAAGCTGCGAAGACCGAGAGAGCAGAGAGCAAGAAAGCCAAGGAAGCCGCCAAAAACGCGGTCAAGAAGAACAAGCGTATTCTCAAGGGCAGCGTCAAGGACGTCAATTATTTTGCCAGCGGTGGAGATGCTAGTGCGGCACAAGTCGATGGCGTATTGACCGATCTTGAGCTGATCATTGGGATCATCGACCCTGATGAGTTAGCTGCGTTGGCGAGCAAACTCAATCTGGCAGGAAAGAATGCTGAGAAGGTTAAGGGGGCTTATGAGGATGAGGTGAAGAGGCTGGTTAGTGATGGCAAGATCAAGGAGGAAGAGTTGAAGGTCATCAAATCTTGATAGACTGGCATACAAACGAGAGGCGTTGGCAGGATATGGGGTTGATCCAGGAGTTGCTTTTCAATGACTGAGGCTGCCTCGCCATAAAGCGGTCCTTCTGCCGGCGTCCGCAAAGTAAGCCGAACAGTTCCCTAGACTCTATCAGAAGGTCTTGAAGAGTCATAGAATTCAAGTGCTAATGTGTGCTCTGTTGGTCGCGGGCTCGAACCTCTCTCTTAGTGACCAACAATAGGGCTCAATCTTGCAGCCATATTCAGAGCGTCAAGAGATAACAGTCGTCTGCATACTACGACCTTCCTTCCCCACCCATCCTGCCGGTTGCAACTTCTCAAAAGATGGTTTGTGTCTAAGAATCCTCCTCTTGCGGAAAATCTCACACATTTTGCTCATCAAGCATCTCGACTGAAATCTTTCATTCCCGTGGACTGTCTTATCGGTACTTACATATTCATGGTTTCCATATTCTCGTTTGCTCTTGTCACCCGCATAGGCCCCTTCATCGCTCGGTGAACAGATTGCTGGACCTCCGGAAGAGTCTTTCCTATCACACTTTCGATATGAGCTCGGAGTTAGTTGACTTTCCCGAACTCTTCTTCCCAGACGGAACTTATTCCGAGGAGAATAAATGGTACTACCGTATATTTGACCCACTTGAAACCCCACACAAGATAGGCGACGGGCGGCAGAGAGGTGCACACCGATTCACCTGCCATGTTGTTTGTTGCCAGCGAGCCTCAACGGTCCATCTCAAGAAACGGTTCGTGCCACAATCTGTTGCAAATCCATGGCCAAATCACAGCGCTTTCGGAGACATGCAGCCCGCTGCACAATTTGGTGGGTGGCGTTTGTACGCTGATCTCACAAGCGTTGTTGTTGAGACTGCTGCTGCACAGGCGTATTGTCATGCTGGCACACCATATCGGGGCGCGATTGCCGCCTGGGCTGTCTACCATGGGGGAAACAACCTCTTCAACCAGTCTTCCGTTCTGCCTCACTCGTACTGGGCATTGAAAAGGCAGGGGCAAAATAAGTCATACTGCGAGGGACGAATTCAAAGCCTGGAACGCGCAGAAAGATGGGCCGTTCTTCGGGCTTTGGTTTCCCTGGCGAGAACAACCTATGCTACAAAGGATGTCGTACACTGGTTCAGGCCCCGTCAGGTCCTAATCTCTATACATGGCTGGCTTATAAACGACATTCTTGGTGATGGGGAAATCTTAAAGTGGAGGACCCCTGAGGGGAGGAGCTGGCACTGGCCAGATGGTGGTGCTAGGAAGCCAGCGAATTATCGGAGTTGGGGATATATGGAACACTTTGTTCGCATAATGGAGAAGATGGGGATCTTCGTCCAATTCTGGTATATGGAAGGGAGGGTTGACGAAGTCAGTGGACAGGCGCAAGCCATGGCGAATGAGGCACTGAAGAAGCAGGAAGTGTATGTGCAGAAGCTGTATGGCCTACTTCTCTCTTTATGTGAGCACGCAGCGAAGGAGCTTGGGTATATCAGTGATCCGCAGCCGACTCGGAAACGCAAGAGAGCCATGCTGGAGAGTGTTTGAGCAATGCTCCGGCTCTAGCCTTGCAAAACAGGTCAGAAGAACGGAGGACTAGAACAGGTGCAAGTCGCTCGCTTGATTAGACGCTGCCAGGTCCCTATCTTACCGGCAAATCTATCTCGTGTCAACTGCATACCGCACATGTTGTATCATAGGCGATCTTTGCTTGCAGTCAGTTGCCAAACACAGCTACCACAGCAGCACCAGAGCGGGTTGTCTTGGTCCCGCAATAAGTATTGGTACAAGCAAGCGAGCAGACAGAGATAGTCCTAGATAAGAATCTTTACCCAGAGACCTGGTCCATCACACCTTCGTCAAGATACCTCATGATTGGCACTCGTACACCGAGTGTGGCCTTTCTCATCCATTCCATCTAGTCCACTGTCTTTCATCAATCAATATGTAGCCAACCTGGCCTCTATCACGTTGACGTGCTCCCACAATTCGCCCTCCCGCATGCGCGCGACCATCCCGAAGTCTCCCACTTCGGCTCCTCAACAATCTTCTGCAATTCCCCTTTAGTCTGGCGACGAACTTATTCACGAACGTGTTTCATGTCTGCCAATTCTTGCTAAGAATAGCTGACATGCTGGGGGGTAACTTGATTACCACGTGGCAGGTACTGGCACACGGGCTCCCTTCAATTTGTCGAAATGTCAAACCCAGACCACATCTCCCGAGACGCTGGGTTCTACTCATCTGTGATGGGTTACGGAGGTTTGGGTGAGATATCTGATGATAGGGTACGTAGGTTGGAGATGCAGAAACTTATTGGTAAGCTCATTCCTTTTTGAGGACCATTGGCATTGAACACAACATTGACAATCAGCTTAACATATTCCGTGATGCATAACCGGCCTGGGAACTGGGAGGTGGCATATAAAGTTGGCTGTGAGTCCTTCATCCTTTGACCGTCAAGGCTTCGTGTAAGTGTGGATATATCAATATTTTAAATTGCGCCGAAACAAGATACTTGTTCATTGACCGAGGCGGCAACTTCAGGACATCGTTCTTTACAGGCTGAATATGTGCTGCTGTTCCATTGTTTTCGTGTTTCACGCACTGAAGCGGGCCCGTATCTCCATATGCGATGTCTTGATGGTTCGAAAAGGCATTGCGCTCATTACGCTGGGAGCGACGTAGCATATCAGCTCTTCATGTAGTGGACAATCTCTAAGGAATCTAGCTTAGTTCAAGCTGTTTGAAAGCTAAGGGGCTAAGCCTTCGCCTAACTACATTAATACTAGTGGAAGCCCCGTATCTGGGTTCTACTGCGGGAGGCCGCCACTACGCCAGTCGCACCTACAGAATTTTACTTCACTAAATCAAGCGTCATAGGTATCAACTTGAGGTCTCATCACACCCTTTCATCGGCAAGCTGCTCGCAAAGACGGATAATGAGATATATGCAACGCAGGCTAGATATGATAAGTCGTATCTGAACGCCACCATTGTTCAAGAGACCAGACGCATTGCTTTTTATGGCGCCCCACCTGCAGTTGCATGACGATACTGAAAATATCATGAAGATGTTCAAGGAACCACTCCTCTCCAAATCGAGGTGGAATACACTCAATAATAATAATACCATTTTACCATGGGTGCTACCGACCAAGATGTGGAGATTTAACCTTGTGGCTCTAGCTTTGGTGGTCTTCTTATCTCCTTTCCGAACCTGCACTAATGACGTGTGAACCATGGAAGATAGCAGTGTACCAGATATTTACGCATTTATTGTACCCTTTCTTCCCTCCAGCATGCTTTCTATCTTTCAGATATCGATTTTTCTTTGCTCAAATTACTCCGTTGCGTTAGTCGTTCGTTCTGTCGGTGATGTGTGGCATCAGCTGTATCGTGACCTTAGACAGGCAGACGGCAGAACAGCAAAGCACATGCAACCGTACCTCATTGTCGAAAGAGTTAGATGACAGTCTTGCACTTATACGGCATCGAGGACCAGACTCCAATGGCCACTGGATCAGTCCTGATGAACGAGTTGGTCTTTCTCCCACCAATAATCCATGTCAAGGAAGCTCCTACTGAAGTTCGTCCATAGCGCTGGGCCATGTCCGCTTAGAAATCAACGACCTCTCACCCGCTGGCGCACAGCCATTCTCGGACGTGGACGACACTGTTCATGCTGTTGTTAATGGTACCATCCGGCGTTCGTAAACCTTGAACATTATGCTCATCAAAGAACCAGGGGAGATCTACGATTATGACAGGCTTCGTGATGAAATGATCGAGAAGCAGAATTATGCGTTCAAAAGTCGCTCCGATTGTGAACTTGTCCTTGCTTTGTGTGTGCATAAAACCCGAGGCTCCGCTTAAGAAGCTGATTCTTGGGACTTTGACCGAAGCTACAAATATTATGGCACCCCCTCCTTCTTGTCTCATCTTCGTGGAGAATTTTCATTATGCTTGTACGATTCGGAAAGACAGATTTTCATCGCAGTTAGGGACAGGTATGGACGACGTTTGCGAAATCCCATTTGGCCCTACATAGCTCCAGCTGATTGGATTCAGATATGGCATCAAGCCACTTTTCTGGACGGTGGCAGAAGGAAGGCTTCTGGTGGCAGCGGAGATGAAAGCGTTTAAATCCAGTGCTGGTGTAAAGTTCGAATGGGACGTGCGAAGTATTGCAGACGGGTCTACCAACTTTGGCTACACGACAACATTCAAGAACATCGAGAAGGCAACTTTATTCAACCCAGAAACTTTCGATCTTCTTCTGACGGTTTTCAGGTGCGCCCTGGCCACTACCTGGTATGCAAGTCGTTCGGCTCTATCTCGCAGCTCGAGTACTGGAACTCGGACTATCCAGATAAGGTATCGCCATGGACTCTTCACAGCGTCTACCGCTAATTCCGACCCCAGGCCATTGAAGACAACCGGTCAGAAGACGAAATGATCGAAGAAGTCCGGAAGCATCTTATGGAAGCAATACGACTTCGTCTTCGAGCTGATGTCAGAGTCGGGGTTTCGTTGAGCGGCGGTCTTGACAGCTCCATAGTGGCTGGCATGGTCACTCAGCTTATCAGGGAGGGGGAAAAGGTAGGCGGCGATGCTGTGACTGACAGGCTGAGCTGTTTTGGTGTTGCCTTTGATGAAGAAAGCGGATTTGATGAATCTGGTAATTCGCTCAAGGTCTTTCCGAATTAGCGAGAGAGCTGATTATGGTAAGCCATCGCGGATCGCACTGCCCAACATCTCGGCGTTCGTTTTCACAAGAAACACATGAACGAACAAGCGTTGGCAGATCAGCTCGAAGATGCAGTTTGGCATTGCGAGCAGCCATTTGCTGATCTTAATTTCGTTGGCATTTATGCACTTTCAGAACTGGTTCGGGAACAAGGTTTTCGGGTTTTGCTGAATGGTATGCTACCTCTGGAATCGGATGACAGCTACTAATGTCTCGCTCAGGGCAAGGCAGTGACGAGATATTTGGAGGTTACTCATTTTTCCGACCAGACTTTCTACGAGAGCCAGATATGGCTTTCATCAGTCCAATAATATCAGAAACAGAGCGGCGCGAAGCCCTTGAAGCTGCGGAAGAGGCAGCTCCACTCTTCACCCTAACTCAACCAGACAAACTCCTCAGCTCACCCATAGCGCGTCAACAGCTCAACAACACAACCGCAGCGAGCATGATGGCAACGTCCTCTCCCGTCCTCCCTCTCTCACCCTGGATCCCCAAAGCGTACGGCAATTGCGACCCGCAACTAACCTTCTGTGACACTATCAACGGGAGCACGATGTCCAAAATCCAACAAAAATGGCACCCACTCCACACAGCCGAGTACCTGTTCACGACCAGCACACTTCCTAATATCCTGCTCGGTCATCTGGGCGACCGAGGTGAGATGGCGCATTCCATCGAAGGACGGAC
>QQTW01002323.1_pt1 | contig 13727 bp, 18 predicted proteins | sample 1904831 | NCBI WGS metagenome assembly QQTW01 (sample SAMN09435610, study PRJNA476489) | Subsurface metagenome, whole genome shotgun sequencing project. | reverse complement strand
ACTGCGATATGACAACAGCTGACATTGATCTCAACCAGCTTCATGCCGGAAGAAAAGATCGCGTCCGAAGAAGAAATCGCCCGCGCGCTCCACAAGGCTCTGGCCGAAGTATTCACGTTACGACACGCGCAAGAATCCCTCGACAAGAAGCCGAACTTGTATGACCATCAGGTTGAGGACCTGACCGATTGGGTGCAAATCGTGCCCGGGGCGAATGGCCAGACGGTGGAACTTACATACCCCGACCTTGCCTTCAGGGACGCGATAGTGCAGTCCAGCCTGGGCCTTCAGCCTGCCAGCGAAGCACTTGAGTCTGCTCTCGAGGTACTGCGGGAAAAGAATATCGATATTGAGATGCCAGAGGCGCTTGCGAGCACGACTTCTGAAGAGCCAGACGACAATACAAAGACGACGAGCATTGAGTCGGAGGAGCTATCCGGATATGAAGAAGCTACCGCAGAAGCTACCGCAGAAGCTACCGCAGAAGCTACCGAAGAAGCTACCGAAGAAGCTACCGAAGAATTTGTAGAGACAGTAGAAGGGAAAACTGAAGAAACGGAGGAGGTCGTCGCCGAGGACGTGGATGAGCCGGAAGATGTGATGCGCCTCAATCTTCCACCCTTCCATAGAATCTCAGGGTGGAAGGCGATTCCTCTGGATGATCCTGAAATAAAGTTTGCAGTGAGTTCCGTTCGCTCATGACTAACGATGCTCGATCATTGACATATTTCCAGGTGGTCAAGCGGGTCATGCGGTACACAGGCGTGCGAATTTCCGACCCGGTGATAGACCAATGTCCCACTGCCGGCGCGCTCTTCAGGCAGCTAAAGACGAAGCCAAAGCCGAAAAAGCTTGCCGAAGCCCTCAAGGCCATCACACCGTTGACGGAGCTTCCGAACGTCAATCTGTCGGAGCGGAGAGTAACCTCCATCGATAAGGACAGGGCAGTGGGAAGGTGGAAAGTCATCGAGCAGGCATTGTTGGAGAGGGATCTCCCCGTTTCTGGTCGCGACTAGAGATTCTACGAATTGCTTGCGTCAGGCTTCACAAGATACAACCGACGCTGTGCAGTCAATGTTCACAAACATGTCATTTCGTCCCCAATTTTGGGCATTTGGTGTTTGCATATACCAAGTTCAGTCGGTGGGGTATCCTAAGGACATTGCAAGGAAATGAAGGAAACTGCTGGCGAACCTGAGATGCCTTGACGGACAGTCCGACGGCAACCCTGGCGCTGCTGGGGAGGTCATGGTGCATCGAGTCTCGTCAAGCCGCCAACACTCCATTGCTTGTATCTCGCGATGGTGGCCGGCGTGAGCTGCCTCACCACCTTCTCCAACGCGAGCATGAAGTGGTGCTGCCCGATTTTCTCCTCGCTGTGCTCCCATTCGCGGTCGTCAGCCGTCAATTCCGCCGCCTCCAGGCAGATGCGCACGAGCTCTGCTCCAGAATAGCCATCAGTCTGCTCCGCAAGCGCGTCGAGATCGACGTCGTCCGCCAGAGGCATCTTTCGTGTTCTTATCTTCAGTATCTGTTTCCGCGCCTCCAAGTTCGGCGGGCCTATGTAGAGCAGCGTATCGAATCGTCCCGGACGCATCAGGGCCGGGTCGAGAATCTCGGGCTTGTTCGTCGCGGCAAGCACAAGCACGCCCTTGAGGCTCTCTATGCCGTCCATCTCGTTGAGTAGAGTGGTGAGCACGTTGAGCCCACTTGCCGCGTGCCGGCCGCCGGAAGCGCTGTCGCGCGACGCGCCGATCGAGTCGATCTCGTCGAAGAAGATGATGCTCGGACTGGCCGCGCGGGCTTTGCGGAAGATCTCGCGCACCGCGCGCTCCGACTCGCCGACGTACATGCTCGTCAGCTCGGCGCCTTTGACGGCGATGAAGTTGAGGCCGCCTTCGGTTGCGACCGCCTTGGCGGTCAGGGTCTTGGAGCATCCGGGGGGTCCGTACAGAAGGATGCCTTTCTGGGGCTCCAGGTCGAGATCGTGGATCAGGTCGGGGTACTTTCTGGGTCAGCATTGCGGTTGTTAGGGTAGGTACGGTGCCTTACCTTGAATGGACGTTCCGTGACCTTGTACAGCGCCCTCTTGGCTCTCTCTGAGCCACCAATATCTGACCACTTGACGTTGGGTGTTTCTAAAAAGACCTCCTTCATAGCCGTAGGACGCACTTCAAGCAACGCGGCTTCAAAGTCCGCCTGCGTCACCTCAATTGACAGAGAACTCTCAGATGACCCGTTGATGCGCGTTAGGTCCGAAGCGCCGTCGTCAAAGTCATGGCTCACATGACCGTTCGTTCTGCTGTATGTCGAGTCGCCGCCTGCGACATACCTGTCGATCGCCCTCTCGAGCGCATTCTCGTACAAGGCTTCGAGATCCGATCCGACGAAGCCATGCGTCCGCTCGCCGATGCGTTCAGACAAGGCGTCCGATGCATCGTTGTCCCTTTGCTGCAGGATCTTGAGAATTTCGATGCGAGAGTTGGCGTCCGGCACTGGAATCTCAATCTCGTATCTGAAGCGGCCCGGCGTTCTCATGGACTTGTCAATCTCATCGAGCCGACTTGTCGCGGCGACGACGAGGACCTGCATATCTTTGACCTTGTCGAGCTCTGTCGCGAGCGCCGGGACAAGACTGCCAAACGCCGGAGAGTCCCGCTCGCGCTTGCCGGCAATGGCCTCGAGCTTGTCGATGATGACCAGACTGGGCTGGTGTTTGGCGGCGTCTGCGAACAGCTTGCGCAAGGCGGTCTGGCTCTGACCGACGTATTGACCCAGAACGGACTCGTCCACGGTGACCACCTTATCCCACGGCGCATTGGCTAGTTTCTTCAGCAGCAGACTCTTGCCTGTGCCTTCAGGGCCGTAGATCAAGACCGCTCCGCTCCTCTTAAAGCTTGCCGGAACGCTCGAGCGCCGATTGTCCAGATTGAAGGCATCGAGCCGCTTGCTCAGCTGCTGGATCTGCTTGCTCAGGCCTCCAACGCCCTCTGAGTCTATGGCAAAGTGACGCGACTGCGTCCTGCCGGACACCGCCAGTGCGGACGCGTCCATGATCGTGACTTTGCTCTTGTAGTCAAAGTAGTAGAGAAACTCGGCCGTCTCAAAGTGTGCGCGTGGCGGTTCGAGTTTCTCGACGAGGAAGCGCCGCTTTGGGCCTCGCAGATGTCCGCGGCGCGGAACGATGTCGAAGGTGCCTCCCGGCACGATGGCCTCGAGCCTGGCTGAACGACTTGTTAGCAATGAATCACCAACAACACGCGATTTACTTACACAAGGACTGGCCTGCCCAGTACTCCAGCTCCGACATCTCCTCTTTGCTGCTGGAGTTGCTTGCGTGGCCGACCTCGGTGACATAGACTCTGTCCGCTCTCATGAGAGAGTTCTCCGCCTTCTCGACCAGGACGCGGTCCTGGAAGTTGAGGTTGTACGCATCCTTGAGCGTGTCGGTGATCTTGGCGATGGGTTTCGGGTTGTTCGTGTTGGCGTCCTGCGACAGCCAGACGAAGCCCAGCGTCGATGGCCCGTCAGGCACGCTCAGCCGGCAGAGGTCGCCCGGCTCGAGGGAGAGCGCCTTGAGATCCCTCAGGGACAGATGCACGCGGAAGGCTCCGTCCAGCGTGGCATTGTTGGTCTGACGGGCCAGCGGCCGCAGCGTGAAGAGATGCGCGTCGCCCATGATGTCTCTTTGTAGTGACTCTCAGTTGTCGGATTGTGGAGGGAGATGATAGCTACTTGAGTAGTCTTTTACCAGTTGACGCGGATGACGATCCCAATCAAGCAGCGTGTGACGCCAACTTCTTTTATAGACACGGGCGAGAGGGTGAATGGACGATCGCCATGGTAGCGCCTCGCCGCATGAATTCCGAGAATTGTGTTCGCATTCACTCCAGGCCTCTTGTCCCCACAGTTTCGACGATTGACGGCTGCTTGCGGGCCCGAACGCGAGGGCTTGCACTAGTCTCCGTCCTTTACTTTTTCCTCCGTGATGATCATCCGCCCGGCCAAGGCTGCAGGATCGCCGAACTCTACTGAACTGCTTCTTCAGCTTCCGCTTCGAGAGTCTGTCAGTCAAGCAATTGATCACTAGAGCTGCTGCTAATAGTGACTACAGGCCCGCGCATGAATGCAGTGGGGCTCCAGGCGATAACGCCGAAGCCAATGCCTGGTGCTGACGGATGATCACGACGTCGACGCCATCAAGCCCAGCGGCTGCTCCTTGAACGCGTGGAAACCTCAAGCTCAGGCTCGCGCGCCCAGTGACGCAACTACTCTCAGTCAGGATGCGGTGCAGAAGGCTCCTCTCTGCACTCTGCGCCCGGCTACCGTTGAGAAAGCGCGACCAGGGACGAACTCGCTGCGCGCATTTCATTCGCTACATTGACTATGTCCCCGCGAAAGCAGCGAAACTCGAAGCACGGAACCCCGGAGCGATAAAACCCACAGCGACAGAATCCAGAGCAACAGAACCCTCGCTGTCACCAAGCCCTCTAGGAGTGACTCACATCAGACTGCTCAAAAAGCAAGCAGCAGAGCTCAAAGCAGAAAAATCCAGAGCAACAGACCCTCCGCCGTCAGACCCGCCTCCACAGGCGCAATACACTCCGCTCACCCTCTCCGACCTGCTCTTCCCCGAGGAGGCCAAGCAGCGAGCAGAGGCAATCCGCCTCAAGGCCCGGCAGGAGCGCCAGATTCCGCGTCTGAGCCTGGAGGAGGCGCCGTCGCCGCTGCAGAAGCCGAGAATGGGTGGGAATGAGAAGCGAGAGGCGGAGCTGCACATGCAATCTCTATGCATGGACTATCCCCAGAAGTCGGTGGTGGTTCTACGGTCTGTCAGCAGAGCTTTGGTGGAGGAGGACTTCAGACGCGTGTCGCCTAGGGGCACTCACATTGAAGGATGGGAGCAGAAACTGGGGAGCATTCTCAAGGGTGCGACATGCTCCATTTACCTTGTTATCAGTATCATCACAACGCTGACAGCCAATCAGTGATCCCTGCCCGCAAGCCCCACACGATGGAGGCCAGCGGCGACTATTTCCTCGTCTTCGCGTCCCCGGCCTCGGCCAGAGCCTACACGGACGAGCTGCTGCGGCTCAAGCGGCTGGTGCGATCGAACACGCCGCGGGCGATGGTGCCGTTCATCCGCCCCCCGCCGGGATACATGGTCGACGGAGAGGACGTGCACGCAGCCGTGCAATCCTTTGCCCTAGTCCTGCCGTCCCTGGTTGTCGACCTTCAGGAGTGGACGGAGCCTTTCACGCCTTATATCAGCAAGCTGCTCGAGAACGGAGGTTACGAGGCCCTGTCTGCCGGGGAGGAAGAGACTGCCGGGCAGGTGCTGCTGCATGCGGAAGGGGAATCGCTTACCCTGAATATGCTTCAGGAGGCCATATATCGTGACTCGAGGGACCGTGGCGTCGCCTGGAACCTTGCGGAACGAAGCCCGCTTCGGAGGTTGATGGTTGGAGAAGAAGAGGAGGGCGACGATGGCAGTGGGGGCGCCAGAGCAAAGAAGCAGTCGGATCTCATGGCCCGGTGGATCGTGCAACTCAAAACCAATGCGGAAGCCAAGAGGTTCGTGAGAGAGTGGCATCAGCGCAGACTACCTATTGCGCCCTGGTACCGCAGCGAAAAACATGTACCACGGCCATTAATAAAAGCAGAGCTGGTTTGGTGACCTTCGACATTGCATTGCTGCTCTCAGTGTGACTGGTGATTGATGCCGTGCACCTACGCGCATGGTCCCAACGCCGACGCTATGCAAATCCATCGGTAGGAACACGTGACTACTCGTCCATCTGCCATGCATATTCGAGGTCTTTGATGTTGCTCCTCCTGTTCCTCGCGGCAAAGTACTCCTTCTCGAACCCATTGCCCCGGTCGACCCCATCCCACCGATGACCCGGACGAATGCCGTACCTGTTCGGCGCCGCCGCTCCCTGATACAACGGCTTCCCACTCACACTCTTCCCGACCTTCTTCTTCTTCAAAAACCCCGCCGCTGGGTCATCCCAGTGCTCGCGCTCCTTCAGCTCCTCGTTGAGTTTTGCGTCGTCCGCGTAGCGCGCGACCGGCATGAAGTGGGCCTCCTCGAGCGCGACCTTGCGCGCCTCCTTCTCCGCACGCTGCACATCCCCCTTCGCAGCCTCCTTCTCCTCGACGTCCTTGCGCTGCATCTCCTCCACCAGCCGCCGCGCTTCCGCACGCTTCATCGCCACGTTGACGATCCGGCCCGACGCGTCGCGGTAGATGGTCTCCTGGCCCTTGCCCGCCGCGACCTCTCCCATGGCTTCGAACCGCCGCCGCTCTTCCGCCTCCCGCTTCTTCATCGCCGCGGCGACCTGTGCGCCGGTCTGCAGGCCCGCGTGCGCGCCGTCCTCCATCATCTGCACCGCGTCCTCGTCGCCGCCGACGACCGCCGGGGCATCGTCGTCGTCGCCCTGCGCGGCTTTGTCGGCGGCAGCGGACGCGATTATGGCGTCGGCCGCGGCCTGTTCGGCGTTGGAGGGTGCGGGCGCGCCGACGATCTTCCACTGGTTCTTTTTCGTCTTGCGGAAGTCGGCGGTGTTGCCGGATACTGGGATGAATCATGTCAGTCAGAGTGATAAGAAGTACTGTGAACCATGCGCACCTATTTGTGGAGCGTTGTCATCTTCGTTTTTTGCGCTCGCCGCGTTCCAGCCTAGGATGTCGTCTTCAGCGATGACTAGGCCGGGCGACACGGCCGAAGTCCCCTTTCTCTTGCGCTTCTTGCTCTTCTTCTCCGTGGGACCATCTGCCGTCAGGTAGTTCTTTGCTAAGTAGTCGGCAAGTGACATGCCGTATGATGCTTGGCAGCAGTGTTGGAATTTGTGGGTTGAAGGTTGATGTTGAGTTAAGGACTAGCGGAAATATCCGGGTCCTGCTTATGTCATCCTTTTCTGTCATCCCGATTCGGCTAGCCTGAAGGACATCTGGAATCCACCTTGGATCTGTTTGATCCCGTCTTCTTTCACCATGGAATACGACCAACACATTACACCTCATGGTCACTGAGACTACGCTTTTACATCACAACAAAACACAAACGGGCTCTTGTCGACTAGCACGATTCACGAGGTATATTCGACGAACCGCCAAGGTTGTAGCTCTTAGAGGTGAGGCTTTTGAGCTGAAGACTACATCGACTTCCACAGTGTCCGGCCCTGGACGGGCCATGTTCCGTCCCTCTGCTGGACACAGCTGATGCTGTACGATTTATGCCCAGGTGTGGGGAAATGTACGCCTCCAATGCTCGAATTCATTGGCATGAGGAGCCAATCCCATCTGCTAAGGCACTACATGCAAGCTCCTGGCAAGTGTGCAGGTTGCACTCACACTATTGCAGTACGAGATCCAAGGAAAAAGTGAAGCAGATTTGAGTGCCTTGCTGCGTGTCGGGAACATGCAGTCGGAGCAGGTAAGATCCTTGGAAACTTTCCTTCGAGTACGATAAAGCCCCCCGTTTGCCTCGCATCGGTCATCTTACTCCCCATGGCAGGTCTCCTACCTACCCCTAGGTAGGTATGTTGGAACGCTCCGAGCCGCGCTTGAGAGATTGACATTGTATCATCTTGCAAGACTGCGATGGCTGCCGACATGCTGGAGCTGCAACACTGGTTCAAAACATGCATAGCTCCGACGATGACAGTAAGTGGGATGAATTTTCTAGGAAAGTCTCATGTCTCCAATCCAAGACGTGAACACCCATTTCATACAAAGGCCAAACACCATTCACACTTTCATTTCATGACTCCTTGTAACATCAATGCAACACGAGCGCTTCATTTGCTGTATATTGGCCTCTGGACGACCTTCGCACCATGGAAAGGCGTCGCTCGTATCGAGCAGAAAGGGAGAGCGCGCCGGGACCGACTGAACGTGATCCTTACGGACTAGCTTTGAACTTGGTCAGCTAGGTCGTCACGCTTCGGGACGCAAGAGGAGGACGCACGATTATCGCCGACGTAATACAACATTCTGGCCTCGACCCTCGTTTCGAATCGGATGGCACAGGCGACATGGCGATTTCTGCTGAATGGAGGCATTGGAAGATGGTGATGCCTCCTGAAAGTGAGAGCGTTCAGGTCAGACGGCAATCGAGGTGATGATCGGGTACCATCGAGGGCAAGACCAGGCCGACTATGGAGTCGTCGGCGAGCCATGGTGGTGTAAACAAGAAAGAGAGATGGTACAAAGGTGACGATCAGAGTGACAAGAGCAATGACAGCCTCAGCGGAGAGTTTCATTTCCTGTCTTCAGTCTTCCTCACAGAGATGATGGAGAGTGAAGGTAACATTTCATCAACTGAGTGGGGCACTTTGGTGGATTTATATGCTGTATTTATTTATCCTTTCTTCCGCACCCACCGCCGAGTCGTTAATGCTATAAAGCTTCCCGAGGTCGGGCATGGTTTGCGCACCAGCAGGCATGCATGAGGTAGTCTATTCCTAAAGAAGGGTGCCTCGTACGATAATAATAATGTGCCGAGGGCGGTATGTATGATCTGATGCGACTTCTAAGTACGGGACGAGCCAGACTCCGCCGCCTCCTGGAAGCCAATCATAGGCGTGCCGGCTACGAGTCAACAAATTAGTGTTCGACCTCGGAAGAGTATCAATAGAATACATACGGGAGTTTAAACGGACACAAGCTAGTGTCGTTATTAACACGTTGGCGCGTATATAATACAGTACTCTACATCGCCGATGTAGAACTTTTTGCCTTACTCTCTACTTCCAACACCGATTATGCTCTAACACCTCGCCTTTAAGTATCTTCACCCGGTCTTCATCCTCTCAATGCCTACATACTACGGAGTATATAGCTAATATATAGCCTAACCCTAACTCTAAGCCCTTACTCCAGCTGTACCCGGCTACTTTAGTAGCGTAGGTATCAAAAGACAATCCCGAGGTCATGGATCCCCCAATTACACGTTTTACTGCACCGGCCAGTTCTATAACGACACTAGCGAGCGTCTCTTCCCAATAATGCGTACCTACATACGTAGGAGCCTTGCTGCGCCCACTCTGAGTCGCTGCAGGTCAGAGGTGATCATAATAAGGTGAGTAGCGCTAGGCACCTGTTATTTTTCGTCGCGTGTCGGGTTGTGAGCTCCCTGCTTGGCAGACTTACCAAAAGGCTTAACGAACCAGGTCAGGGTGAACCAACGGCAGACCCCCCGGTCAAGCACGCGGAAACGGCCTGCGGAAAACCGGCAACAGTGACGCTGTGGATGGCGTTGAAGAAAGTTGGCCCTGCGACCCGGGTTAGGGCGTGCAAGAGGCCAGAGGCTCCCAGCAATTGCCGTCCTATTCACCAGCACATGTTGGTGAGAGACGATTGTAGCGTGGGCGAATGCAACTCCAGTGTTGACTTGCCTACGCTTGAGAGACCGCTCGAAATTGGCCTGCGTCATCAGCCTCGTGCAGAGTCTCTAGTAAGATGGTCCCGCTCTGGGCCCAGTGGGCATGAACGTTCATCATGCCCTCTGAACACCATAAGAGGATATCCGGGAGCTATCATGATCAGTCATTAACTCTCAGGTAGGAGGAAATTTAAAGCCTACACAAAGACACTCCGATATCATTGCATGTGGCCCACGCGTTTGCGCTGCAGGAACAAGAACACATGGTAGCGAAGAGACGACCACAGCGAGCATTACCGGTACTGTCTTCAGTGAACTCATCGCTCATATGCATGGGACGGACATCATGGTGTTTGTTGGGCGTCCGTAACCAGAATGTTGACCAAACGCAGGTCAACTGTGTATTCGCTGATGATGAGCTCCACGCTGACCTTTATGTGCATCTCGACGAGCTCATCAACGAAGTGCCTGGAGCAGACTCCGGACCAGCCCTGGAGCCATCAGCCTCAGCCATATCAAGCGCCATGATGTGATGATTAGCTTTTGCCGGATGGTCCATATAATTCCCAACGGATCCAATGGGATGTCAGGCTCGGAGTATGAGAGGAGGTCCCGCCGCGGAGGGTGCGGATCGAACCAGTACTGCTCGACTGCCCTCGAGAGATTGGCCGCGTCTAGAGTTATGAGAAATCTCATCTCTTGTGTTGGGATATCATGCGACCTCCGCAGATTTCATTTTGTTCTGCTTCAAAAGAAAAGGTAAGAAACGACACGGACAGAAGGTTAATAAGTATGCCAAGAATCATCCATGAAAGCACTAGCATACCGTTATGCCTGTTGTAACGTACTGGCATTGATAGTGGGTTGAAGAGAGGAAACCGGGCCTGGCAAGTTCACCCTACACAAAAATGTTTCTCATGGCACTGTAGTCCGCAGTCAGCCTGTTATAGCTTCCATAAAAGCAACGGCCGTGATCTCTACCTACCCAATAGGTAGGTCATGTCGATCCGTTGGCCTTTAGAAGGAGTCAACAGTATATATGGCCTTATCTCCATCGTCATAGGGTAAAGAGGTTGCTTTGATCTTCCGCTGATAATAAAGAAGACTCCTACGCGAGTGCATAGCGAATAGAGGCCGCAAAGAGGTGCAATTTTACCAGCGCCCTCGAGTACACATGCATTCTCGTAGCTGCAGGCATCTTGCTGAGGAAGCTGACAGCTTGAAATTAGTACGTCTGCATCTAGATCACGTCGATGGAATGCGCCGGCGTCGGAGTAAACATCGTTGCATAGCGGCCAAAGAAAGCCGTCTAGGCATGGCATCCAGTTGCTCGAACGTGGTACCCTAACCCTAATGTGCCGTTCACCAAAGACGGGCTGTATGGTCTTCATGGTGAAAAGGAAAATGACCGCCTCGATGTATTACATCTGCTCTTCGACGCAAGATCTGCCTCCGGGTTCTGGTAAGATCGTGGCGGAAGAGCATTCAGTCATGCCAAGAAAAACGGGAGTCAGGCTGTAGCTAAATTGCGCAGATCTCATCGTGAACATGGATGCCTCTTGGGCATGGCAGGTCATGTGTTTCTTTAGTGAGAGCATACATAGCATGCCAGAAGCAATGATACGATGTCCAAGCCAAACAGGGGCGTGCTTTTGAGGAAAGGTATAATATTGTTGAAGACTGCAAGAACACGGCACAGCATGGCTGCGTGGGCCACTTGTGATGGATGGATATCTTTCGAAATATGCTCATGATAAACACATGAGTTCGGACCACTCTCAGCGGTAAAGCTGGGATGAAGCTGTGCATGTTTCATCGGAAGAACCACAGCCAAGAGGCATTTAAAAGTAGTTCTGTTGTCTTGCCGAGAGTAGTGATGAAACTCCTTGACGAGTATTTGTTTTATCCTCCTTCATGCTGATATTCGAGCTACCTTGCGCTTCGAGTTGTCAGCAAGACCCGAAATTTAACAAAGACAAAAGAAGACACAAGGAAACACCGTACACAAGTCTTCGGAACCGAAGCCCCCGGATAACACCTCACAGTATCCAAGATGCACCCCAGAGCTTCCATGGCATCCTGGCTCGGATCCTTGAGGAGGTGTGTGTGGCGGTCAAACGCATTCACGCGGAAGCTCAGGGCGCAGCCGTCGAAAGCGTAGCCGTCGGAGGCGTGAGCGATCAGTCTGCTCCACTTGGGCACGTAGAAGCCGTGGGCGTCGATGATGTCCGACAGATAGATGTCGCGGGCCATGCAGGCAGCGGTCACGAAGTGCACCAGCATGCTGGAGCAGCGCGACGGGGACCAGCCGCGGCGCAGTTGGAGCTGCACGTCGTAGTGGCGGGTCGTCTCCCAGAGCGGCCAGAAGGTTCGGTGATAGTGGTAATGGCATGTTGAAACGGCTTGCGAGCTGGTTGAGGCTTCCCGGCTTGAAAGAAGACTTTTTGGTAGGCTTATGCCAAGGTGATTCGTTTGCAGGGCTGAAGAAGTGGTAACAAGAAGAGAATAAAATATAGTCATGAATAGAAAGTGAAGAACTGATATTAGCACCATATTGCGCATTGCATGGTGAGGCTCGCATGCTCTCGAGGAGAAAGTGCTGTCTAAAGAGACACAAGGAAATCCCGCATTCTTAACTGTTATAGCCGTGGGGAAGGTCATCGACGAATCGACACTACCATGCTTTTCTATCACCGATGAGGCAGGTCGTTCAGGCACGAGCTCCTCAAACCCTGGATTCAGCGGTGGTAGGTTCCTGTTCCCCGGTCCAGCCAGTCAAGGGTTGTGAGCACCCGCTTTTGTGTTTGATTTGGCTCTATCCTGCGACACCAGAAAGCGCAAAGACATTCTTCGCGAATCGGTAAAGGCGTCTGGGGAAGACCCTGAAAATTGCGACGCCTGGGATCGTCGAATCCGAGCTTCGATTAGCGGCAGCACCGAGCATTGGAAAATGGGTACGTGCCGAACACTCATCAAGCGCAGGGGCCCTCGGACTGTTAAGTTATCTCCTTTAGGGTGAAAATATATCTCCAAGATTCAGACGTGTGGGACATTTTAATGCGGCAGTCCCTTCAGCAGAGGCAGTCAACGAGATGCTTTTTTAGAAAATCCATTGACTAGCTTGGCAGAGATGACGTCGATCAAAGCATGGGTATATAACTTGGGCATACTCCGTACATATGCATGACCCAAGGGCTTCCAAACGCAAGTAACGCAGTGGTAAGAGGTCAAATGTCGTCGCAATTTCGTGTATATACAAGAGTTGGGATGGCAAGCAGTCGTCTTGTCAAGCAGTCGTCTAGAAGCGAGGGCGAGACCCGCTGACTGAGCCGGGCATCAGAACATGCCGATGTCGCATGGCGTCCAAGACAAATGGCAGACTAACGAGAAGGCTCCGCTCCAGCTAGAAAACTCAACGAGGCGGTTTAGGAAGCGGAACCGACTTCCACTTCTTCTCGCCCTCCTTCGGATTCTCATTCAGCACAAGCAGCGTCCGACCGCCACAGAAGCGACCCGGGCCGGCGATCCGCCTGACAAGTTGATAAGAGCCCTTGAACTCGCTGCCGCTCGTTTCGTCGTACTTCCAGACCTTGTCTATGACCTCGTCGCCCGGCTGCACCAGCCTGCGCGGGTTGGCTTGTGGCATGCCCACCAGGTGGTTGAGGAGCGTGTGGACGATTGAGTAGAGGCGCTCCACTCGGCGGGTGTAAGGGAGCCAGCCAAGTGTGTGTGTGTCATACGCGACACGGATGAAGGGGTTGGTCACGATGCCGGTTGAGTCTTTGATATCGTGGCCGTGGCGCAGATAGGTGAGGTCGGCGTGGATGAGGCAGCACTCGGACGCATCCCAGAAAGGATCCTTCTCAAAGCGGAAACGCAGAGGGGAGATGTCAGATGCGATCTTGTCGACAGCATCTTCGGATTCGCTGGAGGACGGTATCGGTCGATGACTCTCCTGGAACCTTTTTGCTTCGAAAGCGGTCATGCCGCCCCAGCAAGCGCGCACTCGGACCGCGTCCTTTCCTTCCAAGACATCCCGCCGGCTGACGGCCTCTCCGGCATCTGTGAACCACGGGAAAAAGGGAATGCCCATGGTGTAGCCCTCAAAATCCCGTGTGGCGAATCGGTCGTAGAACTTGAAGGCGTTGATAAAGTCTACGGCACAGGCCGCTCCATACTCTGCTCGACCACTCGAGCCGACGTTGGTCGAAAATAGCAACTGGACGGCGTCTATCGGATTGAAAAATACATCATTAATAAACAATAGCTTGTCGTAACGGGTCGTAGGGTCAGCCTCAAGCGGTCGCAAGGCGCGGTTTCTGACCTCTGCGAGAAATGC
>QQTW01002322.1_pt1 | contig 13727 bp, 13 predicted proteins | sample 1904831 | NCBI WGS metagenome assembly QQTW01 (sample SAMN09435610, study PRJNA476489) | Subsurface metagenome, whole genome shotgun sequencing project. | reverse complement strand
GGATGGTTGAGCATGTGCCGTATGATGTCAAGATGTAAGTCCTTACGAAAGAAGAGCCTTGAGACCCTGGCCTTATCGCATTTAAATCTGATCTTGAAATTTTCAACCTACTCTACACCTTATTCTGCTCACTCACTTCCTCTCGCTAGGCACTGGGCTGAGAAGCTCTCAGCAGCTGACCGCCCCGAATGGGTTACCAAGGCACTTATGCAGCATTTTTGGCCAAACCCCGAGTTGGAAGCGCCCATGTCAAGCTATCGTTCGGCGAACGGTTCTGCGCTTACTCAAGAAAGCGCTGAGGATAATCAGGAATTCCTCAAGTCTTTGGAACAGTATGCTGAGCTACTGAAGGAATGGGAGGTCGACGCGCGGCACAGAGTAGGCTTTCTGCGTAAGGAGGATATCCTGGCGGCATTCGAAAATGTAAGTTTTGTTGGCCCTGATATCTTCAATCGCATGCTTCGAGACCAGGAAGTCGCGGCTACGGGGGCATTGGGTACTGCGAGATAACTAACGTACATTGTGAGCGCAGGAAGATGCAGGAAATCCCCCGGGACTGCGACTTTGGTGGGAATATCTTCAGTGTGAAGACTGGGACAGGGAGCTTCATCAGAAGCTGCTGGCAGGGCAAGCGGATTATGAGCGCCTGAAGTAATATGCATGCAGAGGGCAGATGGATTCACTCGCTGATGATGGTCAAGCCATTGAAATGCAGTTTTCTGCATCGGAGAGCGTTGCCACAGGACTACTTCAAGCCTTGGCAACTTCTTTCGATCCTGTATTTGATTCTTTTCAGGAGACTGGTAGGGAGCCATGGAATAGGAGTCAATTGGCCATGACAAACCAAGTGACGCGCACTCTGCGATGCTATTATGGCTCATTTAAGCAACAATCATCAGCGACATGGCCTCATTCTATTATGCAAATTCTCAATTTCTAGTAACGCCCGCTTTGTCTCCTCGCTGTCACCAATCCAGCGCCATCCCTCCTTAACCGCTCGAACTGCCCGTCTAACCCAGTTGGCGTGCTTGTCCTTTTGACCGGACTAGTTTCCCGCTTTCTCGCCCGAGCTTCGCCATCCGCTTCTCGGTGAAGATTCGAAGTGGCCATCTTACGCAGCGGCGAGGCCGCATGCGAGTAAACACCCAAGCTTCCTCCATCAGCCTGAGCTGGTCCCGGTCCCTCGCGCGACCGGAAATGCGGCTGCCGATAGGAGGTCGTTGGAGGAGGACGGAGCGGGGATGAGAGCTCCGCGCTTGAAGTACGGCCGTTCATGGCCGTAGATGTAGAGGTTGAGGCGTATGCGGTTGCAGGTGTGCGTAAGACAGGATTTGCGGCCGGCCGAGACAAGCGCTGGTATGTTTGGTTGGCGGTGCTTTGGTGGTCAGGATCGTATTGTGCGGCATAGGCGGGATTCGGGTTTGTGTGGAAACCGCGGTTGATGAGAAAGAAGGGATTTGAGGCGTCCACCTCGGTCACTCTGGCGTCGTGCTTTGACTCTGCGAAACCGGCCGAAGTAGAAGGCCTGACATTGTTCTTTGGAGGTGTTTGTGTGCTGACTTCGCGGACTTCGCGGGTAAGGCTCGGATGCACGAATTTGGTGTTATACTCGTGCAGGACCTGCTGGTGGATAACCGCTGAGTCCTTTGCTTGTTGGGAGAATGAGGTCTTCAAGAGACTCAGTTGGGTGGAGAGGATGGCCGCAAGAACGATCATGGTCACAACCGTGACGCTGGGCCGCGGATCCAACGCCGGTAGGGGCAAGAAGAGCCAGTACATGAGGACGTGGCCTGGACTAAAAAGGCAGAAAAGCTGAAGACATATAGGCGTTGGATCCCATACGGCAATCTCCCAAACATCCCGTGTGGCGTCAGGATGCGCACGAGATTCGGCGCTGTTCGATCCGATCATGTCTGACAAAAAGCGCAGAGGCGATGAAGTGAGCGGTGAGGAGTCAACCCGTACTCGTCGAGCGGAGGGTGTGGAAGGAGGCGCGTCGAGAGAGGTCTCAAAGAGCCTGTAGTGCCGTCGGCGATAAAAGGTGTAAAATGCATTCAGCGCTGCAAAGGCGGCGAGGAAGTGAACGACGACAGCGCACTAGATGTCACGACGTTAGCCCTTCATACATACAAGATTGATCCTTGCATCACTTACGAACCAAGCGAACCAGCCGCTACCAGCTCTTGCAGGGTAGTCTCCGAAGACGTCGTCGGCCCTGCTACGTCCACCATTTCCGGAATTGGCCCGGGCAACCATGAAGAAGATGTTCATGCCCACGCCTAGCGGCACGGCTAGATCCTTCTGCAGATTGGCCCATTCGTTGCTGTTGAGCTCCTCGGATAGCCACAGTAAGAAATCCCATAGGTTCAGTTGAGCCTGGATCCGTTCCAGTAGAGGCGCGCGGCGAACAAGGCGCGGCATTTTGGGGGAACTGAAGAAGAAAGAAGAAGAATAGGAAAGCTAGAGAATGACAGGTCTAAACTGGAAGCTATGCTCCTCGCGACGCGGCATCGGCTCCAATATCAAAAAACTTGAAGCTTGGGCGAAAGCCGTGATGCGATCCGTTGCCGCTAACGGTTTGTTTACATCCATCCATGCAGATGGGCCCGGGCTGCAGCATATCTAGGCGGATCTACATGCAGCCGAGCCCAGATAAGATAAGATAAACTCGCGGCTTCGACAAGGTGAAAGCAATGGGCCAAAGTTAACAGCGACCTCGGGACTATAACGATCTGAGAACGATGGCGGCACCCCCATCTGAGTACAAGGACAGGCAGTTCCTTGCGGTGATAGGAGACGAGGTGTGTTGCATCTATCCCAAATATGAAGCTGCCACTAACTCGACGTTTCAATCAGGACTCCGTCACGGGATTACTGCTCGCAGGGATTGGTGTTCGTCCCTCCGACATCATAATACAGCAATCTTAACAGCGCTGATACGGTCTACAGCATGTCACACCGGCGCCGGACTCTCAGAAGAACTTCCTCGTTGTAGATTCCAAAACGGACAATGCAGCTATCGAAGCTGCATTCGACCGCTTCACGCAAGAGCGTAAAGACATTGCAATCGTGCTCATAAACCAACATGTATGGCCCGCCACTCGATGATTCCCATCAAGACTAGACGGCACATGAGAGCTAACTCTGGACGTCTAGATTGCGGAGCGGATACGGCATCGGATGGATACCTATGCTGCTGCCTTTCCGTCACTTCTTGAGATTCCGTCCAAAGACCATCCATACGATCCCGAAAAGGACAGTGTATTGAAGAGGGTACGACGGCTGTTTGGAGAGTAAAGTAGCCATGCCGGAGTTGTATGCTCTGTTCACCATACCTGCGTTTTACTTCCTAGCAGAAAACTCTGTCATGGAAACCTACCCTCCCACCTCTACCGTCGGCCGTATAGATTCAAGGCAGCTCTATCGAACCCTAGTAGCGCATTGTCAATCCAGCTTTGCCCAAAGCAAAATCGGTTGGTCAATATTGAGGTGCATTATGTCACGAGGTTGCATAATGCAATCAGAATCGGGCTTCAAATAGGCATGACCCTTTACTATATCTAGTTTCCCACATTCAGTGTTGCATTTAGACATCCAACTAGAGCATGTCAAAGAAGAAGTTCCCAAAGCTTCAAATCTAGCGCCATGAATGATTCGAGTACAGAGCTGCAGCAAAAACGGCGCGGCCGAACGATAGCAATCAACTATGGTATCTACAGCCCCAAACTTCCTACCCGGTGCTTCGGTTCTGACAAAGCAGAAACAGTAGGCCTGACAGTTGCGCTAACAGAGATTCTACTTCATGCAGAGTGTGTTCCGAAATGTACAGTTGCTGTGAGGCAGGTAACCTTGTCGCCATCCTTCGTGAAAACGTCGGCCGTGACGGTGTACTTGCCCTGCAAGAATCCGCGATTAGCACAAGCTAGTCAAGTGATTGCTTTCGATACATTATCGGTATCAGGTTTGTGAAAATGCAACAATGCAGAGAGTTCCATGATGAGAGAAGAAATGATGGTGGAGGTACCGGTGGTATCTGCTTCGGCAGTTCTACAGTCTTCGTCATGTTCGTCTCCCCCTTCTTGAGCGGACACTCCAGATCCACATTCTTGACCTGTTTGCACAGATCCGCCTCCTGGTTGATGAGCCTGATGAGTCCGTACTTGACTTGCAGGTGGACGGTGGCGCCGTCTTTGATGTCCTCGGACAATGTCCCCTTGGCTTCGATCGTGAGGTTCTTGCCACTAGCCCACAAGCCTGTGTTAGCCAATGTGTTGAGAGAACTGTTACTCTCAGGAAGATGAGACTCAAAGCTGATGCAACGCAAGCACATGGCAGGGATCCTGCGCTATTTGTAGAGTTGATAAGAGTGAAGGGCGCTTACGCTTCGGGTGGATTAGGTGATAAGTCGACGTGATCGATGGTCAATATATCACCATCGCTATCCGAGCAATAGTAAAGCGGGTTTTTGCCTGGCACACTCAGGTCGTCGTTGTCCGAAGCAAGTAGCTGCTGGTTCGTACTTCGGAGAAAGGAGCTGCTTCTCACTACCAGCGGTAGGAGGATCGAGATGAACGTTATTGCAGACCTCATAGTGATGCTGCTGACGGAAGAACAATGGAGATATGTGGTAAGTAGTAATATGCTGCGAGGGACGCGACACGCTTGTTGAGATGGAGCAACTCTGTTGCTATTGGGAGAAGATGTCGAAGTGCAGCTCGGGAGCAGGTGACAGCTGTGACGGAATGCTTGAGGCTAAGCGACTGTGGCTTGGTTCACGGGTCAGGCCCCGCAGGTTCTTGGCAAACCTTGGAACTGCCCATGTGGAATCCGCCGATAGCCGATTATCGGCCGGGGACAAGAGATGGATTCCGACCTCGGGAGGATTTATGAATGTTTATAAATCAGACATGATATACAGCAGACCGAGAATTGTCTTGTTCAACATTTTCCAAGGATACCACCAAGATCACCAGCCAACGGAGCTTCCATTATGGCGGAAAATAGCCCCAAAATACATCTTCTCACCTATTTCCGCTCCTCCTGCTCAGCCCGTCTCAGGATAGCCCTCCACCTCAAGAAGCTTGAGTTCGAATCAGCTTTCGTGAACCTGCTAAAGGGAGAGCAACATTCCGAGGAGCACGCTAAGCTGAACCCTTCGCGTTCTGTTCCGGTTCTGTCCGGGGTGAACGACTCGACCGAGTTCTCAATCTCACAGTCGGTGGCCGCGCTCGAGTATCTCGAGGAAGCATATCCCGATTGTCGACCTCTGCTGCCGCCGCTCGGTGACCCAGTTGCTAGATCCAAAGTCCGTGTGCTGGTCAACATCATCGCGTGCGATGTTCAGCCGGTTACGAATCTTCGCATCATCCTCCACGTTGAGGAACTCGGAGGCGATCGGGCAGCTTGGAGTAAGAAGTACATCAGCCAGGGACTCTCGGCGTATGAGCACATCGTCAAGGATACGGCTGGCGAGTACTCTGTGGGCGATGATATAACCCTGGCAGACGTTTGTCTTGTGCCGGCCCTGTGGGGAGCTGAGCGGTTCGACATGGACCTGAAGGCATGGCCTACTGTGAGCCGAATATACGCACGCCTCTGCAATGAGAGCGCCGTACGCGACGCGCATTGGCAGAATCAGCCCGACACTCCCGCCAGCTTGAAGTAGCGAGCACGGAGATTTCAGCGGACAATTGGACTGTTCGAGGGCGTGTATAGGCCCGACTGTGTGTTTTGCTTGCGCGTCGGAGGTTTGGTTGAATTGCTCCGGAGTGCTTCATGAGGTGGGCGGTGTAGGTGAAAGCCACGCCCAGGTTATATCTACTCTGCCCCTCTCTCGAGGCGCGAGCTTATCGAAAACACTCGTTGTGGTATCCAAATCCGTGGGTTGACAGCCCGTGCCTGATATAGACGTCAGCGTTTTGCGGCTTGAGATGCAGTCTTGGTGATGGGAAAGCTTACAGCGATCGACAACGGTCAGGTCCACGCTCCTCCTCGCCCCTACACGCTCGTCCCATCGGGCTGCCCTAATCTTCAGCCCACAAAGCGGATTGGTATTAGGATTGGAGCCGGTTTGCGCAGCGTCGAAAACGATGTGACTAAGTGCGACGACGTTCTCCTCTGCGGTCGAAGTGATACCGCAAGCGCCAAGGGCCGGATCGAAATATGTCAAGTCCCCAGTAAAGGTCGCCGCATTTGCGGGGAGAGGAAGATCCTGGGCACTGGCTTGAAGGTCAGCTCCAGGCTCCCCTTCACAGTTTTGCGCGTCCGTACTTTGATTTTCCATTGAGACCAATGCCGAGACCAACAGCGAGAGCAACGATAGCCAAGAGAAGTCCGCTGAAGATGAGGAGAAAGGTCTTTCTACTCCGACCTAAATACTTCCGGTGCGCAGGTAGTATTGCGTCGAGCCTAGCGCCAATTGACGTCTGTACAGCGCTGATTGACCAGGAATGGAAAAAGGAGGTGGTCTTCTCCTCTTTCTTCCCAATGACCCGATTCTCCCATTCCGGAACCTGGAAGACGTGTTGAGCGACCAGTGGTTTTGGCTTGCTGTCGCCTTCGTGAGTAACCTCCATGACTTCGGTGTTACAAATTCACATTTCCGCTGCACAAGATGCGATTATGTATAACTGCGAAGTGGCGCGGTCGAAGCACTGACTGTTGTAGCGCGTCGCAATGAAGCCAATCTTGGAACCTTGGAAGAGATCGACGTCTCGCTAAAAGCAGAGGAAAAAGCTTCAATCGTTACACCACTTCAAGTATCCTTCCAACAACACCAACGCTAGCAATTATTAGGGAGCAAGCAGCATTTTGTCACGCGCTATGTCCGAGGAGCAGATATATCATGTCTCGAGGGCTCACTGCTGACCGACCGGTCAGAGTCCCGTTACAAAGCATCAAACATCTGCGGGATGAAGCCAATTGCCGTTGATCTCAGCCCAGAAGAAAGTGCGCCTTCATGACAATACCACACGCTTCCGATTGCATGCGAGGCTCACCTGATTGCATGATTGTAGCGACTGGGGGAATTATGAGTGTGGATATAGCTTGGTTTGCTCTTCTGCGTGTCAAACCAAGTCAGAAGCCGAATATGCCCTCGAAGCCCTCACGGAAGAGACATAGATGGTAAGCAAGTTTGATAACTCGCTGAGTGCGGTCACCATGCTTGCTTCATTGGCATCATCGTGGCCAGTCATCATTGCTGGCATACGTAGAAAGAAGCTGCGATCGAGTCGCGATGTATTGGTAGGTACAATGAGATGAAAGCTTTTTATGTCCTCGTTTCACCGTCTTAGGATACTCAAAACGTCCGTATCATCATTCGCCTGCTTCTACATTTTGCTCTGCCCTAGCTCATTTTTATTCTTTCTCAAAGCGTTCGTAATCTCTATCTCGCTTCTGCTCGATGATCAACTTTGGCGCATGAGATCGAAGTGCGCAACAAGCGGTCTTCACCTACCTTCCTAGACAAACCTTGTATACTGTTTGCCAGACTGTTACTAAAGCTCTTTGCGCGCTTCCGAGCTTACGCCTATACTGCATTGGACAGCCAAGAACGGAGGGGTAGATTGGGAAGTCGTTGATCGTAAGAGGCTCGTGGTCTTCTTCTTTTACGACTCTTAGGCTGTTATCCGTCAACTTGGGAGCATTGCCCAAAGTCACTTCGCCAGACGCCTTTCCAAACTACTGTCGACCTTGGTCATGAGCATTGACGAGGCAATTACTCTTCCTCGAGGGCCAACTACTGGCACATACGATTCAGGTGTTGGATGCCACCGCGCTTTTGAGACAGGAGGTCTGGCTGCTGCTCCTGGAGAACGCTTTCCACCACAAGATATCAAAAAGACCAGTTCCAAAGATGAGTACTTTGACTCTTCTGATACTTCCCTTGGCCGGTCACTTTCGCAGCCCAAGATCATGTCTCCACACCCAAGCCCTCCGGAGTCACCATCGCCACAGTCAGGCACTGGGACAAGCACCGAAGAGCGTCTGGCTGCCGAACTCTCTGGCACTTCGTCCTCAAGTTCTAAAAAAGCATCAGCTGCATCATCTCTGAGCGGAATTGGCCGACTAATGCGACGGGCATTTCCACGGTTAAATGTACCTCCACTCACGGCTAGCGACGAGACAGACGACGAGACAAGCAAGGAGGGCAATCCCATCACCTTGGAAACCCCGATACCAAAGCCCAAGGACGAGCCATGCGCAGAGATTCGAGTATATGAAGCCAGTCTCGGCGTGGCTCCTTACTCAGAAGATCGAGAGCGTTCCTCTGACACGAACGAAGAGGTCCGCCCGCGAGTCACCAATATCGAAAGCCAATTACACCACTCAAACGACGCTTCAGTTACTCCAATTAGTCGAACGGCCAACAGATCATCGGAGCGACACTCTGATGCATCGCCAGGATCCGAGGGTGTTACAAGACATCGTCAAGATCCTCTCATATACGACGTTATGCACAATGAGAGGTCAAGTCGTCCCTGCTCCGAAGCTGAGAGCTACTCGAATGCACCCGGACCGTCGTTCGACACAAATCTGACTGCAGACCGTTCGCAAATTGATTCGTTCGGACCGCCTGCACTGCCAATGAACAAGGGTCGGCAGGCGCACTTCAGGTCGAAAAGCAGTGGTCTCCTGCGCCACTTTCGCTCACGGACTGAGCCTGGAGACGATCCTGGCGAGGATATCAATGCCACGGAAAGGTCGAACAAAGCCGTTAAGATCTCAATCCATCCCCCCGGAAGCTCCACGAATGAGAGTCGCAAACCAAAATGGCACTTTAGGCCCAAGTTCTGGCGCAATATCTTCTCGGCGAACGATGCCGAAACACTCAAGAACAGAACTCATCATACCCGATATGATATGCCTCTTAGACCGCCACGTTTGCACAGAAAAGAAGAGCCAGAAAGTGACGGGCCGTTGGTATTCAATAACCATGTTGATTTCTTCGAGATTAACCCAAGATATCAGTCCGATCTCAGGTCAACCAGGATCCTGCATGTGGAGCACTATGCGTCTATGGATTTCCCCCGGCGGTTCTCGAATTCGCCAGATTTTTTGAGTCCCGGGATTGAACAAGGCTCGCCCTCCAACGGAACTGTTCACTCGGACTCATTTCTCGAAGAGTATGATTTGGAAGGTTATTTCGGTCCAAGCATAGTTGAGCCTGAAGGACCCAAATTCACGCCACCGGAAATCCCGGGTCACGATTCGAGTACTCACTCTCTGGGAACTTCTCGACGGCGTCGGCTAAGGGCAAGCCTCTCAATGTATAGCACTCCGGAAGCCACGGAGATGCCGGAACCACGCAACGCGCCCCTATACCCAGAGTGGACTCCACCGATTCCGGAAGCGCCTGCGACTCCCGGTAGCACCTCCACTGGCTCTCGTGACTGGTACGAGACACGTATGGACATGATAATGAAGGGCGAGGGCAATAGTCAGGGGCGAGATAGCACTTTCGAGTTGGACGTCCCTGAGCATTTTCCGGGAAGCCCGCTATGTCCCTTGAGCCCGCTACACAAGTCGCGTGGGATGGCAATGTGCCCTTATCATGGTAGGCGCAGTACCTTATTTCATCATGGCAATGGGATGGACCCGATCAAGACGGTTTAAGTTGCAGCAGCAGGACGCAGGTGAAGGGAAGTCCCTGATACCATTCCTATCGAAAAGCTCGAAATGAGATCAGTCATCAATGCATTAGAGAAGATATAGCCTGCTGTCAATGATTCTGAGGTCTGAGAGCACGTTGGTGGCTTTGGCTTGGCGCCCTGGGTAGGTACGTACCGACTAGCTTACGATTGTAGATGTCAACTCGTGGACCGAGGTTTTCTAGATTGTGAGGTTTAAATTCAAAGTCCATAGCGACACTTCAAACAGAGAACCGATCAATGCGAAACTCTACGCGGCTTCTCGATTTTTTAGCCTATCTTGACAACAATCTGCATACAGCGCTGGCACCATGACTTCTACCACCGCTAATGGCGACTTGAAGGATCCTCTTCTGTTCCTGCGACAAGCAATCGCGTCTGGCAAGCTGCCACTTCTCACCACCACTGCCGATGCTTCTTCCGCCTCTGACGTCGAGACTGAGCTCTCTAGAGCAACACATCTGCAGTTCAATGACGACCATGGCCATCACGCCTTTCCACTTGACACGCCGACTCGGTTCCTCTCAGGCAACAAGGCTGTTGACTTACGCAGCATCTACTTTGCGTGGCAGAAGAAGGATGTTGCGATTCCCGACTACATTGCGTCGACCCAGAAGCTGAATGCGGAGCTCTCTGCTCCTGGCGGTGCCGGTGGCACTGTACAGAATCTTGTCTTCCTCGAGAAACTCGACCTCGTGACATGGCTGGAGGGCGCAGCCGACGAGAGTGAGCATATCGCCCCGTTGCCGGCGGAAGCTGCTGCCGCGGCTGCTCGAGCCGGAGCGGCGGCAGATATCGCAGCTGGAGCCGCAGGTGGCATTGCAGCTGTGCACAGCGCGTCGCAGGCAGGGCTGGCGAAGGTGAAGGCGGTTGATCCGAGATTGGCGGAAATCTACAATGGAGAGAGGAGAGTTGGAGACAGGAACACGATCTTAAGGGGCATCAAGCCGACTGTTCGTGCTTGTTAGTCGATTGCATATTGTCATGCTGATCATAAGTAGGATTTTTCCCACGTCCGCAAGCATGCCGAGGTCTTCCTTGGCCGCGCACGACACAGGCCTGGTGGCTCCGCTGTTGCTCCCGGGCCATCTCTTTCGTCCTCGCCAGCTCTTGTTTCCAATCTGAAGAAACCCGGTCGGAGGCTTGAACCGATCATCTTACTTTCTCCATCGGCCTCCTCGCTTTTGCGGATGGGCAACGTCAAATCCTTCCTCGACAACGGCGTTTACGCGCCGCCAGACGGCAGTAGTGCGGGCACCTCTACGAGCGCCAACATCATGAACGTTTCCCGAGTCTTGCCATCAATAGACTCACGGCCGTTGCGCTTTATTCTTGTCGATACGCCAGATCAGTTCAAGCCCGACTACTGGGCTCGCGTGGTTGCCGTGTTCACCACCGGTCAAACCTGGCAGTTCAAGAGCTACAAGTGGACACAACCTGCGGAGCTTTTTGCGCACGCACTTGGGATATATGTCGGATGGCGAGGAGAAGACCCTCCTGCAACGGTGAAAGGGTGGGGCAGAGGAGTGTTGAGTGTGGCGGTTGACAAATGGAGCGTGAACTCTGGTACAGCTGGACGCTGGAGGGACAGAGAGGTCGTAGAGACCATCTGGACCGCGATAGAGGAGAGTATGCGCAACAAGGGTTGGGGAAAGCAGGGCGGATCACGGTAGACTACTTATGGATCACAAATGGAGGCGTTCCCTTCCCAAAGGTCGATTTCGACAAATGCTGGACGTCGACGGATGCGCGACTTATGCGTTCAAGCGTTGCAAACCAGCTCGTTTTGTTTTCCGGAGGCATCTACATCATGCGGCGCATGGGGAGAAGCGGCAAAAATATCCTTGATGCCTTGATTGGATAAGAGCTTCTTAGGAGTCATAGATTTTCATGCGGGCTTCAGCAAGCGTATCAACTAGATGTGTAAGTAGTTGATTTCCTTCGTACTTTAGAAGAAAAGAAGTCATTTGCGGTTTCTTAAGCCTCCAATCATCTGATTCTCGCGCACGGCTAATCCGGTGATGTTACATAGTAAAGAACCAACTAAGTTCCAACCCATTTCAAAAGAATGAAAAGGAGTTTCAGTGGCTTCAAAGCCGCTTCCACACCTTTGACAATGGCATTCATGATCTGAAAGGCAGCAAGCAAGACGTATAGAGCGAACAACACCTTCATTGCTCTCCAGAACAACAGTTGAAGCTCTTCTTGCTTGACCCCCTTGAGGATCATCGAAGCAAATGGCGATTTCCTGGATTTCTTTGATGATGATCGAGAAGTAGACACAACCAGGTCTCGATCACGGCGACCAATGTCCGTGAGTGTGGCCGAGCGCGGTTTTGTCCGTGGCAGCCCTGAGCCTTGCAGGCGGGAAGGAGAAGAGTCGATGCTCTGTGGACGAGAAGAGCTTTTTGGGACAAGGACTGCGTTCACCGCAAGCGATGCAGGATGAGGCTGGCGCGATGCACATTTATGAGTTGACGTGAGTGGAGAGCTTGCGCTTCGCTGAGGGTGTGAGGACACCGCGTTGCTAAGCAGCGATCCGACTGGTTTTCGCGCAATCTTTCTTAGAGTGCCATCCCGTTTCTGGCTGACCTCGAAGGTCTTCTTCGCTGGAGGCGTCGGAGAAGAGGGCGGAGTTGCGTCGAGCTCGACGGCACGAGTGGACTTCACAGGTGAAATGTCGCCCTGGTCGCCCAAACTTGTGCAGGGTACCCCAATCGGGGCCTTTTGCGGCTTCCTGTGAAACATCGAGTTCACTTGGCCTTGCGCCATCGCGGTCCCGTTTGCTTTGAAGACGAACGGCTGCGGATCGCGAGCGGTGGGCATCAAAATGGCAAAACGATCGGTCTCTGGATACGGAGGTTGCTGCGGACGTGCTCCGTGAAGCGATTCTTTGGGTACAACGTCCGCAAGACCAGCGTCCTTTCGCATAAGAGCTGTTCTGCGGGGTTCAGCGATGGTGGTCTCCATCCAGCAGCCTTTGTCGTCGCTGCGCCATCGACTGATGCTCATCCTAGGGCATTCGACTTGGACCTTCCCCGGAAGCGAGGGCTGGGATGCTCCGATTGCTAAGAGTGGAGAGTACAGCTCCAGTGCCTCAGCGGGGGAAGTTGGAGTTCGCGGCGTGCAAGGCGTGCCGCTCACGCTTGGGGTGACGAGTCCAGTACGGGGGTTTGCCGCACGAGCGGTGATGTAGTCGTCGCAGCCTTTGGCGGGCATTTCTCCAGAGCCAGCGGCGGCGAAAGTGGCAATGTCCTTGAATTATGTTTGGAAGAGACAGGACAGGAAGAAGAAAAGCATTGCGAAAGATGGAAACTTGTATGTCAAGGTCAAGACGGGACTCGGATTATATGTGCAGTGCGCGGAATGCTCCTTCAGATGCCGTGGCAACCAAATGACAATGGAATGATGGGTCGTACAGGCGCTCATTACTCCGTATATGAGCTGGACCAAGATCTCGCTTTTGACGGACAGAAATCTGGGTTATGACTGTCAGCGACAAACACTTGAAGCTCGAGGCAAGTGGACGTGCCAACTTCCACAACTTGATTCTCCTCATTTTCTAGCCCAGGCAAGCTTTGGTGAAGGATACTTCAGTTCATGCATTCTCCACGATCCTTATGCGCAGAAGAAACTAGCACATAACTTCGAATCACCCAGTGATAATACAAGCGGGAAGTTCAGTAAGCTTCTGGCGCGAGCCAGTTCTGCTTTCTCCGTGTGTAACCACCGTCTAAACTCCAAGCGCTAAAGGCCCCCTTTGCAAGCGTAATCAGTGGGTATCTCGATGAGAACGCAGCAAGAAAATCGTGCCTCATCATCTTGTCCTGCATGGCCGGCCTTGACAGCAAGCAATGCAATGCTCTCATTCGTCCGTGTAACTGCACGTCTCTGACGCTCTACACGCACCAGCCGGCGATGATCAGCTTCCCCCGCTGACATTAACATCCGCAAATTCCAACCACCTCCTCTCCTTGTCCTGCTTCCAGCTGCGTATCGTATCCGTCTGAACTCTGACCTATCCAACCTTGAACCTCCCGCGTTGTGTCACGTAATTTCATTGCAAGACTTGCC
>QQTW01002321.1_pt1 | contig 13732 bp, 14 predicted proteins | sample 1904831 | NCBI WGS metagenome assembly QQTW01 (sample SAMN09435610, study PRJNA476489) | Subsurface metagenome, whole genome shotgun sequencing project. | reverse complement strand
GTTTCAAGATCGACCATACCATCACTGCTTGCCTCAATCTGCTCCAGTGTGCCTGGATCCACATTGATCGATGGCTTAGATGGTCCCTCTGTTGGCGAGGACTTGGTGCCGCCTCTCTTCCGACCCTCAGAAACGAGAGGAACGCCACCGTCTTTTGCATGTACAGTTCGATCATGGCGCAGGAGGAGATCGCGGCGGACGAAGGTACTGCGGCACTTTGCACATTTGAATGGTCGTTCTTTGGTGTCTGCATGAAAGGATTATTAGCCATATGAAAAACTGTATGACCCCGCCATCCCAGGCCCAGGCGGTAAACGTCCGCCCCACGCAAAAACCAAAAAAATTGTGACTTACGCGATCGCTCGTGCCGACTGCGGTGCTCGCTTCGACTGAAAGCACGATTGCAGAATTGACATTTGTATTTCTTTTCTGGCGCCGAAGCGGGTTTTTTGGGTGAAGGGTTCGTGGTGGATGTGGAGGGGTCGGAAGTGGCCATGACAGCTGCGAGAGCTTGACACGAAGCGAAAGCCAGTTATTCCTTTTCCCAGTCGCAATCTCTGAATGAGAATCTCCCGCCACGCGCAAGCCTTTTTTGCTCAAGAATGAGATGGTGAGAGAATGTTGACTGTATGGTGCATGTCGAGGTTCAGGGTAACAGCAGCTCGTAGTCGGTACTTAGCATTGATGTGGCTCTCGGCGGCTTTTGGTCTTAGTTCTGCCGATTCTATGCAGTGACGAGCTCGTAGTAGTAATCACGTGTTTTATTTGCTGGGGATCGAGTGGCAGGCCTGTGTTTATGCTTTCAACTACCACCACTACCGCTGGTTATGGGTGTTTGGGGATGTGACGATGGATTTCACGGTGGTTGTCGCGTGTTTGCCTGCAGAGGAAAAGACAAGGTCGCAAAAATGGAGGGGATATAGATAAACCCCGCCGGGAAGCCCAGACTGGCGGTGGGAATGCCCCCCAAAAGTAAAGAGCCCCTCTCCCTACGCCCCCTATTCAGATTGAGTGGCGTAAAATGTTCCACAAGGGCATACAATCTTCCCCTGTGGTCAGAGCTCTCTGTACTAACTGGTATTGACCCGCACTAACTACTGTTCTACGAGTATTACTGTAATATTCCTCCGTCCTGGCGACATGACTTGAACAAACTCGAATTTAGTTACATTATTCACAACTTCGATGACCAAACTTCCAAAGTGAGCTGGATGCTCTGCCGGACAGTAGCAGCTTTAAGCCTATGTCCACAATATGCAGAACGTGTAGCAGACCTGTCAGCCTGGAAGCCGAAGCGAGTTCTCATCCGAGCACGGGAAATTTACTCGCAGAGACTTCTGTACTGTACTCTGTACTCTGTCTCTAATGCCCGAGACGGTCATTGTCACTGGTCGAAGTCATTCCTGCCGCTTGCCACTTGTCCTGAATGTGCGGGACGAGATGCCAGCCACTCCCTTTTCTGTCCGCCTTCAACGGTCCGAGCCTGCTCTATCTAGAAAATACATGGACACAATGCTCAGCTGTTATGCAGAGTATCTACACTTGTTACATAGGCCGAGCGGCGAGGAGCACATGAGGTCATTTGGGTGTGGAACCTGATCAACCGCTGATCCTCTGTGCCTCAAGATCGGATCTTCTGCGTCCCCTCAGTTGCCCCTGGAATTGCAGATTTGAAAATGCCCCAATCCCCAGCTGTTGTGTGTGCTTGTGCCTGACTCCCTGAGATCATCTCTTCACTCCAAGACCTTTTGGTCTGATACTAACGATGCAATAATGTTCCGATCGTCCTTTCCAGCTACCAGGTCCCACTTTTGTTCCCCAAGTCCCAGACACTAGAGCAGCGTATTGCTGATTAAACGAGCAAAGCAGGACTTTCGTCCAGTGTCCACTATCAACTATGCTTCTTGAAAGATGCTCATAAGACCATATGCGAACATGAGTTTCCTTGTCTCAACCAGTGCTTACCACCTCACCACTTCTCGTTTGTTTGCAAGGCCCAACCCAGATATCGGAAACAGACCTTAGCGAAGTGGAGGACCCATACAAGTATCTACTACGTGGTACTCCAAGGATGTTTCTGACCTCGTTTACATCCGCTTGTCAACCGAACTTGATCCCGAAATTGAGACTTGCATGCGGGGAGGTTTCCGAGAAGTTTTGGGATACTGATAGCCAATCCACGGACAAGAGAAGACTACTAGTTAGTGCTGACTGGGAAGATTTAAAGTGGCCTCCAACGTGGCCAGTCATGCTTTCCTCTTTAAGGAAACCGGCGCTCCCGTCTTCCACGCGACAGCCCAACGATGCTTTCTAAAACATGGTGGAAAGTTGGCAATGTTGAAAGTACTACGTAGTAGGAGAAATTGAAAATTTTCAACCACAGTGAAATGATTGAGCTATCTATCTGCTCAGAAATCCAAACAAGGTTATTATCGCTGGGATGACGAATCATAGGCAGGCGTATCTTTCGATCGTTTTGCACCTTTTAATGCCTTCCTGGAGCTTTCCTGATTGTAATTCAGAGTTCCATCATTACCCACGAGGCATTCGCCTGTAATGACAACCAGTACTAAACGTACGAACAAAGACAAGCCGGATCTTGCCTCTGAGCGCAAATGCTGCAAAAGCACAAAGCCGTTGGCTGTGTCTTGTGAGCCATGCATCTACCGGCGATCCCGGTCGATAGGTCTCTTTATGCTTCACAGCTATATTCCCTCGTGATCATTCTCTCCTATGGCATAACGAGCATTGCCTTGATTGATCAATGTTGCGTGTCCATGGTTGCTCAACTGAGAACGAGTCAGCATCATGGCTACATATGGAACTTTGAAGCTCTTGGGATTCATACTCCCTCATGACTGAGGAAACGTGGTGTAGTCTGTCAAAAGATCCTTCACCCTCCTTAGGTTGTAAAATTGCTCTGCCTTGTTTACAAGCACGAGCGCTCCCAAATATATCTCCTCGTCTAGGTAGTGAGAGTAGGTGCCTATTATGGTGGGTAACATCTCCTCACAACCGCTGTTCATTACGGTGCCTCAAAACGTTGACTGTAACGGCAAGGTAGCATTACGGAGCTCGTGGCATCATTACATCAGTCTTCATACAAATACAATATAAAGTACCAAGTCCTCAGCCGTGAACTCTATTAGATGACGGTTTATGAGCCAGTATGGGTCGTCCTTGACCTTTTGCCTTTGAAAAGGTTCAATTAAAGCCTTTTTCACCCTTTAACACTACATAAGCCAGACCCGTGTTGCAGAGGGATTCAAGATGACTACAGCTTTCCGCTATCTTACAAGGCCTCCATCCCATAAGTTTCAGAGGCTTTTAATGCTTTTTCATGGGTTTTTAATGGACCTTTTAGACTAGATAGTGAGCTGATATCCAGAGTGCGTATAGTTCTCATTGCTGTAGCCACATTAAGAGCATTTCCACATTCATCTTGGACGCAGAGCCCCATTCAATGGGTGTGTAGGTCGAGCCATGCTTTTCGAATCGCCTTCTTGTCATACAGAAGCAACAATGTGACGCAGAGGCTGACTCAGGCTGTATGCGGCCTTGCTTGTCTTAGAAGAAACAACTTCTGCTTCAGTTCAGGAGACAGACGTTGGCTGCCTGTTTCGATCTCTCAACTCCTCGACACCAAATCATTTCACATGACAGTCATTGTCAAGAACTCCTCGAAATGCTTGAGTAACAGTCTGTCCACAAGCCGATCGGAAAGTGTAGAATCCCGAGGTATCGAAAGAAAGCTAAGTCGTTACTGGGGCGCAGGCACGGCCTATTTCCCCTAAGAGATCGGCATATACCCATCCGGCGCCCTGGAATCGCACACACTTCGACACAACCAGCCGCGATTATCGAGGCAGTCACTCCATTTGCGATTGCATGCGCTTAGCCATGGTCATTGATGCTCCAGTCAATCTCGATTCACGTCAAAGTTAGGCCTTTCCTTCAAGTTGACAGTACCGAAAACGCTCTGGCCTTTCGGAGAAAATCTATGAGACGCAACGCCAGGCTTCGGCATCAGCATGTCGATGGCGCGAATCGCCGAGTCCCCGACCAGCAAGATCGATACACAAAGCAAAGGCGAAACCTTTGCCGCTGCATTTGAGTACACAGAAAGCGATGAGCCTGCGGAGGTAAGATCGCCGAGTGAGCAAGTGTCTGCAACTGCAGATTACGAGAGCCTTTCCTACCAGAGGCACAGATCGCAACGATCGCTGGGTATAAATGGTTACACTGCCACTCCAGACCTTCCTGCCCTCTACGTACGTGCGCTGTATAATTACGATGCCGACGACCACACCAGTCTGAGTTTTCGCCAAGGCGACGTAATACAGGTGCTTACACAATTAGAAAGTGGCTGGTGGGATGGAGTTATCAACGATGTTAGAGGATGGTTTCCCAGCAATTACTGCGCCGTGATGTCTGGTCCTGAGGATTCGGGCGAGTATGAAGGCAACATAGTCGATGATAGTGAGGCCAGCGCAGAGTCAGGGACGGATGACGAGCAACCTGGTGAACAGGACGATGATATGGATTCTGAAGGGAATCCGCTCGAAGGCGGCTTAGGACTGCCCACAGACGGTGAAGGGTCAGGCGATCAGGAAGAGGCTGCCTATTGGATACCGCAGGCTACACCAGACGGTCGACTGTTCTATTTTAATACTCTGACAGGTGTCAGTACGATGGAACTACCCCTGGAGACACCCACTTCGATAAACGAAACCGGTCCACAAGATCGAACAAACTTCTTTGTGCCAGAACAAACGCGAGCACCTCCAGAAATGTCAAATCATAGCTTTAATGGCATGGAGGATGACCCTGACGATTCCGGATCTGACAGGGAGGGCGAGTCGTTGATGTCGGCATCCAATGGTGTACTACCACATAAGAGACGATCTTCCAACTCTGATCGTATTTCCTCAACGACATCAACATCCTTAGACTCGATTGATACATCGCCTGTGGCAGAATTCCGCAAAGCGCCTTCAAATGTGTACAACAATAACAATGGTAATATAAGTGCTGTATCACATGCAGAAAGTGGCCCTGAGATAACAGCTGGTACCACAACATCATTATCGTCTCATCCGATCGGCCTGACGCGGGAATCAAGTGTTCCAAGGTACTTCTTTGACGATGGAAGTGTTGTGCCGGCGACGTGGGACGCCCTCATCGAGAACATGAGGCACTCTGTCCATGCGTATCGGCAGGTTGTGAAAAACCACAACCGAGCAGAGTTCGTTAGCAGAGCCGAAGACATCTCCGACCACTTGAGGATGCTGCTTGCTGCAGGTTCAGGGACAACTGACAACCATTCTGGGAACCCTTCAATCATTTCAACAAATAAGGCGCTCTATCAGCATTTCAGGGATATGATGTCAAGATTCTCCAAGCTCGTTCTATCCTCCCACATCGCTGCAGCTGACTGGCCTGGTCCAGATGCCTATGCCAAGTGTTTGCAGGAAGCTGATGGAGTTATACATGCTGTCTATGGCTATGTCGAAGTAGCTAGGCAACAACGAGGGGAAGAGGTACCTCGACTGGTCCCAGGTTTCGTGCTAGGTAGTACAATTGGAGGGAATTGGCAGCACAATAATGTGGTTGCTCAGGATCCCGTTAACACGACTGCTTTCGGAGAACAAGGCAGTCTTGAGAGGGGTGATGGACTTTTCGTGAATCTCGATCTGAAGCTTCTGGGGCGCGTCGATGAGGCAAGAAGGTCCCTCAATGCAAACATTCGGCATTTAGAGAACCAGCTGCACGTTACGGAAAAGGTGATAACACCAACTCGGCAGACACAGCTTGGCGATACCATCTGTCTTGCAGCTGGAACGGTTGTTGAGTCCTTCAAACCTTTCATCTCTTGTGTCGAATCAGTCAATCTTGGGCCTCTGGGCTCTACCTTTCAGAATCCTCAGCTGCTTGACTTCGGGTCACAGAAGCAGCAAGCCTACGACAATGTCGCAGAGCTCGTTGTTACCTGTCAGAGCATTACAGCCACTCTACCGGATGAGTGGGCTGAGATACGTAGCCCGCCCTTTGACGAGCGTCTTGTTAGAGCTGCAGCCACTTGCCGGCAATTGGACAACAATGTTTCACAGGTTGTGTACTCGATGCAACTGCTAATGGATTCAATAGCGTCCCACGACACATATAAAGAAGTGCGATTGCCCGATGCTGAGGCAAGCCAGAAAATCCCTTTGCATATCAGTCCACCAAAAGACGTGAGGAGAGGGCCACAGCTTACAGGCACCAGCCAAAACGCCTCGTATGAAAGCATTGATGAAGCATCGGACAAGATCAGACGTCTAAATCCAACGGATAAGCCACGTCGTTTCTTTGGACAGATGACACCGCTTGATGTTCCCTCAAAGCCAGCGGGTCCGGAGAGCTTGAGCGCGACGGAGGAACGTCCCTGGTACCTGCAGCTGGATCATCCAAACGAAGTCTTTTACGATACTAAGTCAACTCCTCCACAGCTTAAGCATGGCACATTAACGGGTCTGGTGGAGCAACTCACCCGCCACGACAGACTAGATGCAGTGTTTAATGGCACGTTCTTGCTCACCTACCGCTCTTTTGCCACTGCGAGTGAACTCTTTGAGCTTCTAGTGAGAAGATTCTGCATTCAGCCCCCACCTGGGATCAATCAACACGATCTTCCAATCTGGGAGGACAACAAGCAGAAGCTTGTACGCTTCCGAGTTGTGAATGTGCTCAAGAGCTGGCTGGAGCATTATTGGATGGAGGAGAATGATGAAGAGAGCAGGAAGCTTCTCGACAGGATGTACTCGTTTGCTAAAGATTCAGTCGCTACGACCAAGACACCAGGTTCAGGACCGTTGATGGCAGTGGTTGAGCAGAGGCTCAAGGGTCAAGATACTTCGGCTAAACGACTTGTGCTAACATTAACAAATTCTGCTCCAAACCCGATCTTGCCGAAGAATATGAAGAAGCTCAAGTTTCCTGACATAGATGCAACAGAATTTGCAAGGCAGCTAACCATTATCGAATCTAAGCTCTATGGGAAGATCAAGCCAACCGAATGTTTAGGCAAGACGTGGCAGAAAAAGGTCGGTCCTGATGAACCTGATCCAGCACCGCATGTGAAGTCTTTGATCCTCCATTCTAATCAGCTCACGAACTGGGTTGCGGAGATGATTCTATCACAGTCGGAAGTTAAGAAGAGAGTGCTTGTCATCAAGCACTTTGTATCGATTGCAGATGTATGTCTAGCCGTGAACACTCATTTTCCAAGACTGACCAGTACAGAAATGCCGGAACATGAATAATTTCTCAACCCTTACCTCCATCGTTTCCGCTCTGGGAACTGCTCCAATACACCGACTTAATCGAACGTGGGTCCAGGTCAGCCCGAAGACCATGACGTCTCTGAATGCTATGCGACAGCTTATGGCCAGCACCAAGAACTTTGGGGAATACCGGGAGAGGCTACGCCAGGCGAACCCACCCTGCATACCTTTTCTCGGTGTTTATCTTACGGATCTGACCTTCATCGAAGATGGAATTGCGTCGATCGTCAAAAACTCCAACCTCATCAATTTTGCCAAGCGGACCAAGACGGCCGAGGTGATTCGTGATATACAGCAGTACCAGAACGTACCCTACTCGCTCAATCCGGTTCCTGATCTTCAGGAGTATATTCTCGGCAACATGAGAGAAGCTGGCGATGTACATGAGATGTACGATAGGAGCTTGCAGATCGAACCGAGGGAGCGAGAGGATGAGAAGATTGCAAGGTGAGTGCATGAAAGATCCTCACGACTTCAACAGTTTAGCGGTCCTGACTTACGTCTCCTCTCACAGACTGCTGTCTGAGTCTGGTTTCCTTTGATCCGAGAGCAGGAGTGGCGAGTCGCTTGTTTCTCGCCATATCATTTGCAGTTGAATACCGGTCGGGCTTGCAAGTGCCCAGTCTCTCTTCTTCCGAACTATGATTCCCATTCTACGTAAATATTGGGAGCTCCTAATAAGGTTGGTCCTATATTACAAGCTGTTGCATGGATACTGGGGTGGTTGGGGGTCTTTCTGGTAGATATTCGAATCGGGCTTGGTGGTATGGGGTCGGACATCTGGCATGATTTGCACGAGCAGACGAGTCGATGAGACAAACATTTGGACATGCTCAAATACTAACGAAGCTCATGGATGGGAGTAATACTAATGCAGGCAGATCTTGGAGCTTGCATTGGGGAATCTGCGATATCTAGTGCTGTTGAATATATCCTTGGTTGCTAGTGCAGAATGAGTAGCTGCTTTTCTGCGAATTCGATCGGCTTTTTAGCTTTCCGAATGTGCTTTTTGGTCATGTCCCAAATGACGGTGAAGCGTGCAGAATTTGGACAAAGGCAATACAACAAACAGGTGAAGGGGAATGTGGCAGGGATGATGAATTACAACTATTAGTTACTCCCGTGTGTGGCGCGGATGAGAGGAGATGAACCTCCGAAGGTGTGTCGGCAGAACCCCGGGACATCTTCTCCCTTCAAATCACAACCACTACACTGCCAGCAGCGTCTCTCTTCATCTCCTCAAGACCGTATCTCTTCGAAGTAAGACTACCACAACATTAGCTGGGTGATATCTTGGATGTATATTTCTCGCAAACACCTACCTCCAAGTATAGCTTCCCATACACACACATCGGCATCCCTGCACGAACTTGCCAATGTTTTCAGCCAGAGTTCTTTCGTCAGTATAAGACGCAGCGAGCTTGGCCGCAGCGACTTCAAACCGCTTCACTGATGACCGCAAGTGCTCCACAGCAGTATCGACACCTGTCTGGGCATTTCCATCAGAAGCGCAAAGAACCACCAAATTTTCAACGAAGCCGGAAGCCTGCACCACGAGTTACAGCATCAGTATCATGCTCAGCTAGAGCAGCATTCAGACATCGGGCTCACTCACCAGCTCTTTCTTCACTGACAAAATATCGTTCGTGCTGTACGTCATGTCAGCTGATCAGTTCCCGGGCAGACACGATAAACCGACTGAAATGACTTACATCCAGTTTGCCAGTACGGCTTCTTTCTTGAGGATCTTCATGTCTGGGCTGTTCATGACCTCGCTAGGTATGCACAGATTGTTACCATACCTAGCAGAGTTAGCATGACTCGCTCTGTGACGACAGGAATGCACAATCTTACTCAACCAAAGCTATCATGGCGTTGATGCAGCATGAACCCTGACGGTAGGCACAGTACTCTTCAAGACTTGGAATCTTGCCATCGAGCCGAAGGTTTTGCTGAAGATTCAACATCTCCATGGTGAATTTGGCTTCGTCAAGAAACATCTTCTGCTGCCCTATCGTCACAAGTCAGATATTGGTTCCCTTCTGCTGTGCTATGGCCGCCGCTGGAGTACTCACAGATCGTGTAACGTTTACGGAGCAATTCACTTAACACGCGGAAGCTGTTGATCAATGAATCTGAAGAGCGGGGCTTCTTTGCAGCTTGAGACATTTCAAGACGCTGCTCGACAAAGCTGTCCGTGCTGCGATGCAAGGCTTGGAAGGCTTGAGTCTTGTCTTTGCCCGGGCCAGAAGCCTGGTCGATCATACCATCTGTTGAGAATATGCAGGCAACAAACTGTGCTAGTTCGAGCAAGGTCTCAAGGTCTGCGTATGGCCACCACCTCGAGGTCAGTGTAGCGAGGTCTTCCTGCTTCAATTTTCTGGTCATGGCGTCGTTACATGCGTTGCTAAGCAAAGACTATGTCAGAGCACCAGCAAGTGAGGAGTAATGGCTTTGCAACTTACCTCTGAAGAATGCTGCCCATAGCAGGCACGATATTGGGCAAGTGTCTGCTCGTATCTTGCGGCCACCCCAGAAAGACAGCATGGAGATCAGGGATGCGGAATACCTGCCCTTTCAGACTGGCGAGGATTTTGCTGCGTTGAGTTGACGACATTTTGATATTCTTTGGGTGGACACGATTTCACAACAGCAGACTTTTTTTGGCGAAAAGTATTGTTGAGATTGCTGATAGAGGGCAGATGTTCAGGAACCTGCTCTGTTTTCTGAACAAAGACGAATTACACGCCTAGTGAAGACTTCTCACGGAACACTCAGGGCACATGGAAACCAGACACAAGACACTAAACACAGGACACAAGACACAAGGCACGAGATATGAGCCATCATGGGCGCTATCTACACTACGTACTCGACCATGCTCTTCACCTTGAGAGGCGATGTTGCTCAGCTGACAAACTCACGATACTCCCAGCAGGAAGGAACCACTGCCATAAGCGGCCTGGAAAGCGGCGGAAACTACTAGGTATCTGATACAGCTGAGCGCTTCTCACTCGCACTGTGTGTTTGAGGGAGAAGCAAGTTGTGAGATTTCTCAAAGGACTTGGCAAGATACATTGTGATTTTTGGAATAACATGTGTTGTGTACTATGCTATGTACAATATAATAATATTTGTAGTCAATGGGAAGATCATGCCAACTCGTGCTCTTGGCATCTCTGTCTCCTGAGTGCCAATGTGAGGCGCAAGGGATCTATTAATTACCATTACCCCTGCATTACTAATAGTATTAAGCTACGTGTCCGTATCCCGTCCTTTAAATTACAATTAATACCGATCTGCCACTGATGGGTGATGGGTGATGTGCGCTTTTGTAGACGACTGAAGACGACATGGTATCCGTGGCCTTTCACCACCCGTAAACAGCACTTTGGTTCAAGGGCTTGCTAACCTACAGTTGGGAAAGGTGAAGATAGCGGATGCGGATGCGGATATAGATGTGCAGGAATAAAGTATCTGATCCCCTACTAATTTCCCAGCAGCAAATCCAAGACACCAAACCGGAGAATTCCAGACTCAGTGAGGATGCAGTCCTGTACTGGTTCCATGCAGCCTTAAGCAGAAGCGGATGAAGGACGGGTCAAGCCTCAAGTAAATAGTTGACAGGTCACACAGCTCCGTGCATGACAGGTATATTCCTGGGGAAGTCCACCCCCGACCCTCTTCTCCCAGCAAACATTGTCAATTGCCTCGACAGGGAGCTGTCACCGACCAGATACCTGTTTTCTGAACGCTGCATGTCCTCCTCGTGCCAGTGGTCCAGCCAGTGATCTAGCCCACGAAGCTGCAAAAAGCTACCCGCAGAACGGCACTACAGCCGCGACCATGGGCCTGGTGGGTAGCAACATCAACTCGACCGTTGCAATGCAAACATCGCAGGCAGGGTTGGCAGAGGCAAGCAAGAGGTCCATGTCCAGCTCCTGGAGCACTTTGGGTTTGAACTGCTAAGGGAGCTGGTTCTGAGCGCTTTTCTTTCCCCTTGCACCTCGCCAGACTGCAGAATCCAGTGCATGAGCCCAGGCGGAGTCGAGTCTGAAGCCCGAGTCCTAAGCCGGGTGCAGAGAAAACTGTGTGCGGAGTGTCTGCAGTGTTGGAAGTATGGCCGTCTCAGCTGCTGTGTGTGTGTGTGTGTTTTCTTGCTGTCTTGTCTACTACCTCTGGAGAGCTTTACCATTCCTTGTTCAATTTGCTGTCCCTCTCGGTGAGTCCAGTAAATCCAGCGACTCCTCTGTCGCAGCCAACGACAACCCAGACGACTGTTATCTTGTGGGAAAATTTAGTATCAAACTCACTCACCTTTTCAATACAAATTTTGCGGTGTTCTTCAAGATTGCCATGACCTGACCTGACCTGACCTGACCTGACCATGACACATTATCCGACGGCACCAGAACCACATCCACAGCCTATCCGCCAATTTCCAGCCGCGACAACTGCCATATTCACTCGTCCAGACATCCTCCACCTTCGTCTAGCTTCCTCGTTGGGATATCCTCCAGGAAGCATATCTTACGCGTCCCTCACCCGATCTTACTTTGCTCAGATCCGAGACGCTCATTCATCTTACTTCTTAGCACATCCATTCTCATCTCTCACTTTGACCTCACCACCATGAATATCCTCATCCGTGCCTCAGACCTCATCGCCAGAGACTTCGGCCTGGGCGGCAACGGTGGGCATATCGTTATTCCGTCAATAGTGGGCCCTTTACTCGCCGCCGGTCTTGTCTTCAACAGATTGTACTGGCGAATTCACCTTGTTCGCACACTTGGAATCGATGACTTGTGTATCGCACTATCACTGGTAAGAGACTTGCAAAGTGTGGACTACTGCAACGGGCAGGTATATCTAACGCCCAAATGCTGATACAGGTCTTTCTCTTCGCCTTGGGTATTGTCAACCTCGTTGCCGTCAATCATGGTTATGGGCAGCCGGCTAGTTCACTTCATCCGGCCGACCTTCAACTCGCCCTTCAGGTATGCGTCAACTCTTAGACTGCTCCTGCTACGAGTGTGGCATATGCGTCGATCCAAACCACACTCTCTAACCTTTACTCCGTCTACAGATGTTCTATCTCGACCAGATCTTCTACAAATTCACCATCAACCTCACCAAGCTGTCAATCCTGACGCTGTATCTCCGCATCTTCACTGCACCCTGGTTCGTGCGAACGTGCTGGTGTTGCTTCGCCATCGTCTGTGCATATTCCATAGCCTCCATACTGGCCACGGTCTTCCAGTGCACGCCCATTAATTACTATTGGGACCACCATGCCCCTCCGGCTACGAAGGCCAACCATGGCCTCAAGAGTTCAGAGCTTCATCCCCACTGCATCAGCGTAACCGCTTTCTGGCTCTCCAACGCAGTGTACAACATCTCCACCGACATAGTCATCCTGACCACCCTCCCCTTCATGATCTGGTCTTTGCGCCTGCCCCGCTCCCAAAAAATTGGCCTGACCTTCGTCTTTGGGCTGGGCATCTTCGTCTTCGCCACCAGCGTCCTCAGGCTCACCACTCTACAAAGTGGCAGTACAGCCAAGGATCTCATGATGGGCACGGTGCTGAGCACGATGTGGACAATGATTGAGGCCAGTATTGGGGTGGTCTGTGCGTGCCTGCCCATGTTCAGGACACCATTACAGAGGATGTGGCCAAGACTGTTCCCGAGCAAGTACTATGGGAGTGCCGGGGGTGTACAGACATGTACTCCATCGCAGACGGCGGTCAGCGCGTCGCGATCCAGGAGGACTTTGGCAGAGACGGACAGCCCGGGGGCGAATGGCATGGGACTTGCAAACGGTGCTGCCAGGCCGCTACCAAATTCAGCTCACATGCCTAGGGAGGTGAGCGGGGGCATGTTGACTGGACGTCACGGACCAGGTGGTCGGACGTTAGGGGACAGCGAGGAGGATTTCTCGGACTTTCGTTGCCAGGATCTCGAGATGCAGTCTAGTTCCCTGTCTGCTCTTCCTTCGCGAAATGAGGATGAGACGAGGACGGGTCGGATGGGGTTTGTGGGCGGGATTGTGCCCATGAGGATGATGAAGCGCTGGTGATCCGGACAACGGTGCGCTTGACCCCACTGATGGTCTGAGGTGATGCGAGAGCTCGTTGTATTATTGCAGTCCGGGGTAAAGACTTCACCATGCTTGTTCCCGCAGTGAGCGGAGAAAAAGAAAAGAAAGAAATCAGACGTCGCTGCTAATGTCGTTACCGTCGCTGATGTCGTTACCGTCGCTGATGTCGTTATCTTTGCTGATGTCGTTACCGTTCGTTATCACTGAACTCCCTACGAGGGAGAGAGAGAGATTGATAGCTAGGTACAAAAAGACACAGATGCAACTATGCCTTTTAAGTTTCACTTTTTGCATACTAGTACCTTATTTG
>QQTW01002320.1_pt1 | contig 13735 bp, 13 predicted proteins | sample 1904831 | NCBI WGS metagenome assembly QQTW01 (sample SAMN09435610, study PRJNA476489) | Subsurface metagenome, whole genome shotgun sequencing project. | reverse complement strand
CAATAGTACAATGCCGGTCATAGCAGATTTCCAATCTTGGAGCCCAAAATCCAACAGCAGGATGTAGTGTACGTCATAGATGGTTCCAAAACAGTCTTTTCTGGTTGTCAATCTCCAATCAAATGCGGGTAGTCGTACAAAAGCGCCAGAGAAGACGGCTACTTGGATCCAATCAGTGCTCCGCCTCCTTGCTAGACTACAGTCACGAGACCTACCTTCTCCGGCTTCTCTGTGCTAAGGAGCCGCATAACTAAAACTGCTGCTCGGTCCCTAAAGCGAGTCATTGAAATGATCAAGAGTCTCCCTCTCGTGCTGGCAGAACGTTGCCCTCGAAGTAGACCAATGAGAGTCTGATGTCCGCTCCCTGCCTGGAAGTACGCCCTGGAGATTCCCAGCAGTCTGTCTCCCAAGCCGTAGGACCCAACGACAAGAAGAAAACCTGATGGCGCAGAAAATTATCGTTGACGTCGAACAATGGGTTGAATAACTCAATGAACTTTATGATTAAGTTAAAGCGACGTGGTGAAGACCGTCAACACTACGCTCAAGACGATCAGGGAAATTGTGCCGGAACCCAGGAATCGGCAGAGGATTGCATCTTGATGGGCAAGGACATGGAAGGTATGTAAGGAACAGGGACATATATATATTTCCGCAATGAGAGTCTTGAAGATGCATCGAATCGTCCAGCACTGGCTTTTACTCGCAACGCAGCAACTGAAAGGATAATAAATCATAACAGTCGTCTGGTTGGCAGTGGTGAAAAGGGGAGTCTCAAAGCACAAGGCATAAATCTGTAGCAAGGCGTAAGCGTATTTCATCCATGCTCTTGACCAAAAGTACACGGTCAAGGCGGCCGTCCTGGCAGATTCGATGGTCGTCATGTCCGTATTTTACCTACCTCTAACGTAGGGTACCCTCTCGCGCAGTAGATACCCTTGCGCAGCACTTTTTCTGAATGTCAATAACTTCACGATGAAGAGGTCAAATCAATTTCTGAATAGCCTAAATTGAAGTTGAGCACTCATTCTATCTTAATTTCATAACAATTATCATTATTTATCATCTCATTGCAGACAGTTCGTACAGCTTTAAATCACGCAGAAATAGCTTCAAATGGTCAAATTTAGAGTAAAATAGCTACATAATACTACGCCAAGCCAAAAATGCTGCGCAAGAGGGTCTGCTGCGCGAGACGGTACCCTACGTTACTTGATTACCTTCGCGTGGGCGCTTTGCGGTCCAGTCAGCCTTGGCAGTCGGTGGTCAATAGTAAAAAGACCACTTGGCAGTCATGCCTCGGGTACTAGAAAATCTGTGGCGCTCTCCACCCGTGAAACGCTCTGGGCGGGTTGATCGTCAGGCTAAGCGACGTCGAACTGGATCATGGTTGGCCTTACTGTCAACCTTGTCTAAAGAAGGATCCTGCGCGAAATGCATCCACATGCGGACTACTAGCAACACATTCCATATTTCTGAGATGGCTTTGGCAAGGTCTGGTCGATGGCTTGATGTTAGTCTTATCATGGGAGTGGATGAGCATACCTTCTGCATCCCTTCAGTGGTCAAGCTTGTTAATGCTCCTTGATGTTTCTGTCTCTCGTATCGAAATTGCCTAGATGGTGGTGAAATTCCGTTTGCTTCCTCTATCAAGTCAGTGCGTTAGGGCTCACAAGGCACACTAATGAAACAGTCACAGCTACTATTTACAGCTGTAAGGATATGATTCCTATTTCTCTTAGAGAGTCAGTGCTCATATAAATCACTCTGTACCTTCCACACTACTCATCCTGCCGAGCATGCAGACTTCTCACATGCAATCTGTCCATCTTGATCCGGTATCATTTAGGATCTTTGACGTCTCGAATGAAACAACAATCCTATCTGCATGCTCAGATACAGTCCATTATGAGTTCAGTCAAGCCGAGTTCTCAATCTTCTCCTGAATCCTATTGGCCTTACACTCCCATCGAGGGAATATCCATCGCTTTCGCCATCCTCTTCTTCATCTCTGGAGTCTTACATTTATATCAAAATAATATCAAATACAAATCGTGGAGAATTGGCTTCCTCCTCCCCTGGTCTGCTGCCCTCTTCGTCGCTGGCTTCATACTACGCGAATACAATATTCGCGGTCACCAAGACAACCTCGAAACCTTCATTGCGTCTGCTGTCCTTCTGTTTGCCGGTCCTCCCGTTTACAGCGGCGCTGATTATTTCATCCTTGGCCGGGCGCTCTACTACATTCCCTACCTCAGCCCACTGCATCCCGGTCGTGTCTGGTCCACATTCATCGGTCTCGATATCATCGTTGAAGCATTTGCAGCCAACGGCGCAGCACTAGCAGTAAATCAAAGTCTTCCAGAACGGCGTCGAAAGATTGGAATCGATCTGATCAAGACCTCCTTGATCCTTCAGGTCGTCCTCTTTTTCGGGTTTGCTAGCGTTGTGGCCGTCTTTCACGTCCGGGCAAGGAGGATGGGTGTGGCCAACCACAAATTGAGAGTTATCGTCTACACCATGTACGCCTCGTGCACTCTCATCCTTTTCCGAAACCTCTTTCGGACCGTTGCATTCTTCACCGCAAATGATTCCTACACCAACACAACCGAGTGGCTGATATGGGTGTGGGAAATGGTTCCGATGGTTTTCAATACCTTCATGCTCAACGTCTGGCCACCCGCGAAATACCTACCTTCCAACGACAAGGTCTACCTGGCAAGAGATGGCAAGACGGAGCTTCAAGGCCCTGGCTGGGAGGATGGAAGGGGCTACTTGCTTTCATTGGTGGATCCGTTCAACATCGGTGGATTGATCAGGGGCGAAGACAAGAGGAATCGATTCTGGGAGAAAGATGGGATCGAGCCCGCTGATACGAAGGAGCGAAAGAAGGCACATGCTAGCGAGCGAGTAGTGTAGTCGAGCACATGGGTTTGTTTTGGTCTTGAACGAATGTAAGGGCTTTCAGTCGTCATTTGATTTTGTTTATATTTGGGTATGACAACAAATGTTTGCAATCTTAGTTGATCCTGCGCAAACTTGATCTGCCTGCCGCACTCGAATGTCCTTGGGGACTGCCACTTTTCTTGTTCAGCTCCGACCGTGACGTGAGCCTTATATAAAGTATTGTCAGACGTAGTACAGGCTTCTGATTGGTCCGTTTGCATTGCTGTTGGCCTGTGCGCAGATAGGGGTTCGCGGTCCTTATTATCCGTCGGTTGCGACGTTAAAGAAGTCAATTCAAGCCATTCTACACGCTCACATTCTGAAAAGTATGCACTGTCAAGCTTCTTGGATCTGGAATGAACCTCCCGCATCCTTCATCTGCTGCATCGGTTGCGCAGCCGGTTATTGTTCATTTTCAAGCCCTGGTGTGCCCAGTACTTGACCTATGAGGTGCCAATCATGTCTCAGCACCGACGAGTCTCATATCGTCTAGATTGAGGAGTCACGTGCGCACGGTGCGCCTTTGGCCCTCGGGTGGGAAGAAGGGACACTAAGAAGCCAGCACTCGGTACTAACGTAGGGTACCCACCTCCGCAGCAGGCCTACCTCCGCAGCACTTTTGGCTTGGCATAGAGCTGCGTGGGTAATTTATTACAAGTACTAGTGTGTATTATACAGTCATCTAACAGTCTCGTTCGTATACTTAGAAATTCATTAGAAATCAATAAATCAGTGAATATATTAGTCACTGCGATACTCACAAGATAGATTGATTGCTCAGCTTCAATTTACACTACTATAAACAATACTTAACCTCATCGTCGTTGAATTGCCTGCCAAACTGCCGATGGAGCTCTATGCCAAGCCAAAAGTGCTGCGGAGGTAGGCCTGCTGTGGAGGTGGGTACCCTACGTTAGTACTACTACGCTATTATCCCATAAGATTTTTCTGAGTGGCGCCTCCATCTGGTTAGTCAGCATCGCCGCCTTTCCTCAAGCGCTATCCGTCCTCAACTCGCCCTCGGCGCAGCTTGCTCACCCACTTGCTCAGGCTGCTCAGGTCTGAAAAAGGTTGTAGATTCTGAATACCAGATCTCAGCTCGAGGTCCAAGATGCATCTGTGCTACATATACACATTCCCAATTTGCCTCCACTCGCTGTCCGTAATCTCACTCTGAATTCCCAAGGCCAACATACTTCGATTCTAATACCTGCTCCATCCAAGTGCCTGCCTCAGGCGGCTTTTTGCTTCTCACTTGCCCCCTTAATAAAACGACTTAAATCACCGACTGGTAAGGCCAAGGGAAAATCCACCGACGCAAGAAGGAGGACCAGGAACAAGTACCAGCCAAAGAGACAGGCGGCAAAAGCCAAGCCACCACCAGCATGTTGCAATGTCAACGCCGTCGCCGCATTTCCCTGTGCCGCCTGCCAAAAGCTACCTGCCAGGCAACAGAAGGTGGGAACGAGGAGCAAGAAGATCATGAAGAAAATGACGTTAGTGCGCAGACTGCAGATGAGATAGATAAAGCACATGAAGCCTATCCAGAGAAAGAAAAAAGCAAATGTTGCCAAGAACCCTGGGTCGGCGGCTCCTGCGGCTGGATTATCAGGTGTGTAGGCGCCTGCTGCGTTATAGAATGGGGTCAAGGTCGTGCCGTAAGTGAGGAAGAACGCTCCGATGGTGCCAAACACGACGAAGGGAAAGGTGTTGCCGAGGAAGAATTCGAAAACCGCACCAACCACCATCAGAAGACCACCGAAGTAAAAAAAGGCGCCACTGCAGAGGAGGACGTGTTGGTCAGCATCATGAAGCAGGAGTCGGTTCTCAGACGGAGGAAGTTCCGAATCAGCTTTTCAGCGGAGACAAGGACCGAGTTGACATACATCTGTGCTGCACCCAAACCACCAGCTCCTCGCCAGCCGAGTAGGGCATTGGAGAGGGGAGTGAGCGAAAGGAGTAAGCCAGCGAGAGCACTACAGACCATCATTTAGCGTCTTCTCCAGGTGGGGATTGTTGCGGGGAGCTCTTGCAGTGGGGTTGGGTTGCCGAATGTCGAGCGCAAGTTGTTGGACACTTGGTTCTTGGGCGATAGGTAGAGCTTCTCGAAAAGTTCAGGAGAGATGGAAAGGCTGCCAGCAGTTCGGATGTTCCGAAGAGCCGTCTCATTATCGACAGTATCATCCATATGGTACTTTCCTCCTCCTGTACCGATATCGTTTTCAGGATCCGTCATGATGAAACCCTTGGAAGAGATGGAGAGGACAGGATGGAAAGATACAGATACACAAGCAGAGTAAGTGAGAGGGAGAGACAGGGAGAAAGCGTAGAGTTGTGAACTAGACAATTCGGGGGAGGTTGTAGCTGATTTGTATGTCTCGAGACTGGAGGCTATCTACCAGCCAGATCATGTGCCATAGCTCCGACCCGGCATGCTTCAGTGAGAGGGTTTTCGGCTCTTACCAGTTGACCCGAATGTATTTTGACATAACAGCAAACCGACTTTGCACACTTCTTACGATCGCCAACCATCACATTACCACCCACGATCGTTCGTGGGAATGCCCTAATCTTCACGCGCTGCATGTAGAACCTCATGCACATTGGTAGAGTCGAGCGAAAGCAGTGTAACCAAGACAAAGACGGGCATCCTTGTCTACACTTGGGTAAAATCGAAGTGCCCTTGGCTATTGAAGTTCTGAACCAATGGAAGCAGCACTGCTGAAAAGCTGAGGTAAACCTGACAAATCGAGTCGTAGAGGGTTATCCGTAGCTCAAGGTGAATGGTATGTTTTGGCGTCTTGATCTACCCGTTCATCATGGTTGGTGTGTTATGCAAGCTGTGCATCTTTGGAACGTTGCACAAGGACCACGGCGAACATAATCTGGAGGGTTCGGCTCGTTTGTGGTTGAGTGGATTGAACTTAGCCTTGAGAATCACAGGTATCTAAGCCAGGCTAGCTGATGTGAGGAATGGAGCTCATCACATGAGTCCAAGCTATTCCACGGGAAGGGGGCATGCTTTAAAACTTCAGGGGATAGTAGGGCGCACTTAGAAAGTGGCGTATTTAATTAGTAATCAATACATCAATACCCAGCATTTGGATTTGCCTTAGACGGAGAAACGTAGCGTCTTATAGCCAAATGATACTTCAGACCCGCCAAGACTAATGGGCGGCACAGAGCTACCAAATATTTCCCTCGGAAAATTGATTCCCCAAGGGATGTACGCTACTGAGCGGCATAAAGGGGATAAATTTGGCCTCAGGCTGCAGCAGAGAAGTCAGGAGGGTCTCAAAGGAAGTGACTGAGCTCCAGGTAGCAGGCTTAGCTGGAACACTATTAGAATAAAGTGAGCAGTTGCAGCCGAGTTTAAGAGCCCCAAATAAGGCGCCTATTAGACTAAAATTAGATCTTACCAGCTCCTCAGTCGCCTGCTCAGGGGCGCTCAGTCTCAGCTCAGTCTCGGCTCAGGTTAAAGCAGCGCCGCTCAGGATGGAGGCCGTAACTAGAGCTGGGGAAGAAAAATCTTTTGTCCGACTATCAGGGTAGGAGCATGTCGCTGCCAAGACAGCATGGCATGGCTCTTGGCACGGGTCTTTCCAACAACGTTCACCATGACCCAACCCATCACACAATCTTCTGTTTACAATCAACCACGGCGTCATTTGATCAATAGGTTGTCACAACAGCTCAGGTCCGCAAGAATACTTAGCATCCTTGTTTCGATGAATTGTTTGTCCAAAGCCACCACACAACTCCCTTCGAGACCAGGAGAAGCCAGTACGCCTCTTTCACTTGGGTTTGCACGATACTCAATCTATTTCTGTTCAACCCTTTCCTACATTGCTATCTGATCTTCACGGCTTGAAAGCTAGTATGCAGTGAAAGTCTCTCTGTGTTGGCGGAGTGTGGAGTTACTCCTTTCCTTTCGTCTCCAGTGTCGTTTGCTCGAGAAGGTAGCACGTCTTTGGGAACCTTCACTACGTGTACTTTTGAAGACGAACTTGAACACCCAACTATTTGCCTTGAATCCTGGATATCGGGGGAACTAGCTTCTTGCTTCTATTCCAAGGACAGTCCTTCAGGCTGTCAGTATCTATGTACTAGGAGTCTACATCAAGCCCAGCTGAGAGTCAGCACGAAGTGTCCGCTTATTTAGCCATGGACTCAGCACATTCGGTCGCGTGTCGTGATGCGCAGTGGTTTATTTCGCTGGATCTTTCCCTCGCGCCCAACAAAGGACGTCAGATCAGAGGCAGGTCCTAGCTGCCACACCTCTCAGCAGGAGTATCTGGCTAGTCTTTGCACGTTATGATCCAAAAGCTCGATCCTTGTGTTCTTGTGCTAATGTTGGCCTGACAAGCAAACGGGGCAAGAGTGTATGGCATTGTGACACTGTTGGCATTGCCTGCTCTTTGTCTCTAGATGAAGGCCACAAAGGAGGACACAAGTAATGTGGGGCTGCACACAAAGGTTTGATCAGCCTAGCAGGATTCCATGAACTGTTCTTTGCTCTGAACTGCGGGCATATAAGCTGCATCTCACACGATATCTTTGCCTGCAAACTCCTCCCAGAATCTGCCACCACAGTTGACTGAGAAACGAATCTGGAACAAAATTGCAATTCGCAGTCTCAACTGACTAAGCCGTGAAAGACCCCCACCCTCTCTGTCAAAATGTGCCCAGAATCTGACCTCTCTTTAGCTTCACATGCCAGTGGCTACATTCCTCATGAAGACCCTGCTCTCAATCCGAACCCAAAAATTTTCAGCATCGAACCCAACCCCATCGACATTGAAAAGCCATTTCGTCTGCCTCACCCCGACCTCGCCGATCACAACGTTGCCAACCTTGCATGGGAGTATCGAGACCTGTCAGGTCTCCCAAGCGAGATCTCCGGAAAATTATCATTCTGGTTCTCGTCCAATGTCCACAATACACCGCAGTTCCAAGCTGCACGCAAGGCGTACCAGCAGAAATATCGATCTGATAAAGACCGGTCCGCATTCGAGGCACACGAAGTAAACCTCGTGCGGGAGTTCAACGTCCAGTACTGGATGCGGAAGGCTGGCATTGACCGTGCTACTGCAGTCGACTCCTTTGACGACCCAGTGTACTGTATGCGCTGCCTGGGCCTCAGTCTTGCTCCGTCAGAGGATAAATCTGGGAGCGTCAGAACATTGGCTGACGTAACGAAAGAAGACTATCAAGCCATAGCGCAACAGGAACAAGCGAAATGGCAACGCGAACAGAAAGACCTGCAGAAGCGCGAGACTGAGTCGTCCAAGGAGGAAGAACAGGAGGAGGTGTACCGTCCCCTCACCCCAGAAGAACGCGCCAAAGTTCTCGCCCGTGATCCCTGGCTGGCCAAGGAATGGGACGAGAAGTACGGCGTGGGCCAGTGGGTGCCCGTCCCCTGGTTCGGCACTGAATGCTACCAATCCTACGAGCTGTACCGACGGGAAAGGCTGATGGAGGAGGCGAGAGAGAAACATCCGTGGAAGCTGCCGAAGATGCAGCAGCACAAGTTCGACGACAAGTTTCCCTACGCCTTTGACCCCGACGAATACCTTCGGCTTCCCAAACCGAGTGGGTGGCGATTGCGGTGTCCCGGGCTCAATGAATTTCGGCTCTGGCGTTATCGTAGGCGGTGTAGACGGGCGAGGCGCTTAGCTTGTTGACTCTTCGGGAGGCTTTCGTTCTTGGGTACTTACTATGTACTCACAATTTCATCTTTGCACATCAAACTCCCCACACGTTTTCCCGATCCGATATCTTTCTGCTTTTCATCTAATGGAGGGTTTGCCCCTTGTGCAACAGGCCTTCTTGCGCAGCACTCTTAAACTTTCGCAGCTAGAATTCCGGGTGCCGTACTAAGGGCTGCGCAAAGCGGGGCCTGCTGCACCAGACGGATACCCTATGTTACCCCTTGGGAATTTGTCAAATCGTGGACGTCATTTCTATCTTGCCCCTGACTCTTGATGTTATCTAATGGTTTAGCCGCTGACGGCTTTGCTCATATGCCTGCTCCGACTACCGGTACTAAGAACCCGTAGCAGAGCAGCAGAGCAAGCCTTGGCTCTACTGAGAGATCTAGCTTGACATGTTAGCAAAGCTTCAATCGCTACGCTCGCGAAGGCCCACAGTCTGATCTCTGATACCTCGGCGCGGAGCTATGCCTCCCCCCTGTGAAGCCGCTGCTTCTGCCAGTTGTCAGGGTGGGACAAAGATCCCTCTCGGAGCTAATCCCCAGATTTGTAATACAAGGCGTAGAATCCGTCTCTGTCTCATCGTCTTCCATCTCACTGCGTCACCTCACCGTCTGAAGATTCAAACACCGTCAATACTGCACTCTCGCCCTCATAGCTGCATATTCCCGCTGAGTGATCGGTTCGTACTTTGCCGATGTTCGCTTCCAACCTCCGGCTTCCATTTCCCCTGCTTGCTCTTCCTTGTCGACGCAGCAAGCAGGCAGGCATTCGATCAACCGGTCTGGATCCGTCGTGAGGAAGTAGGCAATCGAGTAGCGGGCGGGGACCAGATGATCCGGCTTGGTGGTTTCGGATTGCGAGTGCGGGTGCTGCCGCGGGGGAAGGGTGACGCGGTGGGATGTAGATTTCAGACGGTCTGGTAATGTGGGCGAAGAGTCAGTTCTGGAGTGGTGGCAACAGACGACGGGCATTGGTGGGATTCTCTTGTTCGTTGGAGGCAGATGGATAGAGGGTTGGTCGGGGAAGGATGAATAGAAGGTTTCCTCACCATTACTCCATCTCATCAAGAGATCTCCGACGTTCATCACCAACGCCCCCCTCATCGGCTGAGCGGCTACGAATCTACCTGGGGTGTGCGGATCCTCGATCTCTAGACCGCCAGAGTCGTCCTGGAAGAGCATCGTCATACTGCTCCAGTCGGTATGGGCTGGCATTCGCGCCATGCTACCGTCCTCAACCGCGTGGGCGAAGATGGGTGGGTAGTGCAATAGACGCAGCTGGTTGTAGTGTCCGCTGTGGAGGCGGAGGAGGTGGTCTTCGTCCTCTAAAGCGAGTCCTAGAGCGAGGGCGCGCAGGATATCGGATGCAGCGCTGAAGCAGACCCAATAGAACTGGGTCATGAAAGGGCGGAATGACGGGAGGGTGGAGGAAGGGAGCCAGATGTTGGGCTGGTCTGGGTTTGAGTCTGAACCGATTTCGTAGCTTTCCTTCGTCAGATTGAGGATGATTAGTCACGGCTACATGGGTTGCCTCGGGCCCCGAGACGTGTTGCGGGTTTTACCTTGCAATCCGTTGTTCTTCTCAGATCAGCTACAAGTGCCTGATTGTCGTCCTTGCTTTGAGCAGCAGAGACTTTCTCGAGCCCGGGCCAAGAGTAGCCACGGTGATGTGTCCATCCTGGCGGATGGGGAGCTTTGATTTTCTCCTCTTGGGGTAGATCGTAGAGCTGTTTTGAAATTGCAAAGGCTTGATCGAGTAAGTCTTGCGGCACGCCATGGTTGGTGATGTAGGCAAAGCCAACCTCCGCACACGCTTTTACCAGTGTCATGGATATGGCATGACGTTCTTCTTTGCTGGCTTTCTCTGACCAAGCGCTGAAGTCAATCACGGGAATTGCGGTAGAAGATATTGCTAATTGAGAATTTTCACCCATCTCTCTTTCTTTCTTTCTGAAGTAGACAACATCTGTCGAGGGCAAAAAAACGACGCTTTGGTCCTGTCAGAGCTGATCGCAGCGGTATCAGGAGAGCTTTTAGCCGTATGTAATGACCACCACGTTGTGCTTCAGATTGACTGGGTTTGAAGTGATGATCATATACCAACATCGGTCAGTACAAAGAATGCGACTGGTTGACGATCATTGCAGTAAAATTCGAAATCAGGTCACAGCAGCCCAGCAGCAGGCTGAGACCTTTCGAATATGGGGAGTGCACGGTGATGGCTCACGAGGCTGTGGCTTCGGTCCGAGCCAACTTGATCTCGGTGCGCTCAGAGCCTATTGGCAGCTGCGAAGGAACATATAAGTAACTGCAGGAAGATGGGAAAGAGGCCATCCGTTGCATGTCCGGGCGGGCCGGGCGACGGTACAGTTACACGCAGGGCGCGGTTGAAAAAGCATATGCGCCCCCTCTTTGCCGTCGATCAACAGCCCTCTCCTACCTGTGAAAGGCAATCATAGCCAAGGTTTCAGCGACGAAGGATCGGTCCACTGGATATCTGCATCTCTGGAATTTTCCACGTCCAAACCTTGCCAATGCCTGGAGAATCCGGGGTCCAGCACTCGGGGTGTCTGGGCATTACGGCACGTATCATGTAGCTCTGATGTTCCTGTGGACAGTAGGAGGAGCGGAGGAGGGGGAACAGGACGATTGGCCAGCAAGCAATCCACGTGGCTTTCGGGCAGTGCCGTGCTCACAATTCTTCAGCGCGAATCCAAGAAGTTATGCGAATATGGTATGTGTAGGACGAGACGAGCGAGGGGCCGTGGGAGTGGGTAGTGTGAATTAGTCATCCATGACAGTACATATGTAGCACTCATCGTCAGAGAAGCGGAAGATCTCTCATTCATTCATTCATTCATATCAAGCAGTTCGGCCCCGTGAATCATGGGCGCCAGGGGGCACTGCCACTTCTTACCTACCTAACTAGGGTGCGGTGCGTGTTTGAACGAGGATGACTACGATACCAGCTGGTAGTCTTCGCCTTTCTCGACGCGGTAAGGCCGTAGTACCCAATCAGCTTCAGCTCTGCACACAGCCCCCCAGGAAGATTGAACGCAATCTTCCTCTGCAAGTATATCTTGGCGCTAACGATCAATGTGAACTACTATGTACGATACCAAGCAGTAGGCACCATGGGACCGTGAAGTCGTCTGAAGATTCAGGACAGTGAGGAGTGGATCATAGATGTGATGTGACAGTTTGACCAGGAACCAATCCGCTTGGTTGGATAGAGTCCGGGGCCGATCTCCCTGGGCCAGGGGCCACAAGCGAGCCCCAATCGACCTCTCCACCCTCGAACGCGCTGCGCCTAACCCCAGACAAGGGCGCTCGATCGCAGAATACATACTAAATAGTCCTAGGGCGAGACTAAAATTTAGGCAGCCTTATCTACGACTACGAAATACTCACTAGTCAGAAAATGTACCATAGTAAGTACTGCCTGTCTGCGCGGCACGGGATGCATGATTGTCTCGATGTACATGGTAAGAAAGTCTCAGAATACGTCGCATCTAACTGGGAAGTAATACGCGGCACGACCAGAGCGGATATCAGTGACGATACACCTGCGATATTGCATCCTCGTTCACTTGTCATCCTCCACCTCCGAAGCCCTACTTCTGAAGCGGTGTCCTCCTTCTGCCAATACCAGGGCGGCGCTGGGACCTCTGTCCCGAGCGTATCCAAACAAACAGCGGCATGCCCCCAGCAAAATCCGTGTCGCCGGATTCTACTGGCGATGACTTCTTCAATGACCTTGGTCGCCAGCAAGCAACCAGAAATGCTTCAGGAGAACGAGCGCCCAGTCCAAGACGCACAAATGCGCGCAACAACAGCACCGAAGGTGGAGATGAAATCGTACCACGAACCAAACGAATAGCGTGCATTGTCTGCAGGAAGCGGAAGTTGAGTAAGCGTTGCCTTGGTCGAGGACACCAGCGCTACGGCTGACAGTAATTTGGGAAGAGTGCGATGGCACCAAGCCCAGATGCGGGACTTGCGAAAGGTTGGGACACAGTTGTGCATATGATGAGGTGAGGAAGAAGAGCGGACCGAAAAGAGGTTATGTCAAGCACTTGGAGGCAAGACTAGGTACCCTACACACATCATCTTGCGGCCGCGGTCGAACGACACTGATGGAGTGTTTGCTTCTCAGCGCAGGTTGAAACCCTCCTCAAAACCCAGGATCCAGCCGACCCTCCAGAGCCCTTGAACGCCATGCCGAGCATCCCATCGACAAATTTCCCAGATGTCCAAGGCATCGCCATGAACGGAGACTCACCAGATTACATGCTACACATGGGGACAAACAATGCCCTCACAGACCCGCAGCTAGGTGGGATAGTGGACACCCTGGCCATGGTACCCGAGGAGGAATTTTCCTGGGAACTGATCAGCTTGGGTCTGGAGGAACCGCTTCCCAGCCAAGATTTCATTAATGAAATGTATATCTCCTCCTCCTCCTCCTCCTCCTCCTCCTTCTTCTTCCCTTCACTTGCCGTTTCGGGTGCCCGCCTGACTTTCTTATAGGCACCAGATTTATTTTGAGAAAGTTCATCCTTCTGCCCCCGTTATTCACCGGCCGCGCTATTTCGCTGCTATGGACCTGGCACCAAGTATGCGACCAGCTGTGTGCTTACGCTACGCCATGTGGACCCACGTCTGCTCGGTTACGCCAAAGTATGCAGCGCTGACTGGGATCTTCTACGCTCGCGCGAGAAAGTACGCCGAGCTGGACGAGCTGAGAGGCTTCGGCGAAAGCATGATCACCATTGCTCATTGCCAGTGTTGGTCTTTGCACCAAAGATCGGAACTGGAAGCACACATCTCTCTCGTCGATGGTCATTGGCCATCCCGTACCAATGCTAGCGTACCGGTCTTGGCAAAATGCTATCCAGAACGTTCTTCTCCGCTCCTCTCGTTCCGTCCAATCCCGTGGTGGAGGAAGTGCCTGTTTGACGTCCAACGGAGGTCCGTCTTGCCTGTGGAGGCTCATCAATTGCGAAAGCCTGGTGGCACGGCCAACACTCATCCAGGCCCGAGGGAAGTACATCATCTTGAACTCGAAAGTCGCAA
>QQTW01002319.1_pt1 | contig 13741 bp, 9 predicted proteins | sample 1904831 | NCBI WGS metagenome assembly QQTW01 (sample SAMN09435610, study PRJNA476489) | Subsurface metagenome, whole genome shotgun sequencing project. | reverse complement strand
ATTAAAAGTCAATAAAGCCAAGCCCAAAGAAGATAGAGGCGGTTCGGGTGGTAGACAAGGCAATAATAGCGGTGGATACTCTAGACGCTATTAAACTGCTTGAGTGCAAATTATTTACTTCAATTCCCTATTAGGATTAAAGTATTAATTTCAATCCCTCACTACAGATGGTTTCTATCTTAGCGATGGGCTTTTAACTCAAAAAGTTTCAGTTTTGCAGGGCAGACTCCTAGTCTGCTCTTTTTTAGTGGCAATAATTAAGCAAGTCCTACCAATTTTTCACTTAGCTCCCACAGCCGCTTAGATTTGTTATCGTCGCTGGCTTCGTTAGAAACTTCCTGAACAAATGATTGGCGGTCTTTTTGCTGGCGATTTCCCCAACTCCAGTAGACTCCAGAGCGATTGTATTCAGGTTTTGTCACTACCTCCGCCACTCGCTCTCCTGCCAACTCCTCCGATACATAGCCGCCAGTAATATTTTTTTGAAAAAGAGGAAAAAGTTTTTGAAATAAAGGATAGTGGTGGCGAAAAAGCGCTGTAGTTGCAACACAACCAGGATAAAGACAACTAACAGTAATACCCGTAGACTCGTGATAGCGTCGATGCAGTTCGCGCATCGTCAAAACATTACATAATTTGCTATCTTTGTAAGCCTTGCCTGACTTAAACTTTTTGCCATCAATCATTGCAATGGGAGCTTTAAACCCTGCCTCAAAACCCTGAAGCGCTCCTAAGTCTGGAGGCGCGGGAATCGGAATTTTGCCACCTAATTCTTTGGGGTTAGCCGTTACCGTCCCTAAAATAATTAATCTTGAATTTGGAGTTTTTTGCAGATCCTCAAGCATGAGGTGGCATAACAGAAAGTGTCCCAGGTGGTTAGTTGCAACGCTCAACTCGTAGCCGTCCGCACTCCGCAATGGCTCTTTCAACAATGGCAGATAAACCGCCGCATTGCAAACTAACGCATTTATAGTTCTACCGCTAGACCTAAAATTTTGGACAAACTGGCGCACGCTTTCTAGGTTCGCTAAGTCGAGGAGCATGATAGTGTAGTTTTCCGGTGGCATTAACAATGCTTCGGCGGCGCTTTGGGCTTTTGCTACATCTCGACAAGCCATTACTACATCCCATGTCCCCATCTGAGCGAGAGCTTTGGCAGCTTGCAAGCCGACCCCAGAAGAAGCACCTGTAATGACAACTGTTGACTTTCGATCTTGTTCCATTGTATTTAAACTTTATTGACTGCCGTTGATTGTCTCATTGACTGAGAAAAACGCACAGTCTCTATATTACATACAACAAGCTAATCGGCTTACCGAACGATTAAAAGTTTACTCAACTATATTTAATTTTGCTTGAAAGCAAACCTAACGCAACTTGACGATAAGTAAATAGGAACTTAATAATTTATCGCAAACTAAATACACCAAATTAATATATTAAATATTTTCCTCGATTTGGCTTTGTTCTAAAGCATAACGAGCGATCGCCAAACTAAGCTTTGCTTGTTGAATTTCTGATAGTGTTGCCCATTGTTCGGCAGTAATGTCTAGCGGCATAGTTGTAGGAGTGGGATTGCTACGCATCGCATAAGCATAAGGACGTGCTAGGACGAGTAAATCTTCTTCTAAACAGTTGGGGACAAGCTCTTGAATGCACTGTACCAGTTGCGCGCCTAAAGATTTTTGGCTATGAATGGCTTTAGTTGCTTGGCGAGAAATCGCCGCTAACCACTCTTGAGGAACGCGGTCTGCAAATTGAGCAACTAACTTAGCTTGTAAGCTTTGTTGAGGAGCTTGGATGGGTACATTTGCCTGCCAAAGTCCATCTAGTCTATGCAAAAAATTAGGAGCTTGGGCAAAGGCTTCTTGTTCTAGCCAATTGTCGGAAGCTAGTTGTTCGGCTTCGATAAAATATGCTTCTGCGGCTAGGGTTGAGGTATCCCAAGGATAAATATCATCTTCTTTTGCACATAGTAGCGCTAATATTTCTAGCTCCGTCGGCGAGATTGGGTTGTGCTGAGGTTCGTTTTTCATGCTGTAACTCCTTATACATTTATGCCATAAAAATATCCTATAAGTAGATACAAGGGCTGTGCGGCTATTTCCGTAACAGAAGCCCAAGTCTTACAGCAGATTTTAAAAAAAATTTAATGTATATATCCCTATCTATAAGTAGATGTATTTTTTTGTGGCAATGCTGACACCTGTAAAAATTACTTATGGTTCGACAATAAACTCAAAAGTTTCCCCTTGAGAACAACCAAATTTTATTTGCATTCCCGAACGCAAAGGAACTTCTTGCCGATGGATATTTTGCCAACCATCGCTATCAAAAATCAACGTCCCGAAACGAGAATTATCGCTAATAAAATAAGTTGGAATAGTTTTACCGTCTTTTTTTTCATTGCGGCAAAAGATTTTAGCGTGTTGTTTGCTAATCCAAGGTTCTTCAATGGCAATATCGTTATTTTCGTTAATCCGACCTAAAAGCGCAAACCCAGTTTGCAAAGACCAGACTTTTTTGGGGACACTAAGCGATCGCAAAGAAGCTTTAAGAGGTCGCGATCTTATACCTGAGAGCGAACCTTCGGGTAATTGGGTGACTTCTTCTTGTGCGGGGCGAATGAGTTCGCCGTCAAATTCTGGATGCAGGTAAAGAATCGGTAGCGTCCAAGCGGGGAAATTAAACTTATAAAGAGTTAGTAGTTGCTGTCTGGCGATCGCTACTGCTCTATCGATGGGATGTCTAGCGGCTAAAGCCTGAGCAAAAGTTTCAATAAAAGTCAAAGCTTCGTCGTCGGTAATTTGATCGCGCATTCCCAAGACTGCGGGTACGCCGTGATGAATGAGGACTTCTGCTAGAGAACTATTTTGCAAGGCTTGGCGATCGATAATTGCTGGTTGCGCTAACCAACAAGCATTAAATACGCATAGTTTTACTTGACAGCGAGTTAGGACTTGGGCAAGTTCTGTGGCATTAATACGGCGATTTGGGCTTAAATATATTATGCCGCCGTCGGGGGCGCTTTGTCCGTGTCCGGCGTAGAAAAAGACGTTGTAAGTTTTACTTTCTAACTTTGCTATGAGTTGTTCGGGAGTGGGTTGTAATAAAGTATCTACCTCGCACTTTACTCCTATACTTCTACTATTACCTGCCTCGTAGCTATAACTTGTTAAAGCTTTAACTAAAATATCGGCTTCTTTTTCTAGATGCAGGCGTTGAGTGGGGGCATTTAATTTTGTTGAATCTGGGGCGTTTTCTCCTATAACCAGTAAAACATTTAAGCTTTGACTAATTGGCAGCGTCGGTAGCGACTCGACGTTGTTTGTAGTGCGACTAAATAGGATGTGCGGCGACAGCGACACCGAGGGCGTACCAGGTTGGGCTTGCATAATTTCCCAGGGTAAAGCAATCAAATCGGGATCGCGGATGTCTAGACGCAAGCGCAATGGTTTATCTTTGCCTTTGGCTATGCCTTTACTGTGTTCTAAGGTATTTAAAATCGAGGCTTGAAACAGCCAATTCCACAGATTGATCCCCAAGTCTTGCATCAATCGACTGCTGTAATTACTTTGACCGTTAGTTGTAGCGGCGGGTGGAAGGGGTGGAAGGTTTTTGATTAAAGGATTGAATGTATTATCGATTAAGCGATCGAGAACAAACATTTCTTGCCACGCTTGCCAAGAGCGCGTGAGTTCGGGCGACCAAAAACAGTCGTTGAGGATTGACCCTGCAACGTAAGGCGCATTTACTACCCAAACAGCAAAGCTTTGATTGCCAATGGTAGAGAGTCGGGCGATCGCCAAGTTTAGGCATGGATCAGACACAGCCATTAACACCCATTAAAATTAAACTGGCATTTATCAACATTTTTTTCTTAGTTTAGCGAGTTTTTACTTAATTTTTTGAATAAATTATTGTTTGTTTTGCTGATAATTAAAATAATCTGTAGTAATTAGGTAATAGTAAATATATAAATTCTTAATTACTTTGGTAACTTAACTTTGTTGGGATTGTTAGCAGGTGTAGATACTGTAGAGGGAACAAAACAAGTAGCTGCCGGAGCTTGTTCTATTGCTCCTACAAGTTCGATTTCTGGAATCCAACCGCTTAAATTGGCTACTTGCGTAGTGCTGGCGCAGACTTTTAGCAATAACCATTTTTGCCGATCTAAGGAAGTAGTTTTATCGACAACTTGGACAATGTTACCAGGAGAAATCGTCCCTGCCAATGCTTTACTTGTAGTTGTCTGGGGTTCTTGACGCAGTAATAATTTATTAACTTGACTGACGTTTACTTCTGGGGATGTTTTGATTTGAAATACTGCTTTTGCAGGGATTTCTGAACGTTGACTTGGAGTTGTCATGCTGGGAGAAGGGGTACTTACTGGATTAGAGCTTAGTTCGGGCTTCCATAAGCGATTGAGCGGCGCTCTAAATAAGTAAGCTAATCCAGTACAACTCAACAATAAAATTAGTCCTAAAACTATTGCAGTGGGAAAAGATTTTTTGGGTGCTGGCGCTACAACTTCTACAGCCACCGTAGGCGGCGATTCCACGATTGGCTCTGGTGGCACTTCGCTTTCCACTACAATTGCTTCTGGAGGACTTGATGGAATTGCTAATGATGGGCTGAGGTGGGATTGCGGCTCTAAAAAATTGCCTTTGTAGTGAATAATGCCAACAGTTACATTGTCGTGACCGTTGTGAGTATTGGCAACTTCGACTAGCCGGGCGGCGGCACTATCTACTTGAACTTTGCCTTCCAGAATTGGTAAAATCTCTGTTTCCCAGTGTTGCTCAACGCGCTCGTAATCGCTCAAACCATCAGAACATAAGAGAAATACGCAATCTTCATCTAAAATAAATCGACCAACCGTAGGGTGCAAAGCTAAATTCATGCCCAGAGCTTGAACTAGAGAGCCAGAGGAAGGATGCAGCAATGCCGTATTGTAGAGAGAGTAACCTAGGCGCACTTCTCTAGCGGCGACATCATCATCGAGAGTGACTTGATGGCAGCCTGTACGAGTGATGAGATAAGCGCGGCTATCACCGACATGAGTGATATACATTTGTTGTTGGTGAGCCAACGCCATTACTAACGTAGTCCCCATCCGTTGACGACCTTGGCGATATTCGCTATCGTTGCGATCGCTTATGCGATCGTTTGCGGTGTGGGTTGCTTGTTCTAGAGCGTTAATTAGAGATGTATTTAGGTCGCTTGTTGGCGCTAATTTCAGTTGTTCTAATTGCTCGGTTACAGTTTCAATTGCTAGGCTTGAGGCAACATTGCCGCCTTCGTGTCCGCCGATGCCATCGCAGACAATTGTTAAACTAGAAGCAAGGGGTGCGGATTTCTCTATAGTTTTTGCTGTACCGCTAGGAGGAAAGCAAGCGTCCTCATTGCGCTGACGGCTAGGCCCTCTATCGGTCAAGGTGCTAAGAGCGAGAGTGTAAGAAAGGGACTTGCCGCACTGGGTTAAAGCTGCGTCTAAACTGGCGATTAAGTCATCGATTTTGCTAATTTCTCCGGTCATTAGCCCGTAACAAACTCGTTCTAAATAGTCGCTAATTGCTGGCTGAACATTTGGTATTAATTGATGCCATACTTCTCCTAATTGAGAGAGCGTAGGGGACATCCCGGCAACATCAAGCTGGAGTTGCTGTAGGCGGATGATGGATTGTTCTACTCTAATTAATCGCTCGTCAAGTAAGGTAGAAGCTACGCCTTCGGCGCTTAAAGGTTGCCAAAGTCCAGCGATTTGCCATAGCCAATGCAATTGACGCAAAGAAGTAGCATCACTCCATACTTTACTTAATTGTGGCATTAGCTGCCCTGCCATTTCTGTACTGCTATAAATAGCCGCATCTTCTAAAAGTAAAATTTTTGTTTCCTCCGCCTCTTGGCTTGGGGGCAGCCAAGTGTAAACTTGAGGTATTTGCAAGCGGTAGGGAACGAGTCTTAAATAAGGTTTAATATCGTAGGAAATTTCTGTAAAGCGCGTATCTACTGGGGCATTTGGGATAGTATCCAAAAAAATGCGATCGCCTAGGAACAAGTAGCGCGATTGCACAATGTCGTTGGCTTTAAGCGCCGAAACTCCCTCGCCTACAGCCCACAAGTAGCGTTTATTTATAGGCATACCGCATTGCTGACAATATTTATCGGTATCATTGTTGTTTGCTTTGCATCCTTGGTTGGAACATTGGATTGTTGTTGCCACATCATTTTGCATAGGTTTCGCATCGATCGGAAAAAACAAAAAATTAAGTTAAAAATTACCTGGCAATTGCCCCCGTTTTTTTTCTCAAATCCAGATGTATTTATTATATTTGCTACCTAGTTTTGTCCTTTAGCTAGACTTACCTCAGTATCTTTAATTTTTGGCAACAGTTTTAGCTGTTACTTTGTCTTTATTAGCAACAATTACCGTAAGTAAAGTCGCATGGGAAAAGGCAACCAACTAACTAAGCGCAGATCGAGGCAGGTTTTTAAGAGATTAAAACAGGCGACATTGATTTTAATGGCGACTTTTTTAACTTGGCGATTTCTACCTTATATCTTTCCCATTTATGCGACTAATCTAACTCAAGAGCGCCAAGCAATTGAGTTGCGCGATCGCCAGGGGCTACTTTTAGGAACTTTGCTAACTCAAAGTCAACAGCAGACGGCTGTTGTTCCTTTAACTGATGTTTCCTCACACTTTATTCATGCCATTATAGCCGCAGAAGATGGGCGATATTATCAGCACGGAGCGTTAGAAATTCGCGCCATTGGGCGCAGTATAGTTGAAGCAATTCGCGCTCGCAAGCTTGTTTCTGGTGCTTCGACAATTACAATGCAACTGGCAAGGATGTTACAACCGCATCCGCGCAATTTGTGGGGCAAAAGCCAAGAAGTTTGGCTATCTTGGCGCATAGCCGCAGGTATGAACAAGAGCGAAATCTTACACGCTTACGTTAACCGTCTGCCAATGGGAGGAAATGTCTATGGTGTTGAAGCAGCTTCTCAAGTTTACTTTGCGCTGCCAGCAAGGGATCTAAACCTCGCCCAAGCTAGTATTTTAGCGGCGCTGCCTAACGATCCTACGGATCTAAATCCTTACGGGCATTGGGACAAACTAAAAAAGAGACAGTTATATGTCCTCGATCGCATGGTTAAAGATGGTTACATTAGCCACACCGAAAGACTGCGCGCTTACGCCGAAAAAATTGTCCTCCAGCCGCGCCAGCAAGGAATTATCGCCGCACCACATTTTTTATTTTGGTTAGCAAATCAATTGCCTAAAAATAGTCCATCTCAAGTTAGGACTACTATAGATAGACCTTTGCAGCAATTTGTGGAAGCGCAAGTGCGCCAAGTTGTGCAAAATCTTGCCGCTTATAATGCTCATCACGGGGCGGCGATCGTCATCGATAACCATTCGGGTGAAATTTTAGCTTATGTAGGTTCTCCCGATTATTTTTCTTTAACAGATAGCGGGCGCAATGACGGCGTACAGGCATTGAGGCAGCCAGGCTCGACGCTGAAGCCCTTTTTGTACCAATTAGCTTTAGAAAGCCGGGTAATTCACCCAAATACAGTTTTGGCAGATGTGCCGACTCATTATGCTATTAGTGGAGCTAAACTTTACAGTCCTAGAGACTATAGCGAAAGCTTTCAAGGGCCGGTGAGAGTTCGTTTAGCGTTGGCTAATTCTTTAAATGTTCCCGCCGTGCGGGTATTAGAAAAAGTAGGCGTACCGAATTTTTTAAATCGCTTACATCTATTAGGTTTTGAACAATTAAAGCATCCGTCCGAATATTACGGTTTGGGGTTAACTCTTGGTAGTGGCGAAGTTAGTTTGTGGGAATTAGCTCGTGCTTACGTCACAATGGCAAGAAACGGAGAAGCAATACCATTAATTGCTAAATTTTCCGCTCCCTCCTCTCCCCATCTCCCCGTCTCCCCATCTCCCTCTCTTTACGAGAGCAAAGCCCTACGCCCCGCCGCTACTTGGGGATTAATTACAGACATACTAAGCGATTCTCACGCCCGTGCTAGGGCTTTTGGGGTTGATTCGGTATTGAATTTGCCGTTTCCGGCGGCGGTAAAAACTGGTACTTCCTCTGATTATCGAGATACTTGGACAGTAGGTTTTACAGCCGATTACACCGTTGCTACTTGGGTGGGTAATTTTAACGGCGAATCAATGAAACAGGTTTCTGGAGTAATGGGGGCTGCACCTTTGTGGAATCGGATTATGTTGCACCTGCACGAAAATAAAGAGCCTAGGGCTTTTTCGCCGCCGGAAGGTTTAGTACAGCGTCCGATATGTGCGGTTTCGGGTTTGAAGCCTACCCCTGCTTGTCCTACAGTGGTGCAAGAGTATTTTTATCCTGAAGATTTGGGCGAATACGATCGCAATTACGATACTTTTTACCGCCTTGTTAATGGCGAACCCAAGCTAAATTTGCCTAGAGAGTACGACCAATGGTTAGCATTGCGATCGCAGTCTTCAACGGCGGATGGTTTAAAAATTGTTTCTCCACATAATGGCGATCGTTTTTTGGTTTATCCAAATTCACCGCCGCAGAGGTTGCAATTGAAATTAGCTGCTTTACCAAACGAACCTGTGGAATGGCGGATGAATGGAGAAAAGTTAAATAGTGGAGTTTTTTGGGCATTACGTCCGGGTAGTTGGACGTTGGAAGTTAAAAGCGGGGAAATGCGCGATCGCGTTACTTTTCAAGTAGAAGTAGCTGAAAATAAGACTGTTCGGCGAGGTTTTTCTGTTGCGCCTAAGTGAGAAACTGCAAAAGGTAAGATCCGTAAGATTTCTGACGTTTTTTACTATTGGTCAGCTTAGGATCTAAAAAATTCGTGGCTAATTTGGTCAAGATTATGGCGATCGCAGAAGACAAGGCTGTTAAATTCAAATCTGGAACAATACAAGTCAGTTCGGGCAGTTTGCCTAAATCACTGTATCAGCACCAAACTAAAGCAATTCAAAAATTAAATACTATAAATTGCACTCCTTTTAAAGGGTTACTTGTCCTTCCTACGGGAGGCGGCAAAACGTTAACGGCTGTTCAATGGCTACTAGAAAATTTTACAAATAAGCACAAAAAAGTTTTGTGGATTGCCCACCGCCATGAGTTGTTAAATCAAGCATTTAATACAATTGTAGATAATTCTTATTCACAATTATTGAGTGATCGTACTAATTTTAGATGGCGCATTATATCAGGTAGTAACGAACATGATATACCAGTAAACATTCAGGCTACCGATGACATTATTATTGCCAGCAAAGATAGCCTCAATAGTGGTATGGATTATCTGCTAAATAAATGGGCAAAAAACTTAGATGAGGTGCTTTTGGTTATAGATGAAGCACATCATGCTACTGCAAAAACCTATCGTAAGGTTATTAATGCTTTGGAAGAAAGTAAGCCTAAAACTTTTAAAATGTTAGGTTTAACAGCTACACCTTTTAGAACTGCTATAAGTGAGGGAGGGCTGTTAAAGCAAGTTTTTCCTGATGATATTATTTTTAAGGAAGATTTACGAAAATTAATTGCCCTAGGTATTTTAGCTGATCCTATATTTGAAGAATTGCCTACTAAGTTAGAGATATACAACGATCTATTACCAAGGCATATTAAAGCAATTCAAGCTTTTGATAAAATTCCTGAAGATATAGCTAGAAAAATTGCTACAAGTTGTCAGCGAAATAATCAAATTGTCGAACAGTATTTAAACAACATAGATAAGTACAAGCAGTTAGTGGTATTTGCAATTGATATAGATCATGCGATCGCCTTAAATGGACTTTTTAATGAAAAGGGAAAAGTCAAAGGTATTAAATCAGAGTTTGTATTAGCTAATATTAAAGATGCTATTACAGGCGCTACAATTTCTACAAGAGATAATTCTGATAAAATTCAAAAATTTAGAGATGGTAAAATCAATGTATTAGTAAACGTAAATATTTTGACAGAGGGCGTAGATTTACCAAACTTACAGACTGTTTTTTTAACTCGTCCAACTACTTCTACAATTTTTATGACACAAATGATTGGTAGAGCATTGCGGGGCGAAAAAGCTGGTGGTACAGAAAAAGCTTTTATTGTAAGTTTTATTGATGAATGGAAAAACAAAATTAATTGGGTAAATCCTGAGAAGCTAATTGAAAGCGAAGTTACTGTTAGTGAAATTACTAAGGAAAGAGATGCTTCTATTGCCCGATTAATTTCCATTGAGGAAATGGAAAAGTTTACTATGATGATGGACACAACGATTGATACTCTTGCATTAGAGAGACTAGATTTTCTAAAGAGAATGCCTTTAGGTATTTATAAGTTTTCCATTCTTGAACACTTAGAGATACAAGAAGATTTGGCAAATAAAAATTATGAGGTGTTGCTGTATGACGATACTGAACAGGCTTACGAAGACTTTATTAACGATCTACCAGTTTTATTTGAACCACTAAATATAGGTAACAGAGAAGAACTAAATTTTCAGGAGTTAGACGCGCTACTTACTCAAGTCAAAATAGACTATTTCGCAAACTTCAATAGCTTAATTGGCTATCGGGATGAAGATATTAAAAATATCCTGCGCTATTATGCTCAAAACGAGAGTAAGCCAGATTTTTTGGCTTTTAAAAATCGTAAAGATTGCGATATGGCAAAAGTGGCAAGTCATATTTATGACAAGGGTTTAGGTGGCCTCGCAAAAACTGAGTATGTAGATTCACTATGGAATAACAGAGAGACTTTCTGGCAAGTATTATTTGGTTACGATAAAAGATATTTCAAACATCAGCTTTACATTGAAACTTGCAAAATTGAAGAACCTGAAGTCTATGAAATTACTCATGCAAAAGCAACAGCAGAACCTGATATCGTAGATATACATAGTCTACCTTTATCAGAAATTAAAGAAATAGATTTTGACTATTACAGAAAACTAAAAGATTCTATTTATGCAAGCCATACAGATAGTAATAGATATATAACTTGTGCCGTTAGTGGGTTTAAAAGTAAAAGAAGAATAGACTTTCAAATCGATCACATTAAGCCCATTGCTGAAGGGGGACTATCAACGCTGGATAATCTACAGATATTATCGAGAAAAGCTCATACAGAAAAAACTTGCAAACAAAATCTAGCTAGAAATTCTAGAATTTAGTTTTGTATATGCGATCGCTCTGCGCTGATATATTTTATGTAAATCAATAAACGCGATCGCACTTTTACCCCATTTGCATCCCAATATCAAAAGTTGCCGCTACCCCTTGTTGAGTTTCAGTTACAGCAAGCATTAATTTGTGTCCACCGCGTTGAAATATACCGTCTTGCTCGTTAGTTTGGTCGCGTTTTCCTTTATTTGCGTAAGGTGGTTGGGTATAAATGCGATCGCTTACAGCATCATCAAAGTATAGTTGTGAAGTGAATTCATAACTTTGCCCTGCTGCCTCAGCCGTGCGTACCTTAAAGTGAATGTGTACAGTTCTACCTGAATACCAACCAGGATAGATAGTTGTAAACTTCACCGTCCCATCAGCATTTGTGACTTGATAGCCGCGTAAAAACTTTTTGCCTGTAGTATCGAAACTTCTATCGGTAACGTCCGAATACACGCCCAGCGCGTCGCAGTGCCAAATATCAACGATCGCACCAGCAACAGGCGTACAGCTATTAGTTCCTACTCCAGAAACCCGCAGAGTTAGTTGCAGTGGTACGCCCTCAACAACCTTACCATCAGAGGGATCGGTGCGGATATCAGAGCGATTGAGCTTTTCATCGACAAAATAAGGCCCCTCTGTTTGCTCTGGGCTAACAATACAATTAGGCAATGTAGTTTTATTAGTTGATGTTTGAGCAAAGCTAGATTTTTTTGAGGTACAACCAACTACAAACAGGGATGTTCCCGTTGCTCTCAATAGAGCTAATACCTCTCTACGATTGATAATTCTAGCTAATTTGCGATCGCTCATACTGTTTAGTTTAGAGTCAAGACTATTGAAATACGCAGAGAATAAGGTAACGTAGTGCCTTATTCTCTGCATTAACGATGAAATTTTTGGGGCAGTTTTGGCTAGTTCATGTAGAACTAAGAGCAGCTATTGATTATGCTCTTGACTACCCCAGAGTAACGCTTAAGACTGGCGTTGTTGACGATTTTGTTGTTTTTGCTGGCGCAACTGCTCTAATTCTTGTCTTTGTTGGGCGGTTAATACTGCATCCATTTTAGTTTTAGTATCGTTGCGAATTGCCTCAATTTGGGCTTTTTGCTCGGCTGTGAGAACTGCATCCATTTGTTGACGGGTAGCAGTACGAATTTCTCTCATTTGAGTTCTTTGAGCATCGGTTAGTCCAGTAATTCTAGGAAAACCGCGACCTTTTCCTTCTCCGTTAGAAGGTGCTGATTGTGCGAGTTGTTGCCTTTGTTCGGCAGTCAAAATTGCTTCCATCTTAGCTCTAGCATCGTTGCGAATTGCTTCCATGCGGTTTTTTTGCTCTGGGGTGGGGATAGCCTCAATTTGCTGGCGGCTAGTAGATTTAATTTGCTGTAGTTGGGTTCTTTGAGCCTCTGTTAGATTGCTGAGACGTTCAAACTTTCCTTTACCGCGCATTCCTTGTCCTGGTTGTTGTTGTTCGGTGGATGGGGCGGAATTTTGGGCTGTTAAAAACTGCTCGGCTAAAGCTTTGCTGGTCAGAAAACCGCCGCCGCCAATTAATACCGATGCTGCCGAAACTATTAACAAACGATTCATTTTCATGAAAATCAAACTCTTTACTAAGTGTCATGTTTTAATTAAGCCCGATGAAAATTACAGTTTGACCCCAATCTAAATTACATTTTTGTAATTTTTATCAAGAGGTGGGGAATATATAATGGTGGAATTATGCACATTTTGTTTGTGGAAGATGAAGCAAAGATCGCTAACTTTGTCAATGCGGGACTAAGGGAACACGGGTTTGTTGTCGATTATTGCGATAATGGCAACGAAGGCTATAACCGCGCTCTAGATAACGAGTATGACGCTGTGGTGCTGGATATTATGATTCCAGGTAAAGACGGGCTGGCGATTCTCAAAAGCTTGCGCCGAGCAAAAAAGAATGTTCCGGTAATTTTGCTAACAGCGCGTAATGAATTAGACGATCGCATTGAAGGACTAAATCTAGGCGCGGATGACTATATTGCTAAACCGTTTTTTGTTGAGGAATTAGTTGCTAGGATTCATGCAGTAGTGAGGCGTAGCGTCGGCGATCGCCAAAACATATTAACGGCAGGTTCGCTAAAGTTAGATTGTATTACGCGAGAAGTAACAAGCGATCGCCAAGTAGTAGAACTAACATCGCGCGAATTTAATCTTTTAGAATATTTGATGCGATCGCCAGGGCGAGTTTTTACCCGCACCCAAATACTAGAACACGTTTGGGGCTATGACTTTAACCCCACTACAAATGTTGTCGATGTCTGCGTCCAACGCATCCGCAAAAAGCTCGATCCCATTGGGGGAGCGCCTTGGCTAGAAAGCGTGCGGGGGGTGGGTTATCGGTTTCGTCAGTCGGAGAACTAATAAAAGTGCTTCGTTCCTTTCGGCTTCGTTTAGCTCTAGCATCGGCTATTTTAGCAGGTAGTGCGCTGGTAGGTTTTGGGATGACTTCTTGGTGGCTAATTTATCAAGCTAAAGTTAGTCGTCTTGATGAAGCGATTGAAAGTCAGTTAATGAGAGCAAGTC
>QQTW01002318.1_pt1 | contig 13749 bp, 12 predicted proteins | sample 1904831 | NCBI WGS metagenome assembly QQTW01 (sample SAMN09435610, study PRJNA476489) | Subsurface metagenome, whole genome shotgun sequencing project. | reverse complement strand
GATAACTGTATTTTTTCATACTACTTCATTTAAAGTAACAAAATATACAAAACAAAAAACAATTTGTATGTAATATTCACTTTCATCTTTTATGAGTTTGATGAAGCAAACCTCTACCTTTCGAGTGTATGTCTCGTTTCATCAAACATAATATGTTCGCATTTAAGTTTTTACAGGAATAAGCAGATTTATAGCTGCAAGTTTTAACTCAATCAAAATTTAAAGAGGAGTGGTTCATTGATTAGACGCTTGAAGCAAAATGTTCTGTTTGCCGTTCCATCCCTAATGCTGGGCTTGCTCCCTGTGTCCGCAGAAGCGGCAACATTCTCCCTGCAAGAGGCAACCATCGCTGACGTCAATGCGGTATACAGTGCGGGTGCCCTAACCAGTAGCGAATTGACACAACTGTACCTCAACCGGATCTCGACGTACGATCAGGCAGGACCAAACCTAAACTCGGTTGCTTTCCTCAACCCTGACGCGCTGGAGGAGGCAGCGGAGCTAGACGCATTGAGGACCGAAGGAACCATTCTCAGTCCCCTGCACGGCATTCCAGTCTTGATCAAGGACTCGTACAATGTTAAGGGCTTGCCAACAACTAACGGCGTTGGGGCGTTTAAGTCGCTTATTGCAACGGAAGACTCGTTCGCTGTCAAACAGCTGCGGGAAAGCGGAGCTATCATCCTGGGCAAGGCAAACATGAGTACCTGGGCCTTCTCTTACGACGGAGCCAGTGAAGCTTACGGACCAGTGATTAACCCATACGCGCCAGACCGTACCCCAGGCGGGTCTAGCAGTGGGTCAGGTGTGTCAGTAGCGTCTAGCTTCGCGATGTTCGCTATGGGTGGGGAAACCGGCGGCTCGATCCGCGTGCCTAGTACCCACGATTCACTAGTCGGCCTCAAACCTAGTGCTGGGCTAATCTCTGTCGATGGTACCTGGCCACTGACAACGGAACGCGACGCGATTGGACCAATGGCTAAGTCGGTCGCAGACGTTGCCACCAGTATGGATGCGCTGGTTGACTATGACCCAAACAACATCTGGAACCCTTACACCCCAGACACTCCCCGCCCCACCTCTTACACCGACTCCCTAGACAAAACCTCGCTCCAAGGCAAAGTGTTGGCACTACCGCGGCCTTATATCGGTGAGGGTGACCCCGCCAAGGGCCAAAGCTTCCCTCTAGACCCACAGGTCGCCGCTGCGTTCGAGGAGGCTAAGGGTGTGTTGAAAGCACAGGGAGCCACTCTGATCGAGGTCGATATCCCCGCACACAAGACTTGGTTCATCGACTACCTGGTTGATGGCAATCTTCCAGGCTACCCCCCTGAGACAAGTACACGGAACGCACAAAGTCGGGCTTACTATTACGAACAGCTCATCAAGGGGTACAACGACGACGAGATCAAATCGTTTGTCGATCTGCTCAAAATCATCCCGGAGGATAACCCCAACTACGCATACGTTAAGGGCGTTGCCGATATTATTGCTGCTGGAGATGCCAAACCGTGGGAAGAACTCCCAGAAGTAGCCCAGGCGCTAGAAGCGATCGCCAAGCTTCGGACAGAAGAGTACGAGAACTTCATGGAACAGAACGGCATTGATGCGTTTGTTTTCCCGACACTCAACTACCTCGCTCCACCGCAAGATGAAGAAGAAGCAGCAGAGGTATACGAACTCTATGGCAGCCTCCCTGCTCGATTTGAGGCAAATATTCTGGGAGTGCCGGGCATCACGGTACCGATGGGATATTCTGCAGAGGGCATCCCAATCTCGCTAGAGTTCATGGGTAACTACTTCGGCGAAGCGGAAATTATTGGATATGCATACGACTACGAGATGGCCACAATGCTTTACCAGCCACCCGCACTTGTGCCTCCTCTGCTAGGAGAGGTGTTTGAGTACACAGCCGTACCTGAACCTGCTACAGCACCTGCTTTAGCGTTGTTTGGCTTAGGCGCTCTCGGCTTCAAGCTCAAACGTCGGCACGTCATCAAAAATAGAACGTAACTACCAATTATCGGTGCACTACTTCGGTTCGTGTCATTAAGCTCAGCATTAAACTAAGTCGCTTCGGTTAGAAAGTGGCTTAGTTTAACAAGCTGAGCGCATGAATGTTCTACCTTACGAGTGCATTGTGTATTAGGATAGTGACGTAGGGCTGGAAGCGGCTTGACGAGCAGGAATGCGATGGATTGAGGTGCAAATTTTGGGGAGATCAGCATGAGTTCAACATGGTTGGAGTGGAGCCAACAGCTTCAGGCGATCGCCCAAAACGGTTTGACTTACAGTGAAAACATCTACGACGTTGAACGCTATCAGCAGATCCGGCAAATTGCGGCAGAGATCATGGCAGCACACAGCACGCTTGAGCTAAACCAGCTCCTCGCTCAATTCAAGCAGCAAGCTGGGTATGCAACACCCAAAGTCGATGTCCGAGCGGCGGTCTTTCATGAAAATCAAATCTTACTGGTGAAAGAGCGGGAGGATAATTGCTGGACATTACCAGGAGGATGGGCAGATGTTGGAGAATCTCCCAGCTCGGCGATCGTGCGAGAGGTATCTGAAGAGTCTGGTTATCACACGCAAGTGGTTAAATTACTCGCGGTTTATGACAGAAACCATCCGCGTCACGCACATCCACCTCTGCAATATCAGGTGTATAAGCTGTTTTTTCAGTGTGAAATTACTGGGGGTACACCAACAGCAAGTGCTGAAACGGAGGCGGTTGCATTTTTTGCAGAAGATCAAATTCCAGAACTTTCTCTCACGCGTGTAGTGCCAACTCAGATTGCTCGACTATTTGAACATCTGCGTCATCCCCATTGGGCAACCGATTTTGATTAGCCTTTAATGCCTACAGAACCAAAAGTAGGTGCAGTAGAGTGAATAGAGCCTTTTATTGAGTTATGTCAACTTCCCAGCCCAGCCCTATTCAATCTCTATCTCATGGCCTGATTGTGTCGTGTCAAGCTCCTGTTAATTCGCCACTGCATGATCCTGTGGTGATTGCCGCGATCGCACAAGCCTCTGTTAACCAAGGTGCCGCTGGAATACGGATTGATACCCCTGCTCATATCAAAGCGGTACGACAAAAAGTTGCAGTGCCTATCATTGGGCTGTGGAAGCAACAGTTGCCCGGATATGAAGTTTACATTACTCCCCAGTTTCACCATGCTGCGGCGATCGCGCAAGCGGGGGCAGACATAGTAGCTATAGATGCCACCCTCCGCCCCCGTCCTGAGGATGAAACCGTTGCCACCCTTATTACAAGAATTCACGACGAATTGGGCAAACTGGTGATGGCAGACGTGGATACAATTAAGGCGGCGATCGCAGCTGCTGAGGCTGGTGCAGATATCGTAGGAACTACCCTCTACGGCTACACAGCCCAAACGAACCATCTCTCTCCCCCCGGTTTTGACCTCCTCACCCAGTTAATCCAATTGGATATTCCAGCGATTTGTGAAGGTGGCATTTCCTCACCCCAGATGGCTCGTCATGCTCTAGATTTAGGAGCTTACGCCGTTGTCGTTGGCACTGCCATCACTGGTATCGACTGCCAAGTCAAAGCTTACCAACAAGTTATCAGCCAATAACTTCTGACTCGGCAGTTGCAGCAACTACCCATTCTTGCATAGCAGGAAGTGACCAAATAGCATTGACATAAGCTGCTGCAACCGAATCTAATTTGACATCATAGGTAATAAAACGTGATACAACTGGTGCGAACATCGCATCAGCAACGGTGAAGTGACCAAAAAGCAGATCGCCATCAACTTTAACGTTTTGACGACATTCACGCCAGATTGCCGTGATGCGATCAATATCCTCTTGCACACCCGCCTCCATTCCCTTACCAGGCAGCCGACCACGGCAATCCATCGGCATATTTTGGCGCAAGTTTTGGAAGCCAGCATGCATTTCGGTACTAACCGAGCGAGCGATCGCACGGGCTGATCTATCCTCCGGCCATAAGTGAGCATCAGGAAAGCCTTCTGCTACGTATTCGCAAATTGCTAAAGATTCCCATATTGTAAGCGTGCCGTGGCGTAAAACTGGAACCCTTGCAGAAGGAGAATAGCTGAGGATCTGCTGCCGCGTCGTGGGAGTGTCAAGGGGAATACGGACCTCAGAAAATTCAATTCCAGCCTGTTTTAGGGCAAGCCATGGGCGTAGTGACCAGGACGAATAATTTTTGTTACCGATAACAAGGGTAAGTTGAGTCATATTGAGCCTTACAAAACTAATTCACCACGTAGAATACTCACTGCGGCACCACCTACTTTGACATAGTTAGATCGTCAAGATCTGTGTCAAACACAATGGCGCAAGGGTTCCCTGCCAAAGGACGAGCTGTAAAAGCATCAACCTGCATAAAGGGAAATAGGTGTTTTTCTGTCATGCCCACAATGGCTCTATGATTGCACCCAAGAGCGGAGTAGAGGTTGATACCAATCACAATATTAAATTTTTGGTCATCAATCAAAGCATAGCTTGAATAGATGCTATGAACAAATTTGAAGCATCTATTCAAGCAGCCATTCACTCTCGAGTGTCTCACTCAAAAACGGCTCTGGTCAAGGAGCGAGATAAACAGAAGCCTAGTCCGTTGTGTAAATACGGCACTGGGTGAGTCAACAACTGTAATGCGTATTAGCAAGGTCTCAGCAGCCAGCTACCCCAGGACGATTTACTTCTTCCTCTATGAAGAGGTTGAACTTTGCAAGTCTTTCTAAAGTAATAGGAATTACTGTTCTTGGGCAATTGCAGAAATATGAACATTCCGGCTTCTCCTTGGGCATTGATGTCAGAAACCTACTTCAAGGTTCTGCCAACAGTTCGGAATTACTTAAATTACTGGAAGATTCAAGCACAGCAGATTCCAAACCTAGAACTTCGCAAACAAGCCTGTTCTAGTATTGAAGCCAAACAATTTCACTGTGAAGGTGGCTCAATCTACGGATTACTTGCCACAAGGCATTGGCAGGAAGCGATCAAATTTATTGTTGCTTATCAAACCATTAGTGATTACTTAGATAATTTGTGCGATCGCAGCAACTCGCTCGATCCCGAAGATTTTCGCGCCCTGCATGAATCGCTCGTTCATGCGCTCACACTGGAATCAAAAAACACCAACTATTATCGGGTTCGGGGTGATCAAGCAGATGGTGGCTATCTACAAAAATTGGTTAGAACTTGCCAGGAAGTCTTGCGTAAAGTATCGAATTATTCAAAAATTGCTCCGGCTCTGCATGAACTAGCAAATTATTACTGCGATTTGCAAGTCCATAAGCATGTTAAGGTCGAGGAGCGGGTTCCACGATTAAAGACCTGGTTTTCTTCACACCAGAAACACCTTCCTCCACTTCGCTGGTATGAATTTTCTGCTTGTGCCGGCTCAACCCTAGGAATTTTTTGCTTGGTGGCTTATGCATTTGATCAGGATTTATCTGATGAACTCACGAGGCAGGTCAAGAATAGTTACTTTCCCTGGGTTCAAGGACTACATATCTTGTTAGATTACTTAATTGACCAAGAGGAGGATCGCATGAATGGAGATTTAAATTTTTGTTTTTATTACAAAAACAGCGATGAAATAATTGAACGATTCCAGCATTTTATTCAAAATGCAACGATCAGCGTTTCTCAATTACCTCATACTCGGTTTCATCAATTACTCAATCAGGCGCTATTAGGGGTTTACCTCTCAAACAAAAAAGTGAAGAAGCAAAAGGATGTTCAGGACATAGCAAAACAATTGCTCCATTTGGGTGGTAGTCCAGCATCCTTTTTCTTTCGGAGTCGTTTACTGATGTCTCATTGAGGTTGAACTATGTCTAAAATTGCGGTTATTGGTGCAGGACCAGCAGGGTGTTCAGCTGGATATCACCTAGCAAGAAGTGGTCATCATGTTACACTGCTCGACAAAAAATGTTTTCCTAAAGACAAGGTATGCGGCGATGGCATTAGCATTGAATCTATCCAAGCAGTATCGATGATGGGAATTTACCCACAGGATATTAGAAAGTTGGCTTCGGAGTATGCGCCAATTCACCGTTTCTTTCTGGGAGTCTCTAATCAAATTTATCATAGTGAAACAACAAAACTTGAAGCCTATTGCATTCCTAGATTTGTCTTTGATCAACTCCTTTATAAGAGAGCAATTGATGCAGGATGCAATTCTCTGACTCAAGCTGTTAACAAAAATGATTGGCATTATCAGGGATTATATGATGCATTTGACACTATCATTGATGCGCGTGGCGTTTATGCAGGCGAGGTGAATGCTATCGCCATTCGTGCTTATTGGACTCTCAATCGGCAAGATTTATCTGAAACGAAGTTAACTGAAGCTCAAATTCACTTTGATCGCAGCTTGGGAGTAAATGGCTATGGTTGGATTTTTCCAGTTTCTACGCAGCACGACTTGATTAAATTGAATGTTGGGGTTGGAGTTTGGTTAGATGAATACCAAAAAATCAACACCAATATTATTCAACTTTTTAAGCAGTTTATCCAAAGCAACGCAACTACACGTCAGTTGCTTAATAAGGTGGTAAGCCAACAACCTCCAAAGGTATTTCCTCTGGCGACTGCCAAGAAAGGAAACAAGGTTGCTGATGGAAAAATTCTCAGGATTGGAGATGCCGCGAATCTAACTGATCCGTTAACAGGTGAGGGAATTGCAAATGCGGTCAAGAGTGGTTTTCATGTCGCACAAGCCATTAACATGGGCAGCGCTCCCGATGGCGCAGCAGACAACTGGCAGTATCTTTACGAATCTCACTTTGAAGCAGATCTGCGTGCGGGTCTACGTATCAAAGCTTTCAGAAAATCTTCATTCATGAATTACCTGCTAATCTGGCTGATGAAACAGAACCCTCGCGTTGCTCAACAAATCAGTCATGCAGTCGCTGGTGTCGTCCCTTATAACGAAGTTCTAGCTTCTCTTAGATACTGAAAAATTGCAAAAAAAGCAGTCTTTGTGGGGTGTTTGCTAGGCTCAGAGTGAGTAGATTACAGTAGGAGGAGTTTCAGGAGAAGCCAGTACGCCTAGTACATCCCATAGTGTTGCATTCAATCTTCATCTGGTAATTCTCAACACCCAGACCCTGATGGCTTGTTGGAAGTGACGTACAAGCACCTGAACACAAACATTAGTTGGAGTACCACTTTCATCTTTCAGGGGAACATCAGGATCAATATGATCAAGTAACCCGAACAGAGAGGACCTGTGCCATGCCCAGAGCCGCCATTATTCAACCCGATCAGTCCTATACCTTTGCAGACTACTTCAAACTCAACTTTGCCCCGCAAGACATCCTGGCATATTTCAACGTCTCGCTTCAACGTCGCTCCTTAAACCTACCTCGCTATTCAGGTACCCTTGATCGCCTCACTGATCTTAAAGCTCGAATTGAAGAAACCCTGCCCCGTCTTAGCCTCACCAGTGAAATGGCACGGCGAGAATTCCTGATTGCCCCTGTGCTAACAGATGTATTGCACTACACCCAAGCCACCCTCAACGTTGAGTATCCCGTTGCCGTCAGCAATCAACTCAAAGGCTCCCTGGATTACCTCCTGCAAAATCACCAAACGTTTCTAGTGATTGAAGCTAAGAATGAAGACCTGGAACGAGGCTTCGTACAACTAGCGATCGAACTGATTGCCCTCGATCAATGGATTGATTCAGAGCAAGCCGTCCTGCAAGGAGCGATTTCAACCGGAAATATTTGGCAGTTTGGACAGTTTGATCGCCAGTCTCGTGAAGTGACTCAAGACCTCGATCTCTACCGTGTTCCTGCCGATCTAGAAGACCTTTTGCGGATTTTAGTCAGAATTCTTGAACCCTAACTTTTATGCTTGAAGCCGTCATCCAAAACCTAATTTGCCTGGTTAAGCGCAGATTTTGTGGTTTGCTTCAACTTGTACTCAAAGGGTTGAATTTAGTTCTGACAGATTTACACTCATTTGTATAGAAATATTTTCGGCGTTTTTGCAAAGGTGGGATTCTCCAACCTCAGATCTTGTCTAGGAACATTGGTTAGCATAGATCTTAAAGACAAGTCACAGTTCTTCAGCCCCATTACTGGCATTTTCTGCCTACAGCTTCGGCAAAACCAATATACATTTTTACTACAGATGTGACGTAGCAGCTGATCAGAGCAGCAAGGGCAATTAACCATAGTGAGCCTCAACATTTATGAATAGCAACTTGGTGAGCCAATCCAAAAAATAAGCCTATATCAAAAAACTTTTATCAAGCCAAGATTCTGGACAGCTTATCAACAGTCTGATGAAATTTCCAAAATACAGACTTTACCCCTATGTTTAATTTTGCTGGATCGCAACCTGTAGCAGACAGGGTAGAAGCCCCCATCTCTAATAGGGATTTCTACCCAAGTTGTCTCTCAAGTTCCCGGTTTGGACTATGTGCCCCATGTTAAAAATAACCCTGTATTAACATGCCCAGCACCGAAATGCCTTGCTCAATCTCCTCTGGAGAGCGGGAGAAATTCAGACGCATGGCTGGATAACCCTGCCGATCAGGAAAAAACGATGGTCCGCAGGCGACTAAGACTTTCTGAGACACAGATTTCTTGTAAATCGATTGAATGGAATCATGACAAATCAACTGAATCGGTAGACTACTTGGTAGGTGAACCCATAGAAACACGCCACCTTTGGGAACTGTCCAAGATGCTCCTTGAGGAAAGTAACGCTCCAACGACTGGAGCATGGTATCGCGACCTTGCAGATTATTTGCCCGCAGACGACTAAGATGTCGCCGGTAATATCCAGAGGCTAAGAATTCACTGATAATTGCCTGGGAAACAGTGGATACGTGCAGATCTTGGAGAAATTTCCGCTTTAAAAGTGAGCGATAGTGCTTGTCTGTAACGACCATGTAACCCACTCGTAAACCGGGCATCATAGTCTTTGAGAAGGTGCCTGTATAGATCACCCAATCATTTTGGTCTAAAGCCTTAATCGGAGCTGTAACTGGCTCAAAGTTTAAACCTTCATAAGCATTATCTTCCAAAATTGGGCATTCGTACTGTTCAGCTAGAGCCAGTAACTGCTGGCGATGAATTTGGGTTGTCGTCAACCCCGTGGGATTGTGCAGAGTACTAATTGTATAAATCAGTTTTGGACGATGGCTATGCAGATATTTATCAAGCAACTCTAAATTTATCCCATCTGTAGTCATCGGAATAGCAATGACTCTGGCTCCCAAGTTGTCTAAAATTTCCAGTACTCCAGGATAAGTGGGGCTTTCCACAATCACCCAATCCCCAGGTTGCACATGGTAGTGGATTGTCAAAGACAGTGCCTGCATTGAGCCGTTGGTAATAATTATATGTTCTGGGGAAACCTCCAGTCCTTGCTGCACTAGCATTTGAGCAATTTGTTTGCGCAAGGTTAGTTGCCCTTGAGGAAGGTCGTAGTCAAACAGCGTATCGGTAGCTTGCCTCACTGCCCTTCTGGCAATACGCTGGAGGTCTTCTAGTCCTAAAGAACGGGAGAAACCAGAGCTAAAGTCAATCACCCCTTCCTGCTTTTGTGCTTGCCTTGAAGCAGTGTATAAATCAAAAGCAGAGACTCTCCGCTGCTCTTGAATAATTACTTCTTGCGCTGGGGCAAAGGTTGACTCAGGAATGGTCGCAGGAGTAACCGCACTTTTGACAAAATAACCAGAACCCCGGCGGGCAGTGATCAGACCGTCTGCTTCCAGGACATTGTATGCCTCAATCACGGTCATTTTGTTAACTTGCAAACTCTCCGCTAGGGAACGAACCGAGGGCAGCCGTTCTCCTGGTTGCAGCGCTCTAGATTTGATCAGACGGCTAAGTCGGTCACGGATTTGCAAGTAGATAGGCTTTTGTGACTGCCGATGCAATGGAATATTCACAGTGCATTCCGGATGAAGGATTGAAGCAGCAATTATAAATACCAGTATAGTGGAACCCGTTCGGTTTGACCTCGTACAGTTCAACGCAGTTTTACTAGGACAGCTTATGTTTAGGGCAACTGTCCTAGTGAAAATTTGAGAATCTGTACCTTCTCACATTGGTAGCCACTAGGCAAGAGTAAAGTTACAAACTCACTCTTAACCATTTTCCTCATAAATATTGTTAGTTACCTAAATAGCCATTTTTATATTTAAACAGGCGCTAGTTCATCATTATGGCTTTACGCACAATATCTGAACAAAACCGCTATGACTTCCGTCGCCGCTTTTTCAGACTTGCCATTGTCAATATTCTCTCCAATCTCATGGTTCCCCTGGCTGGTTTAGTGAATGTGGCGTTCTTGGGACACCTGAGCGAGATCCGTCACTTAGCTGGGGTCGCTTTGGCTACCGTCCTGTTTAACTATATCTATTGGACTTTTGGCTTTTTACGCATGGGCACCACCGGAATGACTGCCCAAGCTGTAGGACGCTCTGACCAAGAGGCAGTGTTACTCACGGGCTTGCGTAACGGCGTTATAGCTCTAGGGCTGGGGCTAGCCATCTTGGTTTTGCAGCACCCGCTACGGGAGCTTGGGTTTGCCCTGTTGAGTGCTGCACCAGATGTCAAGTCTTCAGGCCAAGCTTACTACGACACCCTGGTGTGGGGTTCTCCCGCAACTCTACTCAATTTCGTGTTGATTGGTTGGTTTCTGGGGCGTGAACAAGGCGGTAAAGTCTTGGTGTTGTCAGCAGTTGGTAATGGGGCTAATGTCGTACTAGACTACTTGTTCATTGTTCGGTATGGGTGGGAAAGCGCAGGAGCTGGCATAGCTACGGCTACTAGTCAGTACCTGATGTTGCTGGTAGGGATGATTCTCATATACCGAGAAAACTGGTTCAGGAAGGCGCAGGCAGTAGCTGGAATCTTTGACCCCTCAGCCTTGAGAGCAGTTTTTATGCTTAATGGAGACATCTTGGTGCGCACCTTCGCTCTTGTCTCCACCTTTGCTCTATTTACCAACATAAGTTCAGTTCTAGGAACCGTCGTGCTAGCCACGAACACGTTGCTGTTAAATGTAGTGACTCTGGCAGCCTACTTCATTGATGGACTGGCCTTTGCTACTGAAAGCATGGCAGGAATTTTGCGAGGCAAAGGAGTTAGTGAACACCTGGTCTCCCTATTACGAATCTCCGGGGGGGCCAGTCTGAGCTTGGGACTCGTCATAGCATCTGTGTTTACTCTATTCCCGGCTCCTCTGTTCGGGCTTTTGACTAACCACTCCGAAGTCACCGAACGTATTACCAGCTATGTCTTATGGTTAATTCCAGTTCTTGGATTCGGCTCAGTGGCTTACATGCTGGATGGGTACTTTCTGGGCTTAACAGAAGGTCGTATTCTACGCAGGGCCAGCTTGACCGCCGCTTTGGTGGGATTTGTCCCGGTGGCTGTAGTCGCTTGGCATTTTAAGAGTAACCAGATGTTGTGGCTGGCGATGTCTTTGTTCATGGCAGCAAGAGTGGTTACCCTTGGGGTGCAGGTGCCGAGGACGCTGAGGAGAAATTGATTGATAGGAGTAAAGAGCGTTTATGAATGAAATTAATAACAGCCGAATCAAACTCTCCCAACTGCGCGCCTTAGTGGCAGTGGCAGAACATGGGAATTTCAGTGAGGCAGCCCTGCACTTAGAGCTGTCCCAATCCGCCGTCAGTCATGCGATCGCCTGTCTGGAGGACGAGTTAGGGGTGTTATTAACATCTCGCGGTCGTCACGGCGCTCATCTTACACCCGTAGGAGAACGGCTGATTGGTCATGCCCGTCAAGTGCTGCAACTCATAGAGGTAATGATCAAGGAAGCGAACCTGGAAAAAGGCTTACATGGGGGAAGTGTGCGGATTGCCTGTTTTCGCAGTGTGGCAACCCATGTGCTGCCAGTAGTGATTGCCCGGTTTCGCACTCACTTTCCGAAAATTACTGTGGTCATTAGCGAGCATTACGATTTCTCAGGTGTAGAACAAGCTTTGCGCGCAGGTCATGCAGACCTTGGCTTTACCTATTTACCTGCTCCTGATGAATTTGAGACTTGGGAGTTCCTGCGGGATGACTACGTTGCCTTGCTACCGCCCAATACTAGATTTCGGAATGTCAAGTTGACTTGGGAGCAGTTAGCTGCTTACCCACTGATCTTGCCCTCTACAAATACCTGCTCTATTAGAATTCGTAATCACTTGAAGGTTTCGCAATACCCTCTGAACATTGCTTATGAGGTCAGGGAAGATTCAACAATCGTCAGCATGGTCGTACAAGGCTTAGGGGTAGCTATCATCCCCCGTCTTGCTGCCGAGCCACTACCAGTTGGGGTGCAGGCATACACTTTGCCAGTCCCTTTGGAGAGAGTTATCGGGGTTGCTGTTCGGGCAAATGCCCTTCAAACTCCAGCTGTCTTTGCATTTCTGGACCTTCTCAGGGGTGCAAGACAATTCACTATCAAAATGGCAGGTTGATTCGGGCGATCGCCAGCATTGCCTGGTACGGGCGTAATTAGGTTCATAATACCCACCTAGCCGTTTCCAGAAGTATCTGCTCCCTGTATCTGTTGAGCGCGTTGCCCCTGCTTCAACTGCTTCACTTGCCGAATAACTTCCTGAAAATCCGAGCTATCTTCTGGCTCCAGCACCGCCAGAGGAGTTTGGGTTGCCAGTCGATCTATTAGTGTATGAAACGCTGCCTCATCTTCCCGGTGAGCCAACATATACGCCCGCAATTCATCTACACTCATATGCTGAAAATCAGGCTTAGTCATAGAATTTGCCTCCGTCCTTTGCGCTCCTCAAACAGCAGTCCCTGCAAGTTCCGGCGGTACTGTTCCGCGAGCCACGACAACTGGCTGCTTCTAAACTATATTTATAGAGTATAGGCTCGATACCATGAAGGCTGAGCGAATAGCCGGAGTTATGTCCAGATTTAGCGAACTGAGGCTTGTGTCTTATCTGGCTCCCAGTCTGTTTTGGTTTTACAAAGCGACTGGAGCTTACTTAGAACGAGTCTTCAATATCAAAATGAAGATTGAACAAAGCGAGTTTGATCCGCTTGACGATCTGCGGTCTCAAGACCAATGGGATCTGGCTTTTATCTGTGGCTTACCTTTTGTGCGATACAGAACTGTTGCACCTACTCAACTCAGAGCGTTGGTCGCGCCTGTGATGCAAGCGGAGCGATATCAGAATCGTCCTATTTACTTTGCCGATGTGATTGTTTCCACTGCCAGTGGTCTTGCAACCTTCGCAGAGCTAGCCGGAAAAACACTTTGCTATAATGACCGCGGCTCCAATAGCGGATACCATCTGTTGCGGCAGCGATTGATAGAAGGAAAATATCCCAAGAACTTTTTTGGCAAAACGTTACCATCCGGTTTTCATCAGCAATCGATACGTTGGGTCGTGGAAGGACTAGCAGACTGTGCGGCGATCGATAGCACGATTTTGGAGCAAGAGCTACAAGATATTCCTGAACTGGCAGAACGGCTACGAGTGGTTGAATCGATCGGTCCTTGCCCAATGCCACCGCTCGTTGTTTCGCAAAGATTAAGTACGACTATGATTCACCAGCTGCAAACTGCACTGCTCCAACCCGATGCAGAACTACAAGCCGCGATGGAACAAGCACAAATCCGACGTTTTGCAGCAGTGCAGTCTGAGGATTACAAAGCGATCGCGAACTCATACAACGCTGCAATGGAGGCTGGTTATGAGGTGATTGGTTAGTTGTAGTTCACCAGTGCGATCGCCCC
>QQTW01002317.1_pt1 | contig 13760 bp, 14 predicted proteins | sample 1904831 | NCBI WGS metagenome assembly QQTW01 (sample SAMN09435610, study PRJNA476489) | Subsurface metagenome, whole genome shotgun sequencing project. | reverse complement strand
CCAAGTTCTGTTGAGAAGAAAGATCAGGCTGCGTTATGAACATACGAGAAGCTTGATGGCATGGCCAGCGCCACCTGCATCGTACGGCGCTTTCGATGACGGAAGAGCCCTGGATTGATGGAGTGAGTGGTGACATTTTGATGTTTTTGACCAAACATGAACCAGCTTTTTCACATGTCAATGCAACGCTTCGATGCTCTAATCTTGGAAAACAAAAGACTCCCCAGGGAAGAGGTAGTCAATACTGGAATCAAAGAATATATCACAGAAAGAAGATATGCAGATGAACGGGAACTAGGTGGAAGGGGCCTCAAGGGTAGTAGAGTACGGCAAACAATTGAATTCGGGATATTGGGAATAGAAGGTCAATCAACCAGATCCGGATGCTCGCTTCGGTGTCTCTTCGGCCTCGTCCGGTTTCGATGGGTCCGGATTGCTAGTTTTAGGATTTTGTTGCTGCTGGCCGTGGTGATGATGAGTGAGGTTGTCCGTTAATCGATGCCAAGCCGATCGCAGGAAGCCTTCATGTTTCGGTGACGAGTCGCTCGGGGATGACGAGGGTGACGAAGACGGTGACGGGTTTGTCTTGGCGGAAGATGATGGGTTGGAGGTATCTGATGAAGATGACTTGGGTGACGGAGATGCTGTCGACGAGCTGGACGAGCTTGAGGAGGATGAAGAAGAAGAAGAAGAAGAAGAAGAAGAGCTGGTCGAGGTTTAGCTATATGAGAGACTGTAAGGCACCCAGACGGGGTGAACTCACGTTCTCCCCTTGTTGGTGATGGTGCGCGTTGCGCTCGAATCGTACATCTCGTCCGCCAGCATCTCCACTAAAGTCCGCTGATTGGCGCTGAGACTCGACGGGATCTTGACGCGGAACTCGACTCGTAAATCTCCACGCAGCCCACCACGACCGCCTAACCTCCTCATCCCCTTGTTCGAAATCGTGAGATGATCTCCGGCATTCGTCCCCTTGGGCACCTTCACCCGGATGTCGCCCTCGAGGGTCGGCACGGTGATCTCACCGCCCAACATCGCCGTCGTGACGGGGATGCTGGCCGTGTGGAGGATATCCGCACCCTGTCGACTGAATCGCTGATCGGGCATGACCCGAACGAACACGTAGAGGTCACCTCGGGCGGACTGAATGTCTTGATTCGGCGCCATCCCCGTCGGCGGCGCATCACCTTCACCGGGGATTCGCAGTCGCACGCCATCGTCAACACCCGGTGGGATGTCGATCTTGACGGTCCGGCGATTGCGCACGACGCCGTTACCAGAGCAGCTGTTGCACTCCTGTCCTCGAGGGATGACGATCCCCTGGCCGCCGCAGTTGTCGCAGGTGCTGGCCATCTGGAAGCCGCTCGACATGAAGTGCACCCGCGTGCCGGTGCCGTCGCATCGAGGGCATTTGCTCCGCTTGGTGCCCGCCTTCAAGCCGCTGCCGGAACAGGTCCGACATTGGACCAGTGGGGTGATGTTGATGGATTTGCTGGTTCCCTTGGCGGCGTCCATGAACGAGATGCTCGTTTGAACTTCGATGTTCTCGCCCATGAGGATTTCTTGCTGGAAGGGAGACCCTCGCGAGCCGCGACCACGTCGACCGCCGCCTCCGAATGCGCTGAATAGATCTTCGAAAGAGAAGTCGGCGCTGAAACCACCACCTCCCCCAAATCCCCCGAAACCTCCGGCCCCCGCTCCAGCAAATGGGTTACCACCCGCTCCAGCACCACCGGAAGGGTCGAACCCCGCTCCTTGATCGAACGCAGCGGCGCCGAATTGATCCCAGGCTTCTTTCTTCTTGGGATCAGAGAGGACTTCATATGCCGACTGAGCTTCGGCAAAGCGATCCTTGGCGTTGGCCTCCTTGCTGGTGTCGGGATGGTACTTTTTGGCGAGTGTATAGTAGGCCTTTTTTATCTCGGATGACGAGGCGTTCTTGTCCACTCCGAGCACCCTGTAAGGGTCCTTGGTTGCGTATGAAGTAGGGGATGCGTGGAAGTGCTGTATTCATGTCTGTGTCAGTGTCTGTTTCTAAGATTGGATTGAGATCGCAACATGTGACATACCCGTCTGGAGCTCACAGGGCTTGATATTCGATTCGTCCATTGACATCGTGGCATTTCTGGTCTTCTGGAGCATCTTCGCGTCTGTCGAGAATAACTTCTCGTGTAAGAACAGTCGGAGAAGGGTCGTGTTATGCGTGCTCCAACGTGTGAGGTTCGCAGTAACCGGATTGGCGCAGCTGCTGTCTGCGACCACTGCGGGCCTGCCAGACTCATCTTGAGCAATAATGCAGTAGTATGAGCACAGCTGGATCTAATAACATCAGCAAGCTTGGTCATTCTGTACTTGAGCTGACAGTAGAGACTTGCATTGTCCGCTAACGGTAGTTGAGAAGTATGGTCCCTCAAAGCCTACAGCGGATGCTTCATTCTCGATCCCACAAACTTCCAACCAGTCCCGAACATAGCGAGTAGTAGCAAGCTATTCAAGTCGACTCTCCATCGTGCACGATCAACACAAGGAAGATGTATTGTGCTGTTCACGATCGTTTCCCAAGCAGTCCAGCTACAGTCGTTGCAATGGATCACAAATTTTTCGTCGCGAACTTTCGGGCGTCATCGGCGCGGGAGATCTGCCTCGCTTCTGATTGGCCCGTTGTTCAAGATTCTCCGATTCGCTAGAATTTTCTGGCCCGCCATGGAAGAACGTCACCTCGCTCAACGGCTCTAACTTATAATATCCCATAGCACTTCGAACGCGAGTTGGCGAAGGGAGAGAGAATGATGATTTGCTCTACCAATACATCGTTCGGATTATTTTTTGAGACGAGCGGACATTTGGGATAGGATACTCATCTTACACCACCAAAAGTCTGCAACCGCGCATTTAATGTGACCCTGAGAATACCAGTAAGCTCCCAACGTAGTTGAAGCTACAGTATGATGTTTGGAGATAAGCGCTCATGATGCTAGCCTTGCATTTGATAGCCGGGAATTAAATTGGTTCAAGATCATGTCCTCATGCAGTAAAACTAGGCAGAGAATGATTGGATCAGTTCCTTGACCTTTTCAATGCTGACATACTTACCAGTACAATAAAACCAATGACATCATGTGGCAGTAGGTAGCTCTTGACCTGATTTAGAGTGTTAGGACAATCTCTAATTGATACCTACAATCTATGATGGCTGTTGTATCCATTAGATCAGCGCCCTAGGGCAAGACTTCGGTAGGTTTATTGACGAGGCAACGTTTCGTCTCATAAGCCTGCCGGTCTCAATAATTCTCGAAACGGAATAGACGAGTCTTTTACTCCCTGATACATACTTTCCCATCGTTTGACATCGGTGAAACTGCGCGAGCATTTCTTGAAGGATTGGGAAGGACTCGATAGATGCACATTATGAAAGATATGAGGGGTATCCCCAAGACCACAAAGACCAGACGGGGTTCTACAATCTTACCTGTTGTATTATCGATATACGATCGAACAATCCATGAAGCAGTAGGACTTTTAGCACCTCGCTCTGCATCCCATGAAAACATATTCGACGGCCAATTTCTTGTCCCACTCCCAACACAACATGCAATGACCACTAAAGTTTAAAGAAAGAGTAATCAAACCTCATCGAGGAAACTTCGGTCCGAATTTCATCCGAAACTCCTTATCTACAAATCACGCACATCAGCACAGACTCGGACACACAAACACATGGAAAAGGGACCTGTCTCCCGATTTTCGTCTCTGAACAGAGATGCTCACGATGTCATATCGGTCCCAATATACATATGCACATGGCAGAATCAATATCGTAATGCATCGACGATTAAAAAACGGGAGAATGTAGGGGATGGAGAAAAGGTAAACTGACCCTGCCATCTCACTTTATACAAAAACTCAACCACGACCTCATTCTCATTGATGGCCAGCCCATTAAAATGCTTCCGCACCGCCATGGCGAGCTGATCATGCGTTACTCGTCGTCTCTGTTGACGTTGGATCATGGTTGGTGATCTTCGACCGATACTGTTCGGGTTTGATAAAATGATTTGATTCCGCTGCGAATGAAACGCGGAGGGGGTTTGAAGACGGTAGGCGTGGCGGTAGAGATGGAGGAGGGTGGTGTCTAGACTTGTCCAGGCCATCTTTTATTTTTGGATAGAAGAATTGGTGTCAGTTAGATGTCTAAGGAGGTTTTTATGATGCGGACGGTGAATGGATATGTTACGGGATAGATGATCGGACGAAAGGAGCGAATGACACGACAATAAAAAGGATGCTCTTGGTTAGAAGAATGCAGCAATGAATGAGGAGCGTATAAAGAGAGCGGATCCATTCGAGAAGATGAGCAAGTAACTAGAGAAGAACTTACTCCTCCAGCACCTGCCTGCCCAGCTCCCGCGCCGCTCCCACCTCCGTCATGAACGACAAGCCCGCCCGCTCCCACCGCCGCATCATCAGGCAACGCAGCACCACCTTTCCCATCCCGTCCACTTCCAAGCGCAACAGTCGTCGACGACGCACCCCCAGAATGATTCCCTCCTCTTCTAACCCTACCGGTTGTGACTGCCGTGGTAGTAGCGGAAGGCATATGATGATGATGGGTATGCATGACCCGATCGCCATTCCCGTTCCCGTTCTGAGTCTGATGCGAGTCCAATGCCGTACTGGTAGCGTGTCGGTCTTTGGTGGTGGTTGCGGACACTGGGGGTTCGTGCTTCAAGTCGTCTGCGCCGGCGCGGATCCGTGACGGGGGCATTTTATAGAATGGAGATTGTTGGTTAGATATATACGAGGTTTCTGGTGTCAAAGCGTAATGTTCTGCAGGGTTCTTCCTGCGGCTAGTGGTGATTGTTGGGTTACTTTATTTGAGGCTGACGATGCACAATGAAGAACGGACAATAGGAAGCTGTCGACGCGGAAGCTTGCTCGGCCCGACGTCAGCGCGGCAGAAGGAAAATCTCGGCTCCGACGAACGCTAGTTTCGGCGGCACAATGATCCGACCTCATATGATTGGTCCGTGTTTTCGATGTTTAAATTCAGACGACATGCCAACCACTCAAGGCCAGGTGCAACAAGTCACCGCCCAACGGGTAGCTGCTCGCTTGGTCGCTTACCATATCAATCCTCCAACTAAACCTCTAATTTTTACTTACAACAATGTTCAAGCACCTTGTCCTTCATGACCCTTCATTGTGAACAAAGTCCTAGTCATCTTCGGAGTCGATCTATTTACTTCTGATGAGGTTTGAAGTTGCGCTGGGTCAAGCGAGTGGTAGCCCTTTGGTCGGTGACCTATTTCACCTGGCCTCGACTGTCCAGTCCTTCCCTCGAATACTGTACGAGTACCGTTCTGTTAGCAGTATCATGAACAAGCCGGGTTTCTTAAATGAGTATATGGCTGATGCCGAAGTTGAGGCTAGCTCGACCTTCGTCCGGATACAGTTGATTACATATGGACCATATACAGGCCTGAGCTGGCCTTGTCAAGTAGAGGACAATAACAGAGAGCTAATGCTAGTAGCACCACAGAACAGCTAGTGGCTTTGATGAGTCCAGTATTATGCCGACGTCAAGCTAGTCTCGATTCCGACTATATAAGTGCTGATCACGTAAGGAACGTGGGTAGGTCCAGGCTAGGCCTGCCAGATGAGAGCTGACGCTGGGAAGGAAAGAGTAGATAGAGGAGAGAGTTCAAAAGTAACGGAAGGAGAAACTATAGCAGCTAACGTATGTATGTATAAGTTAGAGGAACAAGAGAGGATGAAGAAGGGTTTATACCAATCACCCCTCTTATCGTGTATGTAAATGGAACAAACTCCCTCAAAGGACAAGAAGATATGACTCGACAAGATAGATACATACATTACTCGTACCACTATGGATATATAGAAGAAGCAACCAGGTACAACGAACGATGAACAATAGAATACAATGAACGCTCATGATGCAAAATCGTAACTGAAGGATAGATACCGCCTTGTTACTACTGGGACAACCCCCGCCACCATACCTTATCACCGTCATCATGCTCTTCAGAAATCAACCTCGCCATTTTTGCTGCCTCCAGAGAACGAAATGGACCGTGTCGAACTTGAGCTGATGCGCGACAAAGGAGCGAAAAAAGACCTCAACTCATAGACAAAAATGGAGGGGATAAGTGGTAAACATAAGACAGACCGTGGATCCAATACCAAAAAACGTACATGATGGATGGATTTTGTTTGAGTAGAGAAGAAAACATGCTCAGGTCAACCCCCCCAGGAGCAATTCCACGCAATTCGACAGCAACCTCGACGCCTCTTCGAGCAACTCCCACCTCGTTGTCTCAAACATATCTCTTACCACCATGAGCACTCCCGCCGACTGATTACGGCCCCGGATGGCCATGAGACCATCGGGCGCCGTCACGCTGCCGACCCGATGCAGATAGTCGCGCATCTCGCGATGTTTCTCGGTCGGTGTCGAGGGCGGAGTGCGCGTTGTCGGCAACGGCCCATCCAGTGCGTATCCATACGACCACACGATCAAGGCCGCGAAATATAAAACCCACGGTCGATACATCAAGTAATCCTCCCTCGCAGAATAATCGGGTCGACCGTCTGGAGTAAACATCATTGGTCCTCCTCCCGTCGAAGTCATGCCGCCGTGTAGTGGTGCCGGTGGACCCCGTCCGGGAGCCGGACACAGCACGTCCGCGAGAAATCTCAGAGCATAAAACGTCGCGTCTCTTGCCTTGGCCGTGTTCGCCCACTCCTTCATCCGCGTCTTGGCCGCCGCGTAGTCCTGCGGACCAATCGTCCGACCCAGCAATCGCGGCGCCCGGGCGTAGATCTGACAGTCGACGATATCGACGTGCATGGCCATGTGCGCCAGATGGTGCAGCACGTTTTTGCTCTCGAAGATAATGTCCTCCTGCACCCTTCTCGAGCCGGGCACGGCAACGGCGGCCGCGGCGGCATCCGCGTTCGTCGACGTCTCCGGATGCTCGGCCAGCGAGTCGTTGAAATCCTTCATCCAGAAATCGTATGCCCGCGTCAACGACCCACGCCACCGGTCTCGTCCGCCCAGATCCCGCACCACGACGCCCAACGAGTTTAGCTGGAGGTCACGTTGTTTCATGTGCCACGTCACTGATAGCAGGCCTGCCATGAGAATCGTGCGTCCAAAGGCGTTGGTCCGCACCGTCTTGCCGTTCAACGTCTGCTTCAATCCCTCCAGGAAGCTGGTCCGCTTGAAGCCGTTGGCTTTCAGGTTCGCCTCGAGCCGACCGACCTCCGCTCCCGAAGGTGCCGACCATAACGCCTCGTCGTGCGGCAGTGGTAGCTGCATCTCGTGCGCCACCATGACAGCACTGTGTCCAAAAAGTTGAGCGTGCATGCCGTCAATGACAAAGGCCGCAAAAGCGGCTCGTCTCGTCGCCTCCGCCGTGATCCACTCGTGCCACCAGTGGTCTGGCGTGGTCGCACCGGATGAGGACGTCGTCTGGCTCGCTCCCGTCTGACCGCCGCCGCCTCCTGCTCCTCCTCCTCCTCCGCCACCACCACCGGCTCGATCGTCTCTCACGCTCGGGGGAGAGTCCAATGCAGACTTTCCAATTAGGCTGCTGCCGCGGCGCATAAGGGTTATAGTAGTCGCGTGGTGCACGTGAGCCCGTTCGTGGAGCAAACGCGTGCTGTACATCTTCTCGTAGACCTCCAGGATCAACAACGCCTGGAACACCCATAATTTTGCCGGGGGGTTGAAATGGGCATGTAAGAAGATCTCGAAGCGTAGGTGTGATGCCAGGAAGTTCGCCAGTCGAGCAGCGTCATTCGTGGCCCCGTGGCCGTGTGCCTTGGGCAGACACGAGGCGCCGATGGCGATCATGGCGATCAGCAGCAGGCTTTGCGCCTGGTCGGGCACGAAGGTCGGTCGATGCAGGATGGGTAGCTGCGGATGAAAGTGATACCAGTAGGAAGCAATGTAGATGCGCATCATGGGCAAGCTCAGGACATGTCCCTCGGCATCCCGGTCGCCGTCCAGCAGATCGGCCTTCTTACGTGACACGGGCGTCTGATCGGGCTCGTTGAAGCGTGACTCCATCAGGTCGATCAGCTGCTGTCGCTTCTCTTCTCCCAGCTGCGACTCGACCGGTGCCGGGCCGAGAATGCTCGTAACGGCCATAGGGTGTTGATGGGACAGCAGCTGCGGGTCGAACCCCTCGAACCCCAGATCGCCAGGCGTCCAGGCCGATTGAAGCGGCGCCCCGAGCCCCCCCGAGAAGTTAAAGATGCCCGTCGAGCCCATCATCTGCGAGCCCATCGGCATGGCGTTGTCGATGGGCGGCTCGTTAAACAGCCAGTCGGCAAAGGCGGCCGGCATGGCAAACGGGGACCGAGTGATGCCATACCCGCTGAAAGACGTCGTTCCGTACGCGGCCGCGTCCATCAGAGCCGCGTCGGTGACGGCGGCCTGCATGGCCGCTCGTGAGGCGCCACCCATCTGCTGCGCGTTGGGTGGTGGATGCTGCTGCTGTTGCTCGACTGAGGACAAGCTCGTAGGTGGTGAGGCGGCAAATGTGCTGGTGGAATCGCGCGAGGAGCTACCCTGGCTGATGGTCGCATATCCAGGCGGAGGCAAGGTCAACGGCACAAAGCCGGCTTGCTGAGCGTAGATGGCCTGCGCGTGGGCGTACGTCGGCGCCATCATTCCGGCGGTCCCCGCGCCGAGATGATTCACCGGGGACGCTGCCGCCGCCGATGGAGCGCCGGCCCCGACAGATGCATAATTCGCATACATGGACGGGTGCATCTGGGTCGTCGCCGTCGTTGAAGTCGCCGGTGGATGTCGAGTGGGCCGCACGAAGCCGTCCGCGTCCGGGGTAGTTGGCCATCTCGGCCGACCGGCGTCTTGCGAACCGAAGCTGGCGCCCCGTCGCGGATTGGCCAGGATCGCTTGCGGTGTGCTCCGCGGCGTGGACGCCGCATCGTCGACTCGATAGCCACCATTCTCGCTGTTGGCGCGCTTCAACGTGACGCTCGTCGCGGCGCTGCTCTGTTCCGACGATCCTCGTGTGTGTCCCACCGACGATCGAGGCATGCCTGAAACCGGATGCTGCGCGTGTAGCGGCCCATTTCGGCTCGGCGCCGCCATGGTCGCCGCGGCCCGGGGATCGAACGCAGCCCAATATGCCGCCGACTGCGCATCGACCGCCTCCGTCTCCGGATGGGGCGAACGCGTCGACTCATGCCTGAACTCATTCTTGACTGGCGTCATGGTTCGGTCTCGACTATGGTAAGGCGACGAGGCCGAGGAGGGCTCCGGCTTGATCGGCGTCCGGACCGGCTCCGAGCCTGGGGGTGGTGCTACACGCGTATCTAGACGGCCCACCATCGGCGGCGCATCCGCCGGTGATGGCGGCACCGTCGATCCGGGTGTCGACGGCGCTGGAAATGCCTGGGGAAAGCTGTCCGTCCGGGAGAGGGCCGGATTCTTGGCCGTATGGCGCTCTTGATGACGTGCGCAGAGATCCTGTCGGACGAATTCGCGGGTGCATCCGGGGAAGTTGCAGCGATAGATCTGCTTGGGCGAGTCTAACACGCGTCAGATCAGAATCAATCCGTACCATCCTCGGGATGCAATCGAAAATAGATGCTCACGATTCAATTGATGTCGATACAGATGCTCGGCCCGCGAGTAACTCTTCCCACAATCCGGATAGGGACAGTCGAACTTCTTGTCCAGGCCTTTTCGACTGCGTCGACGCTTCCTCGACCTCCCGTCGCCGTCCACATCGGGATCGGCCTCGGCGTCCGGCGATGCGCCGGGCGCTGCCTCGCCCGGCGCATCGACGTTGCGACTACGTCGCCGACCGCGCGCCTCCTCGGCATCCGCGGTGGTCATGTCCAGGTTGCTGCTGCTGCTGCTGCTGCTGCTGCTGCTGCCGCCTCTGCGCCTACTGGACTACCGCTCCGATGACTGCCGCCGCGAATGTTTATAACATCGCCTGAGCTCGCTACTAACGAGTCTTAGCAATTGGTCTCAGTAAGGGTGCGTCTGCAGCCTACCGCGCGTCCAATCGACTTGTCTCTTGTCTCTTGTCTTCCTACTCTCGACCTCGTTCAACACCGTCGAGCAACGCAATGCGCTCGGCGACGTCGAGAGTTGCGCGCGCGCGTGTTGTGCCCGCGTGGGGTGTAGGAACCCGTTGGTCGGAAGACCCAAGCTGGTGGGAATAGCAACCCCGCAATTCCTCTTGTCGAATCGACGATTACAGGAGATCTCCCAGACGCAGGCAAGGTCTGGGATTGCGCGCCGCTTCTTCTATCAATCGCAGGATGATGATCCTGCTATTGATGGTCGGCTTCGGATTGTGGGAATTGATCTCCGTCAGCGCGTCCAGCGTTCGTTCGACCGTCCCTCGGTGTATATCGTTATGTCGTTTTTCCGACGTCGTGGGGAGACTTTTTTGGTGCGCCGTGAGAGGGTGGACTGGGGGACGAAAGTGGAGGTGGTGCGGTTTGTCGGGAGCGGGCGCAACCAACGGGGGTGGGGGATGGGATGGGGAAACGAGTGGGAGAAGGAGAAGAAGAAGAACAACGGGGGGGAAGAAAAGATGTGGGGGTGCGTGCCGTCGACCTTATATAATCCTGTCAAGGGGCCATCGAGATCATGCAACATGGGAGACTCGTACCGTTCGAATAAGGCAGCGAAGCACGCACCTTCGGAGTCATCCTTGCCCTCTCTTGGCCATGACTGCTGCTTCCCATGGAGTCCCCGTGCGCAACCGACGGAAGAGGGCCTTTTGGGGAAAAAAGGTTGGCCCCTCCATCACAACTGCCTTCAACCGAACCCAGAACTCGGGCAAGTGCTGGATGAGACGGGCCGAATGGCATGGCATGGATGACATGAGAGAGAGCGAACGGGTACGGCGGCAGAGCGGATACGGGGAGGGGCCGTGGCTGTGGCTGTGGAGATGATGATGAGGGCCATTTAAACCAAGCCGAGCGCCTGAACATTGGAAGGATTAGCATACGGTAAGTTAGCAGAAAGGAAAGCAGATCGCAAGAGGGTGTGAGAAAGGATAGATATGACTTGGAGGATGTCACTCCACTGCCACTTCAGGAGGGAGGTATGGTATGGAAGAGAAGCGAAGTGAAGATGATCCTACAAAGGCGGAAGGGTAATTGGCTTGAAGCCGAGCGTCCGACCATCTGAGAAAAATTCAGCATCAGCAGAAACAAAACCAGGCCAAACCAGAACCTGAGCGGCGAGGGAAGAGGTGAGCCCATATCACTCCACCGCCGTATGAGAAAGAAAAGAAGGCTTGGCATAAACAGAAGAGGGAAGCAGAGAAGTCGAAGGAATATGATACGGGCATAGACGGTAGAAGTGCCTCATCCTCGAACCCATTCTACCGGATATAAACTCCCTCAGATCTCTTTGGTGCAGAGGTATGGCGGGCCAAGCAGCAATATCAGACGCGTCGAGCATCGAGTATGATTGTGTGGAGCAGGAAATGATAAGAGCACATATTAGGCAAATGGTTAAGAAGAGACAATTCGAGAGACGGAAGCTCGAACAAAGAGAGCCAGGATAGAGTAAAAGAATAAACTGAGCAAATGCAACAATTGCCAGAAACAAATGGCTCTGTTAGGAACTGACAGTGCTGTGTTTAGCGGAACATTACCTACAGAACAGCCAATAAGTTCGATGATACATGGAGAGGCAACGCATAACGCAAGACTATGCTGGAAAAGACTGTAAACATAACTTTCACCAGACGAAAAAACAGGAGCATTGCGTTGAATTACCAAGAACTGAAAACATAAGAGAGCAAAGCTACCATTACCTGAAATATGCGCCACTGGTGATTCTATATAACCTGGGCTGTGGTTCCTGGACATTAAATCGGGTCTGTCATCGTACGGGTAGTCCTATAAATTACCTGACGTTTCTTGGCATGCGCCCAGTCGGCGATGTCAGCGACTTGAACCAACCAAGAAACGAGTCAATTACCGCAACCTTCATCTTCGTCGGCCAACCTCCAACGGCTGTTTCGAAAACGATGCTTTGCAGTACCGTACCGTGTGTCCAGCGAACGAACGACAGACAGGCTAATGCCGAAACAAAACGAACGCAAGAAACAAAAAGCGATCAAAATGATGGGAGGAAAGAGAAGGTGGAGGGGCGTACTGACCTCTCAAGAAATCGCGCGATGCAGCTTTGTTTTGTTTCCTTCTTTGCTGCTGCTCATTCTGTCCTCAGTTGCCGCCGCTCGAGCGCCGGGATGGATGATGCACGACATTTTTTTCTGCAGAAGCAATTGTCCTCAAACCAATGCCGGATGGTGATCGCTGCTTGTTTGCTTTTGTCGATGAAAAAGGGTCCTTGCTGGGGCTCTTCAGGCTGTAAGTCGTTCTGTGGTGGTGTGCTGTTGTATCTGCATCGAATAATCAGATATCCACATTTCGAGGGTTGATCTTTGTTTCTCGCAGACAGTAGATGCGTCTCGTGGGCATTGTTGGGAGTGAATGATTGTTGAATATCGGGGAGGTCGGTTCGGACACCGCCTCTTGTGCGAGAACCCAGTCCATGTTGGTTGGACTCGGAAAGGCGCGCGTCCCTGCGTCGTTCGTTGGTGATGTTGGCCTCGCACGAGGTGGAGCATGAGACCACGTTGGTGCCACCGGAACCAAACCAAGGAGGAAGCTGTAGATGAGACGACCGAAGACCAAAAGACAACGGCAGATCAATAACCCAAGGTAAGAAAGGCGAAGACGGAACGGCGTGTGTCCTTGCGTCGATGATGAACTTGGCCTTGTAGCAGGTTTAGCATCGACCCACGTTCGTATGTGTAACCGGAAACGAAAACAGAAGGAGAGCCATCGATGAGATGGGCCAAGGACGAAGAACATGAGCAGATGGACCGGATGGAAGAAACGCGAGGACGGAGGCAACGATATAACTGATTAGTTCTCTAAGCGCTCAATTCCTTCTCCTCCATCGTGATGGCAAGGGGGATGAACGAAGGAAGACTCGATAACTCGTTGCACCAGTATTGAACAGGACGAACAGTATCATCTAAGATGAAGGTTGAGGTAACGCGGATGAAACGTTGGAAAAGATATGTTGTAGATGATCGTAGATGAGAAGTGAACGCCGTTGAAGGCGATGCTGGAGAGGAACCGAAAAAACAGTAGAGGAATCGGTAGTGATGCGCCAGCACCTCGTCTAGCCCCCCTTGTTCATGTTGGTTATTCGTGGTGATAATGTCGATAATGTCGATGATGATGATGTTAATAATGAAGAAGTTGGTGAAAAGTTGCCTGCCAATTCGAAGATAGCCTGCTGACCTCCGGATCTGACATAGTTGGTCGACAACCACCAATCCAAATCTAATGAAATATAAATTGGTCTTGAAAGAAGATGAAGAGAGCAGACCAGGAGCCAAGATGAAAGTGAAACAAAACGCCAGTGGTGTTGAACTTGGCGCTACCTGTCAGAAAATGCGGTGAGTCTTGAATTTCTGTTCTTCGGTGTTCGGGGAAAGAACTCGAGGAGTAGGTCGTGGTTTGTTGTGCACAAGGTTGCGCTCAGGGGTGGAAAGCGTAATCTCATCGCCCAAAATCGGTCTCAGGGTCCGTTTCAATGGACTCCATTCACGACGTGGTGTCCATTGGCTTGACCATCCCCATTCATCTCGTGGTACCCATTGGTACCCTCGATCCCGACCCGCTTTGCCAGCTCGGAGCGGGATTGCAGGACCTCG
>QQTW01002316.1_pt1 | contig 13762 bp, 12 predicted proteins | sample 1904831 | NCBI WGS metagenome assembly QQTW01 (sample SAMN09435610, study PRJNA476489) | Subsurface metagenome, whole genome shotgun sequencing project. | reverse complement strand
TCTTCAATGCCGTCAAATAAGCCTGCTTGTTGCTCCCACAATGACGCTGTATCGCCTTCTGTTACCCAATCTTGCAAGTTGGCATGATTGTCAGGGCGTACCGCTGGACCTAAGCCGGAAATTGTCGAACGAGGTCCAAAGGCTGTAGGTATTTGCCAACTTCGAGCATTTTTTGTTGCTGCTAAAGCAAACCGAGTGCGATCAAAGATAAATGACCACCAAGAACCAATGTTGACGCTAGTGTTTGTGGATGTACTGGTTGCTTGCAAAAAGGCTAGTTCTTTGGTGGCAAATAGTTTTTTTTGCTCTGGAAGGTTATAAGCTGTGTTTTGAATATCTATCCAAGCTTGATCTGCTTGAGAGCTTTTTAAGGTGAGTGGTGACGATTGATTTGCCCCAATCGGTACGCTAGACCAGTATATTTGCCACTGAGCGTCTAGCCAACTTGACCAGGTGGAACTGTTTTCGTTTAATCCAGGCATCCATTGCTGTGCTTGCAAAAAGGTAAGAGTTTCTTTTCCTAATCTTTTCCATTCGTTTTTAAGCGACTGACGCGCGGTTTGCATAGCAGCATCGACGCAATCGGCAGGTAGAACTAAAACTAATACGTTAGGAAAGCCAGCGGTTAAAAGTTGGCGATCGCCTGGTTGTTTGATGTCAAAATCGTGCCATTTGCGCGTCAACCAATAGTCTATTAAAGGTTGTTGGAATAGGCTTGGATAAAGTAGGGTATCTGGTCCGTAGATTTGGGCTAAATCCCAGCAAACTTTGGCGCAAAGGTAGTGTAATAGCCAAGAGCCTGCCCAAAAGTCGCGCATTTTGCGGCTAGCTTTAATTAGTTCTTGAACGGGGGCAAAGCTGAATGAAACTAAGTGAGGCTGCGATCGCTTATCGTCGTTTTCTGTGAGGTTATATCCTGCTAAGGCTCCAGCTAATGCGGCTGTTAAGTTGGTATGACTCCATACAGAACTATCAGGAATGCGGGCTTGGGCTGGCATTAATAGTAAAGATTCGTCGTTACAAGACTTGCAGGCGGCTTCTGGGAGGCAACGCCACAGCCACCAAAATACTTTACGATAGTCCGTTTCTTGTTTGAGCCAGTCAGGAAAAAGGTCTTGTTGGGGTTGTTTGAGCGTCCAGTTGGTGATTTTTGCCCCAGAGAGTAGGTGAGAAATTTCTGTTGGTTGTTCGTTGGTGCAATTGATGGTGGTGGAAAGGTTGCCAATTGCCGAGCGATCGCTAGCCGCGGTAATCAGGGCGGCATCTGCAATCCATTGTTGTAGTTTATTTTCAGATTTATTAAATGGCTCTACGCCTTTTGTAATTTCGAGTTTTGTCCATAAATCGTCCTTATGTCGATCTAGGGTTTTAAGGGCTGGGTCGTGGAGCAATCCCCAAATTTTTGCTTGCCAGTATCTTTCGGACACAAGTTGATTTCCTCTAGGTGTCAAAACTGCGCTAGAGGTAATATGCCCAATTCGGATTCTAAAGTAACAAAATCGAAAAACTTTCTTGTTATTTTTATTTGTTTAAGATTTCTTACCGAAAAAACGAGCTTAAAGCTCCGCACTTTTAGAGCGCAATGCTGTTAAGATGAATGTCTGCTAGTACATCTCGGTCTGTTACTAGCACATTGGACTGGCTCGTTCGAGCTACCCAACTGAACTAAAGATTTCTTGCTCTTAGACTGGTCCCAAGCATTTGATTTGGGGTGGGGCATAACTAGGAGAACTTGCATTTATGACATTTCACAAACTCGGTCTTTCGAGTGACTTGCTTCGTGCTGTTGCCGAGCAAAGCTACACCGAGCCAACCCCAATTCAACAGCAAGCAATTCCGGCTATCCTACAAGGAAAAGACGTTTTCGCTAGCGCCCAAACTGGAACGGGCAAGACGGCGGGCTTTACATTACCTCTACTGCAACGGCTAAACAAAACTAGCTCTAGGCAAGGGTTTCGCAGTCCTCGCGCCTTGATCCTCATTCCCACTCGCGAACTAGCAGCGCAAGTCAGCGATAGCGTCAGAACTTATGGCAAATACCTGTCCCTGCGCTCGGTAGCAATCTATGGTGGGATCGCCATTAGACCGCAAATTCAAACGCTGCGCCAGGGAGTGGATATTTTAGTTGCTACTCCTGGTCGTTTACTCGATCACATAGAGCAAAAGACTGTGGATTTGTCCCATATAGAAATTCTCGTGCTAGATGAATGCGATCGGATGCTAGATATGGGCTTCATTCATGACATCCGCAAAATTCTCTTGAAGTTGCCTTTGTCTCGACAAACGCTAATGTTTTCCGCCACTTTCTCTAAAACAATTGGGCAGCTTGCTAATACCTTGCTCAAGTCTCCTACTTTAATCGAAGTTGCCCCCCGCAATACTGCCTCGGAGCAAGTAGAACAAGTAGTTCATCTAGTCGAGCGCGATCGCAAGCGAGAATTGCTTGCTTACCTAATTAGTTACCACAACTGGAGACAAGTGCTGGTTTTTACTCGCACGAAACACGGCGCTAGTCGTCTAGCCGAGCAGCTTGCTAAAGACGGGTTAAAAACTGCCGCGATTCATGGCAACAAAAGTCAAGCAGCCCGTATGAAAGCTCTAAACGATTTTAAGCAGGGCAGAGTGCGGGTATTGGTCGCTACCGACGTAGCATCACGAGGACTAGATATTGATAGGCTCCCTCATGTAGTCAACTTTGAGTTGCCTAATGTCCCAGAAGACTATGTGCATCGCATTGGTCGTACAGGTCGCGCTGGGAAAGAAGGACGGGCTATTTCTCTAGTTTGTAAAGATGAACATCCATTTTTGGAGAGCATCGAACAATTACTCAATCAAACCCTTGTCAAAGAAGTAATTCCAGGATACGAGCCAAGCACCCTAACAGAGCCTGGAGCAGACCAAGTGCACCCTAAACGCTCCAAACAACGTCGCAGTAATTGGGCAAAGCCTCAGACACCATCTAAACCTACTCGCAGCAAAAAGCCCCCATCAGTAAAAAGTCGCGCTCAAAAAAGACTTCGCACTGCTTAAGCACTTCCGCTACTACTTATTTTTAGTTTGAGCAACGGCTTTGTTGCATGAATGAGAAAAATAGATATCTTGCCAAGATGAGGTGGTAATTATTCTTTCACTTTGTAGCTGTCGGGTTTGCCTAACTGAATCATGCAGTTAAAGGCAGCGCATTGTAGAAATAACTCCACAGCTTGATTGTCAAATGCACGAGAGCGCAACTTACCGCCAAAGATCGTCTTGAATCGGAACATTGTAGTTTCGGCAAGTGAGCAACGATGGTAGCTATTTTCATGCTTCCATGTTTTACGTCCCACTTTACGGATGCGGCGCAGATTATCATCCCGATCGTGCCGTTCTGCTTTAGAGTTGCCACAACGCCAAATCTTCGCGCCCTTACGTGGCGGAATCGTTGCTTTGGCGTTGTGGCGGCGAATCGCCTCTACCGCATTTGCGCTGGTCATGGGCTCCATCCCCAGACACTTGCTCAATTTCAGCATCAATGACGCTCAGGATATCAGGTAGAGCTTCTTGTTTAGCTAATTCTTCTAGTTTCCATGTTTGGACAATTTGCCTTGCGACTACCAACCTCTCTACAGCCAACAATTGTTGCTGATAGCGAGATAGCTGACGATAGCCTTGCTCAATGGGAATAATTCGCCCGTAGCAATAACCCATGCGCGAAAGATAAACAATCGGAATATTACGCCACAAACAAGCTCGAATTACCTGCGTAGTAATTTGCGATTTACCAAATACTAAAATCTGCTCTAGTAAAGGCAGTTGCACTTGTTAGAGAATTTTCTCGCTCTGCTTGACAACTATAGTTTCTTGTTGCAGGCAAACATAACAACCCTGTTGGGAAATATATAACGATCGCATTACCGCCGCCGAGCTACTTTAGCGGAGTTCGACAGCCGAAGAAGCGATCGCCTTTCTCTAGCTAGCAACTCCGCTTGCTCATCGCGCTGCAAAAACGCCATCACTCGATCTGCACCCACAGATACAATATAAGTAGTCAAAGCAACAGTCATCGTATTAATAGTTACAGCTATTAACCCCAACGGGGCAATCAGCAATATTATCAATGTAATCCCTCCATTAACTATGGATACAGATACATTGCGGACTAAAGTAGTACGAGGTGAAATATACATATTTATGTGCAGAAGATTGATGCTATAGGTATAAATTTATACTTTGCACGTGCAAACTCTGCAAGGAAGATCGCTATCCTATCTTCATACTCAACCCCATTTATAAGCGTTCAATAAAGCGAGTAGCAAAATTTTGCGATCGCGTTGGGGACAAAGTACGCGCTTTGAGAATTGCCGCAGTCAAAAAAGCATACGACAACACCCCCACAACAGCCAAAAATAAACCACTAATCAATCCTGTAACATTCCAGAGCGCATGCAGCCCTGCGGCGGTAAGATACCCCACACCCAAAATCTGCCAGCGCTTGCGCGGCTTCAACACGCTCAAGCCAACAAAATATCCCAAATAGCCGCTATACGCCATGTGTCCGGCGACAGAACCAATAATTCGCGGAACTAGCAACTGAAAACCTACTAGTTGACCAACGCCATCTCCTGACTGCAAGCTAAAATTGCGCGTAATCTCAGGTACGTACTGACCGAGAGTTTCTAGCAGCGTAAAACCTACCGCCGAAGCCGTACCTAACAAAATTCCATCTAAAGGTTCCCACACCCCAATCTGCTCTCGCCAAGGACTGCCAAGCCTCCGCCCAAGCCAATATGCGACTATTATCGGTAAAGCCTTCAGCAATTCCTCCATTAATCCAGCGCCAAAAAACATCCGCACGACCAACTGGGGAAAACCCACCGCTTCATTTGGAGTTGGCAATCGACCAGGAAGAATATGACGAAAAATAAAAATAAATAATTGCAATAATGGACTAAGCAAAATTAGCGCTGTCGCGATCGCTGCCCCTAATAGCACCCACCAAGGCTTATGCTTGCCACAGAGTTGATACACAAAATAATAAGCAGCACCAGCTAAATAAGTAGCTACTAGCATTTGATTAAAAAATGCTGTTTCTGGCTGACCGACAGTAGCAAACATTAGCACGACAAAGACAACCGTCAAAATGCCTGGAACCAAATAGGCTTTTTTAGTTAAATCTCGTCCTGTAGAAATAATTGGAAATAACTGAGTAAAACTTACTCCCTCCTCTTCCCCAGGGCTAGAGTAGATTGATGCTGATTGCACTTGGGGGCTAATTGGGAGCGAAGCTGGTGGCGTGCCTTGACATATAAAAATAAACTCTGGACCGCGATCGCCTAGCCTCAAGCGATCGCCTGGTTGCAACTGTTGGCAACCGTTGCAAGGTTGCCCGTTAATATAAGTACCATTAGCGCTACCTAAATCGCAGATCGACCAAACAATATCAAACGAGCTAGGCGATCGCGCTTTGGGTCGAATTGCTGCATGGCGGCGGGAAACCATAGCATAGGCAGCAGAATCTATCACAATTTGGCAACTAGGATCGCGTCCTATCAACGTTTCTTCAAAGTGTGCCAGTAAGTAGCGACGAGGTGGCAAAGTATTTTGTACACCTTTTGTACTAGGTAACTGCTCTAAAAAAACTTCGCCAACCTCTTTTCTGGTCATACACTAGACTTCTTGGCATTATTAGACAAAAAGGGCTAAAGAAGGGGAATTTTCCTTTACCCTTTCCCCATTTTCTATCTACTGAGAGCGATTATTCGCATCGCGCACAGCGGCAACAAAAAATAACCCCGTCAACGGCACGCTAATCGCCAAAATGATACTTGTCGTCAACCCACCGAGATCGGGATTGCCAGATGATAGTTCAAAAATTGAGCCGACAGCAGCGATCGCAGCTATGCAACAACCCCCCAAGAACAAGCCACTTTTAGGAGTCATTGCATTCATCTTGTTTCCTCAGTAATTGGTTTAACAGCTTTTGCGGAAAATCCGTGCTTCGATAGCTCTTGCGTTAAAGCCAAAGCATTATCTACCCGATCTACAAACAATACACCATTGAGGTGATCGATTTCGTGTTGAATGCAACGCGACAATAACTCAGTAGCTTGCAAAGTTTGCGGACGACCATACTCATCTTTATAAGCAATTTCTACTAATTGAGGGCGAGTAACATCCATGTAAACATTGGGAATACTCAGACAACCTTCTTGAGCAACACATAACTCAAGGCTCAGACGCTTAATAGTCGGATTGATTAAAATTAGCGGTGGATTAGCTGGGTTATCTGGTTCGCAGTCAATCACAATTAGTTGTTTTTGCACTGCTACTTGGGGAGCGGCTAGACCAATGCCATCAGCACTGTACATTGTTTGGAGCATTTCCCGCGCCAACTGCCGCAATTGTTGGTCTACCTTGGCGACCCGTTTATTAGCTTGCCGCAAAGCGCGATCGCCTAAATAGCGAAGCTCTAGAGGTGGATTTTCTAACTTTTGTTTTTCAACTGCAACTATAGATGCCATGGACCTATGACTCGCTTCTTGCGTTATATTTGCCGCGAAAGCTTTGCGGCGGGAATCCTCCCTGACGCGACGTTTCGGGTAAGAATCCTCTTACCCGAAAGCTCGCTCCCGCAAACGTTTCGCAAGATTATTTAGTTTCAATTTTAACAAGTCTTTGGGCAGTAAAGTTATTTTAGCTACTTCAGCCTCAATTAGAAGGGTAAAGGATCGGAAAACTTACTTAAACCTTTTGCTTTTGTTTGCTCAGTTAGGGCTTTCTACTAGTTATTTTAGTGAGCGTCTATACGATCCCCTGCAAAATTGCGTTATGTACGAGAAAGTTGAATTACATTAGTGGTTATCAAGATCTAGGAATTCACCAAATGAACGCGATCGCAGTTGAACAACCAATTGGCACAAATTAGTACAAGTTGAATTATAGGCAGTGGAACCTTCCCAAACTAACGCAGCTTTATTACAGGAAATAGCCGAAAGACAGCGGCTACTGGCTGAACTTAGGCAGCAGACAGAACGCGAGAGATTAATGGCAAAAATAGCCGCACAAATTCGCGCGACTTTGAACCTAGAAGAAGTTTTAAATACCACAGTAAGAGAAGTAAGGCAATTTCTCAACTGCGATCGCGTATTAGTCTACCAAGTTGAACTAGCAAGCGGCAACGCTAAAGTAGTTGCCGAATCTGCGCTGCCAAATTGCACGTCACTTTTAAACGTCACTATTGCTACTCCCTTATTTGGAGAACGTTTAGCACTGTATCAACAAGGAGATATTCGCGTCCTCCACGATATCCAACAACAGAGCAGTCCAATCGCCATCAACCAGTTTTTGCAGCAGCAACAAGTCAAAGCTAGCCTCACCGTACCACTACTGTATGGCAATAAATTCTGGGGATTATTGGCTATTCATCAGTGTTCAAGAGCGCGTCAGTGGCAAGAATTGGAAGTCGAACTACTCAAAGAACTAGGAACGCAAGTATCAATCGCGATTCAACAATCGCAGCTATACCAGCAAGTTGTACAGCTAAATGCCAACCTAGAAAACCAAGTCAAAGAACGAACCAAAGAATTGCAAATATCCCTCGACTACGAGGCAATTCTCAAACGGATCAGCGACGACGTGCGCGATACTCTAGACGAAAGCCAAATATTGCAAATTGCTGTTTGGGAACTAGCCGTTGCCTTGAATATTGATGGCTGCAATAGCGCTTTGTATGACAACCAAACTACCGCTACTATCAGTTATGAGTACACTACTACCTTACCCACCGTTCAAGGCAAAGTAGTGCAAATGGCTGATTTTCCAGTCGGCTACAATCAACTATTGCAATGTCAGTTTTTTCAATTTTGCCAACTAGTACCAGGTAATCGAGGACAAGTGGCGATGCTGGCTTGTCCAATTTTTGACGATCGCGGCGTAATCGGTGATCTATGGTTGTTCAAGCCCCAAGCAGAAGCTTTTAACGAGCTAGAAATTAAATTAGTCCAACAAGTCGCCAATCAATGCGCGATCGCCATACGCCAAGCAAAGTTGTATCAAGCGGTACAAGTCCAAGTCCAAGAACTCCAAAAATTAAATCGCCTCAAAGATGACTTTTTAAGTACAGTTTCCCACGAACTGCGTACGCCGCTAGCAAACATGAAAATGGCAATTCAGATGCTAGGCATAACCCTAAATCGAGACCAAGACTTATTTATCGAACTAAGAAAAACCCCAAAAGCACAAAGTAAAGTAGCTCGTTACTATCAGATTTTGCAAAACGAGTGCGATCGCGAACTATCTTTAATTAACAACCTTTTAGATTTGCAAAACATATTCGCAGGCGTACAACCATTACTGCTGACATCAATTCACTTACAAGAATGGTTGCCGCCACTAGTAGAACCGTTCATCCACCGCGCTAGTAGCCAACAGCAAAATTTAATTTTAGAAATTGCGCCTAATTTACCAAGCTTAATCTGCGATCCTACAAGCTTAAGGCGCGTTGTTTGCGAGTTGCTAGATAATGCTTGCAAATACACGCCTGAAGGTGAAAAAATTGTTGTGAGCGCTTCAGCCGAGGATGAAACAATGCAGATTACCGCATTTAATTGGGGTGTAGAAATTCCCGAAGGCGAACGTACCCAAATATTTGAAAAGTTTTATCGTATCCCTAATCACGATCCTTGGAAGCAAGGAGGAACGGGGTTAGGATTAGCGCTAGTCGCGCAAATAGTCGCCCGTTTAGGTGGCACAATCAAAGTTGAAAGCGGTGCTGGGCAAACTTGCTTTATTTTAAAAATCCCGCTGACGCAGACCGGATAGCCAGGTTAAAACTATGCAAGAGTCCTACAATCAGGGTAAGCGATCGCAGTGGCAGTGTTTGCTAGAAAATTTGGGCGAGTGGCAAGGTTCTTTTACGCGCTTGTCGCCGCAAGGCGAACTATTAGAGGATACGCCGACTGTAGTTTCCTTTACTGGATTAAACGATAACCAGATAATGCGCCAAGTTGTCCGTCGCCTGCCGCCCAACCAACCAGTAGATGAAAAGGTTTTAGAGTATAGTTCTCTAGGACGGGGAATTTTATTTTTTGATAATGGTGCTTTTTCCCAAGGTTCGATTCAGCTAGCACCTTTTGCTGAATTTGGCGCTGAATTAGGATTGATTTGGGGCGATCGCCGCTTGCGCTTGGTACAGTTATTTAACAACGGACAATTAGATAGATTAACCCTAATTCGGGAACAGCTAGCTGTTTCTAATACCCCAGAACGCCCGCAGCTAACAGTAGACGCTCTAGTAGGGCAATGGCAGGGCGAGGCAGTAACGATTTATCCAGATTGGCGATCGCCTGATACATATACTACTAACTTGAAAATAGAGCGAATAGGCGATCGCCTTATCCAGCAATTAAGCTTTTTGGGACGCAATATCACTTCAGAGGCAAGCATCCAAGGTTCTATTCTTTCCTTCGATAGCAATACTCAAATTTTGCTATTACCAGATGGTGCTTCAGCTACTTCTCCTTTACAGGTAAAAGGAGGAACAGCTTTTTTTCTAGAAGTTGGTTGGCTAATTGCACCTCAAAAACGTCAAAGGTTGATTCGCGCTTATAGCGATAAAGGAGAATGGATAAGCTTGACTTTAGTTACAGAGCAACGCCAATAGCCCTTCGGGTGGGAAAAGGGCGCGAGCTTTGCGGAAGGATTACTCCCGCCGCAAACGTCGCTTTTAAAGGTTAAAGGGAAAAGGAAAATTCTGAAGCGATTTGCATGAATAATACCTTTGCTTATTAAACTTATTGCAAAAGTCCCAAATACCCAAATTAGTTTACTCAAAGATTCTCGCGAGTCCGCGCAGGCGGACGAGCGTTTGTGTAGGCGCGGTTTCCAACCGCCCCATACTTTTGCAAGAAATCTATTTAACCAAAGCAAAGGTCAATAATTTTCTTCTCGACTAGGTTGTACTTACTTGATAAAATCGAGAATACTACCGTAAATTTACGTGTATTGGTAGAGAGAAATAACATAAGCTGCTAATAAAATCTAGAAAAAATACTGAGAAATATCGTGAAATCAATTGCTAAATCCATGCGTTTACAAAGTTTTCAGTTAAGCAAGACAGAAAATCCTTGGCGAGAAGGAGTAAAAACTATTGGATTAACAATCGCTTTAGCTTTTGGCTTTCGCATGGCGGCGGCGCAGTGTTATTTGATCCCTTCTGGCTCAATGGAGCCAACATTAGAAACTAACGATCGCCTGATTGTCGATAAAATTAGCTATCACTTCACAAACCCCAATCGTGGCGATATTGTTGTATTTACACCGCCGCAAGCAGTAACGGAGAAAGAGCATTCTAACGACCCGTTTATTAAGCGAGTAATTGGCTTACCAGGCGAAAAAATTGAAATTAAAGGCGGGCGGGTATATGTTAATAATTTGCCTTTAAAAGAAAATTATATTGCCGCTCAACCAGACTATACATGGGGTTCGCAAATTGTTCCTGCCAACTCTTATTTGGTATTAGGAGATAATCGCAACAAGAGCTATGACGGGCATATTTGGGGATTTGTAGATAGCGATCGCTTAATTGGCAAAGCCGCCGTTCGCTTTTGGCCCCCCGAACGCATCAGTCTATTACCTAGTTAATCTATAACAGTAGCTAGCTTTTGTACTCCTATTTCAATCTCTGTCGCGTTTAAGTCTGCGTAACCTAAGACAAACTCACACGCAGAAACATGTTCTAAATAATATTGACGAGCGCTAACTAAACCTACACCTACAGCAGCAGCGCGTTCAATGATAATGCGATCGCTCAAATTAGTAGATAGTTGCACCATTAAATGCATACCTGCATTTTCACCCAAAATAGTAACGCGATCGCCAAGATGAGTTATTAGCGATCGAACTATTGCTTGTCTTCGCCGATCATAAAGCGCCTTCATCCGGCGAATATGTCTTTCTAAATGCCCTTCATTAATAAAATCTGCAAGCACGTATTGCTCCAAAAGTGGAGATTGTCTATCAGCAAGCCACTTAGCACGGGCAAATACATTGACTAATCTTGGCGGGACTACCAGATAAGCAATCCGCAAAGAAGGAAACAAAACCTTAGAAAATGTGCCAATATAGACTACCGAACCAGTGCGATCTAATCCTTGCAATGCTGGTATTGGTCGCCCTTCATAGCGAAACTCGCTATCATAATCGTCTTCAATAATTAATCCGCCTGCTTGTTCTGCCCAAGCTAGCAGTTCTAGTCGGCGCGAGAGCGACAATACTGCTCCAGTGGGAAATTGGTGAGAAGGCGTAACATAAACTAATTTGATATGGGGTGAATGCTGAGATAATTTCTCTACTAGCATTCCAGAGCAATCGACTGGTAGAGGATAAAGCTTGGCTCCTTGAGAAAGAAAAACATGACGCGCTCCTAAATAGCCAGGATCTTCTAGTGCAATACCATCGCCGCGATCGATCGCAACACGGCTAACTAAGTTGAGGGCTTGCTGCGAACCGCTAACAATTAAAACTTGGTCAGCATTGCATTGTACAGCCCGCGATTGAATCAGGTAACGCGCGATCGCTTCTCTAAGTGGTTGATAGCCCACAGAGTCAGTTGCATAATCCAACATTAGGCGATCGTGTCGACAATGACGCGATATCAATTGCCGCCACAAGTTCAAAGGGAAAGCATCTAAAGCAGGTTGTCCGTAGCGAAACTCTATTGGCAACGCCAAGCGGGGCGAATATAGAGGGGCATCAGTTATTAAGCTTGCTCCATAAGTAGAAAGGCTTAGGTTATCTGCTGCGCAATATATTTTTGATTGCTCGATTGGCTTTGAGTGCAACAAGTCTTCAGGCAAGAAATCGCATACATACGTACCTGCACCGCCAACTGTTTGCAGATACCCTTCACTAATTAGTTGTTCGTAGCTTTGAGTTACTGTAGCGCGGGAAATTGCTAGAGATTTTGCCAAAGTCCGCGTCGAAGGTAGGCGCTGCTTGGGTGACAATTTCCCAGCCAAAATCAATTGTCGGAAGGCTTCATAAACCTGACGATGTAGGGGTACGTTACTTTCAAAGTCGAGAGCGATCGCAAATTCCATTAAACTGGACTGGTAATTAAATTCAAAACTGGCACTTGTACAAGACCAGTTTAATATTTAGTCTAGCTGTGTAGTTAAAAATAACCAGAAATGAGCGAGGCAAGTTTTACACCCACAGCCAGAAGTAACATTAAGCGCTTACCTCAACGCGCAGAGTATGATCGCGCTACTATCTATCAAATTCTAGATGAAGGCTTAATCTGTCATGTCAGCTTTGTTACCAACAATCAACCCTATGTTATCCCCACAGCTTACGGGCGGATTGAAGATACTCTCTATATTCACGGTTCGCCTGCTAGTCGGATGCTACGTACTTTGCAACAAGGCGTTGAAGTCTGCGTTAATGTCACCTTACTTGATGGTTTAGTCTTAGCACGCTCGGCGTTTCATCACTCGATGAATTACCGCTCAGTTGTAGTATTTGGCACAGCAACAACTGTGCAAGATTCCCAAGAAAAACTAGCAGCACTTCATGCTTTTACAGAGCATATTATTCCTGGGAGATGGGCAGAAGTGCGATCGCCAAGTCCACAGGAAATTGCCGGAACTCTAGTATTATCATTACCACTTGTAGAAGCTAGTGCCAAGGTGCGTACTGGTGCGCCTAATGACGATGAAGCAGATTATCAGTTGCCAGTATGGGCTGGAGAACTACCACTACAATTAGTAACATCAGTACCAATCGCCGATTCCCGCTTGCAGCCAAAAATTGACTTGCCAGCTTACGTGCAAAATTACACTAGGGCTAGCAAAGATATAACGTAAGCAGGCGATCTCAATGGCGTAAATGTTTATTGTGCTAGGTACAATCAATGACCAATCTCAGCGTTAACTTAAATAAGATTGCTCTACTTAGGAATAGTCGCAACTTAGACTTACCGAGCGTTATCAAAGCAGCAGAAACCTGTATCAATGCTGGCGCACATGGTATTACCGTTCACCCACGTCCAGACGAGCGACACATTAAATATGCAGATGTTTATGCATTAGCTGAGATATCAACAGTTGAATTTAACATAGAGGGCAATCCTACACCCAAATTTATAGACATCATTCGTGATGTGAAACCAACTCAATGCACTCTCGTACCTGATGCGCCCAATGCATTTACCTCGGATCGGGGATGGAATTTGATAGAGAATGGCGATCGCCTGATGCCAATTATTCAACAGTTAAAAGATATAGGAATTAGAGTCAGTCTATTTATGGATTGCGATCTTGCTCAAATTCAACGCGCTAAAGAAATAGGAGCAGATCGAATTGAGCTATATACAGAACCCTATGCCACAGCTTATCGAATGGGTAATGTAGAATCAGTCTTTCTGCAATATGCTAATGCTGCTCGAAAAGCTCAAGAAATTGGATTAGGGGTAAATGCTGGACACGATCTAAATTTGCACAATCTTCATAAGTTTTGTTCTATACCAGGCATTTTGGAAGTTTCTATCGGTCATGCATTGATAGCAGATGCCTTAGATATGGGCTTGTTTACTACAGTTAAACAATACTTAAAAGTTTTGTCAGATTTGAGTACAACTACGTTAGAGGCATAAATTTGCAGCGATCGCCTATCGACTCAGAAACTCTCGGCTTAATCTATGGATTTTTTGGCGTACTCGGCTTTAGTTTAACTTTGCCAGCAACGCGGGTAGCTGTAGCCGATCTCGATCCCGTATTTGTAGGTT
>QQTW01002315.1_pt1 | contig 13763 bp, 13 predicted proteins | sample 1904831 | NCBI WGS metagenome assembly QQTW01 (sample SAMN09435610, study PRJNA476489) | Subsurface metagenome, whole genome shotgun sequencing project. | reverse complement strand
CTTGGCAACTGACCTCAATTCAACGGTGTTCATTTTTGAATTAGAAAAACCGGCAAGTGATACAACGGCAACGGCAATCGGCAACAGCAACTTCATACAGATGATTGAGTGGAATTTGTAAAGGCGGTGCAAAAGTATCCGTGGCAGTTCCGCTTGCTGTCAGTTTAACGTCATAAGGCTATTTGGCAAGAAGTAGCTTTGGCGCATGAATCGCTTCTTATTAATTGCTGTTGCCGTGTTTGTATTGTCGTGCGGGAACGATGATGCTATGCCAACAACCGTCGCATCTGACAAAACAGATTCCTCCGCTGCTACAAACGGCCAACCGGTGACTGCTAATCCTGACGAGGTGGACAAGCAATCCGTAAGCGAATTAGAGAATCGTCACGCCCTGGTTCCCTCCGACCCCGCGATTGCGTATGACCTGGCCTATGCCTATGCCGAACAAAAAAACGCAAAGGCTGTTCGCCTGGCCGACTCACTCATTAAAGCAAAGGCCCGAGAGGTGGAAAAAGCCCATTACAGCAAGGCCGAATATTATGCGCAAAGCGGCAATACTGCCGAAGCGTTGAAAGCCTACGACGCGGCCATCGTTGCCAACCTTCGGTTTTTGGATGCGCATTTAGATAAAGGCCAACTCTTGTTCAATAACCGCCGTTATGATGATGCGCTGAAAACCTTTGCCATCGGCCAAAAGCTATCGGTAAGTGAACCGCTTTTTTATCTGTGGATTGCAAAAACGCAGGAAGCCATGGGCAGCCGTGAAGATGCCAAAGCCAATTATGAACGGGCTTATGTATTAGACAAAACGTTGACGGAAGCGAAGGAAGCGGCGGAAAGATTAGAGTAGGCAGTTGGCAGTACATACACCTCATTCATCAGCCAACTATTTGTACGTATTGGTGACAGTTACCTTCACCAACTATCAATCATTTTATCAACTAATCAACCCATGCCCCTGATTGCTCCCTCTTTACTCACTGCCAATTTTTTAAAGCTTGAAGAAGAATGCCGGATGCTCAACCAAAGCGAGGCGAACTGGTTTCATCTCGATGTGATGGATGGCCGGTTTGTGCCGAATATTTCTTTCGGCATGTCCATCATCAAACAAATAAGAAAAGCGACGACCAAGGTTTGTGATGTACACCTGATGATACTGGAGCCGGAGAATTATGCGGAAGAATTTAAGGCCGCAGGGGCCGATAACCTCACGGTGCATTACGAGGCTTGTCCGCATTTGCACCGCAACATTCAACAGATAAAATCCTTGGGCATGAAAGCCGGCGTGGCCCTTAACCCGCATACGCCGGTGGCACTCCTAAAAGATGTATTGGCTGACGTTGATCTTGTTTGCCTCATGAGTGTGAACCCCGGCTTTGGCGGGCAGGCCTTTATTCCGCAAACCCTGCAACGCATTCGTGAGTTGCGTGGCATGATTGATGCCGCAGGTTTGGAGGTGAAGATTGAAATTGATGGTGGTGTTACACTCGGCAACGCAGCGGCGATTGTAGCTGCCGGCGCCGATGTGCTGGTGGCGGGCAATACGGTGTTTGCTTCTGATAACCCAACAGCCACCATCGCACAGTTAAAACGTGTTTGATGGCGAAAGATTTGTTTTCTACACAAGCCTCGGATTATGCCAGGTACCGGCCGAACTATCCGGCAGAATTATTTGACTACATCCTGCAATTTGTTGAAGCAAAAGACTGCGCCTGGGATTGTGCCACCGGCAACGGGCAGGCCGCCATTGAATTGGCGAAGCAGTTCAATAAAGTGGAAGCAACCGACTTGAGCGAGGCGCAGTTAAAAGCCGCTACACCACATCCTAAGATTCACTACCAAGTTTCCACTGCGGAGCAAACGCCCTTCGCCGACAACAGCTTCGATCTCATCACCATTGGCACCGCCTACCACTGGTTCGACTGGAAGGCCTTTCATGCCGAAGCCACCAGGGTAGGCAAGCAAAATGCGGTTGTGGCGGTGTGGAGCTATCATACTTTTTACAGCAGCGATGAAAAAGTGACGGCGCTCATCAAACATTTCTATCACAATATCATTAAGGACTATTGGGATGAAGAGCGCAAGCATGTAGAAAGCCGGTACGTCACCGTAGACTTTGACTTTGCGCCCTTGCCCGCAAAGGACTTTGACTTGCGGTTGAATTGGAAAAAAGAAGGCTTAACCGGTTACCTTACCAGTTGGTCGGCTGTGCAGAATTATATTAAACAACACGGCACATCGCCACTGCCATTAATTGAAGCTGACTTACCCAGTGCCTGGTCCGATGATGACCAACGGGAATTTCACTTTCCACTCTTCATGCGTATTGGCCGGGTGAGGAAGTAGGGTACATTATAGTAAAACGGGAAAGAACAGGTGTAAGAAAATTCGTGTAATTCGTTGTTGTTATTTAATTCGTGTAATTCATCAAAAAATCGTGTTTCTTAGCCCAAAATCCTTTTGTGAAAGCCCGCTGCTACCTGCTTTACCTCCTGCTTATTTCATCCCTTTTTGTTGAGGCACAAAAAAAATCGGCCATCATCACCGGCCGTGTAGTTGGTGAGAATGAATCGCCGCTTGTTGGTGTTTCGGTTAGTATTCTTGGCCAAGCCAAAGGCGCAACTACAACCGATTCAGGAACCTTCTCGCTCACAGTTACACCCAACCGTGCTTTCGCACTCGTGTTCTCTTACACCGGTTACAAAACCGTACAGCAAAACTTTTTATTGGCTGAAGGCGAACGCGAAAGCATTACCGTGCGCATGGAACCTGGCAGCGGCACATTACAGGAAGTAGTGGTGCGTGACCAGCGGGACAGAACCGAAGTCGGCTTGATTCGTCCCAACCCCAAAACGGTTATCAACCTGCCTTCGCCCATCATGGGTGTGGAAGGTTTGCTGAAAGTGTTTGTGGGCAGCAACAACGAGCTGACCTCGCAATACAATGTTCGCGGCGGCAGCTACGATGAGAACCTGATGTACGTGAACGATTTTGAGATCTTTCGTCCGTATTTGGTTAGAAGCGGGCAGCAGGAAGGCTTGAGTTTCATAAACCCCCAACTGGTGCGCAACATCAGCTTTTATACCGGCGGCTTTTCCGCCCGCTATGGCGATAAAATGAGTTCGGTGCTGGACATTCAATACAACACGCCGAAGAAGTTTGCAGGGTCGGCTTATGTGAGTTTGTTGGAGCAGGGAGCGCATCTGGAAGGGGCATCGAAGAAGTTCACTTATTTGATTGGCGCCCGCAACCGCAGCAACCGCAATCTGCTATCCCGACAGGAAACGCAAGGCGCTTACGTGCCTTCCTCCTCCGACCTGCAAGCTTTGCTTACTTACCAATTAGCTCCAAAATGGAGCGCTGAATTGCTGGGCAATATCTCCACCACAAAATTCTCCCTTTTACCGCAAAGCAGTCAATTGACATCCTCCGTTTTCTCTCCGCTCTTTACCGCAAACCTTGGCGTTGATATATTTTTTGAGGGAAGAGAAAAGGACCAATACAGTACGGGCATGATTGGCCTCTCCACCACCTACCAGGCCACCAAAAACCTGCGCTTGAAATGGCTGGCTTCAAGGTTTGAAAACGACGAAAGCGAAAACATCGACATCACCGGCGCTTACCTCTTCGGCGACCGCGACTTCGATAATAATTCGGCTACGTTCGGACTGATTGTAAATCCACTTGGTGCTGGATTGTATCAAACCTTTGCCCGCAACCGATTGAATATTGTTGATTACAATCTTTCGCACAAGGGACAGCTAAACAAGGGTTCGCACTTGGTTCAATGGGGCGTTGGTTACAATCGCACCATCATTAATGACCGCCTGAATGAATGGGAATACCAGGATTCGGCAGGCTACACCTTGCCCTTTAATCCGGCGGTGCTGCAAATGAGCAAGGTGATAAAATCTAGGGCGGAGTTGAACGTGAATAAGTTCAATGGATACATCCAGGACAACATTGTCTTTAACAAGGGCCGCGCCACTTACACTCTGCAAGGAGGGCTTCGCTTCAATTATAATGATTTGAATGGCGAGACCCTTTTTTCGCCAAGGGTTGCCGCCTCGTGGAAGCCGGGCTGGAAGAAGGACATCATCTTTCGGGCAGCGGCGGGTGCTTATCATCAGCCGCCGTTTTACCGGGAATTACGTCGCTATGATGGCAGCATAAATACAGCGCTAAAAGCCCAACGCAGTTGGCAGGGCGTGGCCGGCTTCGATTACAATTTTTACGGGCTTGGCCGTCAGTTACGCTTAACCACTGAAGCCTATTACAAGCACATGACTAACGTAGTGCCGTACGATATTGACAACGTTCGCATCCGCTATTTTGGTGAGAACAGTGCAAAGGCTTATGCAACAGGATTGGAGATGCGCCTCTTTGGCGAATTGGTGAAAGATGCCGAAAGTTGGGTGAGTTTGGGCTTTATGCGAACAAGGGAAAACATTGCCAACGATTTTTACACACAGTACACCATTGACTCGCTTGGCAAACCGGTTGACAGCGCCGTTGTAGAGGGTGGCTGGTTTCGTCGCCCCACCGACCGCACCATCACCTTTGGTATGTTCTTCCAGGATTACCTGGCTACTAACCAGAACTTTAAGGTGTATGTCAATACGTTGTACGGCACCAACCTGCCGTATAATATCCCGAATAGCATTCGCTACCGCAACGCCTTGCGCATTGAGCCTTATATGCGGGTGGACATTGGTTTCAGCGCTTTGCTATTAGATAGCGACAAGGCGAACCGGAGAAGCAAGTCGCCCTTTCGGAACTTTGAAAACATCTGGGCTTCGCTGGAGATATTCAACCTGATTGACCGGCCGAATACCATCTCGTATTTGTTGATAAAAGACTTTGCGAATAATACGTTTACGCTACCCAACCGGTTAACGCCACGGTTAATTAATTTGAAGGTAGTGGCGAGATGGTAGCGTAAATGTTTACGTCACTGACTGTTCTGTCCAAAAAGTTAGATTTGTACATGCCAACAGTTCTTCTGCTTAATGGTATTCGCTACTTCTTTTGCAGCAGAGAAAATAATGAGCCTCCTCATGTACATGTAACCAAAGCAAGTGCGGAAGGAAAGATTTGGTTAAGCCCTGATATTGAGGCTGTTTACCTGTTTGGCTTTACGAACAGCGAACGACATCAGATTATGGAAACAGTAACGATGAACGCAGAAGATTTTAAAAAACGATGGAATGAATACTTCAACCAATAGATTCGACGCACTTGAAAGCCTGATTTTTGAAGACGGCCTTCGTATAGATGCAATCAATATTCACCAAGAACTCGACCTGTTATTAGTGATATTAAACACCAAAGCGGTCTTGCGTCACCGGTTGAGCGATTATCCCTTACTGAAAGCTGCTACAACCGAACAGCTTTTAAACTATGGCCTCATCGGCAGCGGCACAGGCATCCATTGGCCTGACTTGGACGAAGATTTAAGCCTAAAAGGTTTTTTACGTGACGAGTTAAGGACTTTGGTTGGCGGCCAAAAACAACAAGCTGCGTGAGTATATTCAGCAATCGAAATTCATCGTCTCTCACTTTGACTTACGCTATCGCTGCCGTTTGGCTTATCAACGGCCTTTTCTGCAAAGTGCTCAATCTCATTCCACGTCACGGCCAGATAGTTGCCCGCATCCTTGGCGAAGAACATGCACCATTGCTAACCAAAATCATTGGCGTTTCAGAAGTGTTGATGGCGGTTTGGGTAGTCAGTAAAATCAAGCCGAGGCTATGCGGCCTTATACAAATTGCGTTGGTGCTGGCAATGAATGTTATCGAATACACCCTGGCGCCAGACTTGTTGCTTTTCGGTCAGGCAAATCTCCTTGTTGCAATCGCTTTTTCGCTCATCCTATTTTGGCATTACCGGCTCTATCCGCATCAATTATCTGCTGCTACATTTAACCGGTAAAACAGTTGCATTTGTTCGCCGCCCTCAAAAATCATCCGTTCGCCGTTGAGGCTTTTTTCGAAAGCTCCCTTGTGCTTACTTATGCGGCGCCAAAAGAGGATCTGCAATCTTTCTTACCACCATCATTGGAGTTGGACACCTTCAACAACCAATGGGGCTTCATCGCCGTAGCCATCGTTAAAACAAAAGGTTTGCGGCCGAAAGGAGCGCCGGCTTTTTTGGGGAATGATTTCATCCTCACCGGTTACCGCCTTTTTGTTCGCTACCACACCAGCAAGGGAAAACGATTGCGTGGCTTGTACATTCTTAAGTCGGAAACGGATAGCAGAAAGATGGAAGTATTCGGCAACATCTTTACGCATTACAACTACACCACTACCGATATAAGCCTGCTGACTGCCGGCAACACCATCACCGTTCGTTCTCAAAATTCGGATCTAAATATCGCTGTAGAAAAGCCTTCCGATGAAGCGGTAAATCTTCCACCCGCTTCACCTTTTGCCGACTGGAAAGACGCCCGCCGTTTTGCAGGGCCGCTTCCATTCACGTTCACTTTTAATGAAGCCAAAAAGGAAATGCTGATTATTGAAGGTGTGCGGGAAGACTGGCAGCCGCAACCGTTAACTGTTATAAACCATAAAGTTGGCTTTGTTGAAAACCTCCGGTTAAAAAGTGCGGTATTAGCCAACGCTTTCCTCGTTCGAAACATTCCTTATTACTGGAAAAAAGGCCGCATAGACCCATGGCAACCGCAAGCAGAAAGCCATTCCAAGGCGTAGGCAATATCATTCGTTTCAACTGGCACTTTTATGCGGGGGTGCTGGGAATGCTGGTATTGCTTCTTCTTGTTAACACCGTTCAGCCTGACTACACACAACTCTTCGTTGCATTGGCCGGGTTTGGCATTCTGGCCGCTACTATTATTTCGCTGGCCGTTTCGTATTATGTGTATGACCGCTCACCACTCTACGATTTGGATTGGTTAGATGTGCCTTTGCCCGCTGATGCAACAATCGTTAGCATCAATGCAGGTTTTGATGAAATCAGTTTCACCCTTGAAGAGAAACATCCTTCGGCCAACCTTGTGGTGCTTGATTTTTACAACCCGGGAAAGCATACTGAAGTTTCCATCAAACGAGCCCGGAAGATGAGTGCTGTTTATCCCGGAACACGATCCATCACAACCGCTGATACTGAACTATCGCCATCATCGGCAAACCTTATTATCTGCTTTTTATCGGCCCATGAAATACGCGACGCTGATGAGCGAACGGTTTTCTTTCGGCAACTAAATAGTGCATTGAAAGAGAATGGAAAAATTGTGGTGGTTGAACACTTGCGTGATTTGCCCAACTTTCTTGCTTACAACATTGGCGCCTTTCATTTTCATTCAAAACATGCGTGGAAGCGAAACTTTGATGCAGCCAACCTGCGCATCGAAAACGAACAGGCCATTACTCCCTTCATCACCGTTTTTACCCTTTGTAAACATGGAGACGCATCTTAGAATTGTTGGCTTAAGCATGGTGGCGCTTGCATTTCTGCATTTCATCTTTCCACGCCGGTTTAGGTGGCGCGATGAGCTAAGCGGCTTGAGTCTTATCAACCGGCAATTGATGTATGTGCATACCTTCTTCGTTGCCTTCATCGTACTGCTAATGGGTGTGTTCTGCCTCTACTCAACACAGGATATTATTTATACGGTTTTAGGCAGGCAACTTGCCTTTGGCTTATTCATTTTCTGGGCAACAAGGCTGGTCTTTCAATTCTTTGTTTACTCTGCGCAACTCTGGCGGGGCAAACGGTTTGAAACCGTTGTGCATGTGCTCTTCGCTTTTGTTTGGACATATTACACAGCGGTATTCTTTGCCGTGTGGCGGCAATAAAAAACCGCTTCAAGAAGCGGTTTAATTTTAGCCGGGAAGGCGGTAAGACGGTAAGAGAACAGTATCACTTTAAGCTTTTTGCCGTCTTGCCGCCTTCCCGGCTAATAATTGCTTTTACTGCACCACCACCTTATTCGTGTTCACATAACTGCCATCTTCATTCGTTACTCGTACCACATAGCTGCCAGCGGCAACTTTCTGCGGCAAGCGAAACTCTTCTACCTGCACTTTATTGTTGATGTTGGCTTGCTGTACACTCACCACTTTGCCGTTCACATCCATAAACTGAATCTGGTAGCGGCCCGGCTTTTGGTCAGCGAAGGAGAGATTGAAATAACCCTCGGTAACCGGGTTGGGATACACCGAGATAGCATTCTTTACAACCACTTCTTTTACCGTTGATGGAATAGTTTTAGCAACAGTGGTTGTTGTTTGTTCTACCGGCTTTTCTTCTTTTTCCTTTTTCTCAAATGCAAAACTGGCGTTGGCTAAATCGGATGCATTAAAGACGGTGCCGGTGGTAGAAAGCTTTTCCGCCTGCAGCGTATTCAAATCAAAGCTGTAATAACCGGTGGTGTTGCCGGAGCTGCTCACAATCACTTTGCTATCGCCGGTGGCAATGGCGCCGTTGGTAGAGAAGCCGCGGGGCAAACCCTGGATGCTGCCCATGTAGGAAGCCACCTTGCTTTCGAGGTTGATTTTGAAAACGGCGCGGCCGGCAGTAATCAGGTAAAGAGATCCTTCTTTGTCGGCAATCATATCGCCGCCAAAAGCACCATGCGCATGAATGGAATGGCGGCCGTTGGTGGCATCATCAGTTAACGCACCCAAATCAGTGATGACTGGTTTTTTCTTTAGCGTGAACTGCATCAGGTGGGCCCCGTCGTTGGATAAGGCATAACCATTGTTATCGCTGCCAATCACCATGCGGGTGATTTGAGCCGACACATCATGCCGGCCTTTCACCACGCCAAAAGCCTCATCCTCGAAGTAGTACACCTTGGGCGACTTGGCTTTGAGATCAATGTACCGGAGTTGGGCAATGCCCATGGGCGTGTAGTACAACCGGTTGTTCTTTTTGTCGTAAGCGCAAGCGGCGGAGGTGGTGGCAAAGGGCTTGTCAACGGCAATACGTTTGGCCGCATCATCCTTTTTTACAACAGCTTTACCGCTGCGGGCATTCAGCACTTCGGCATCGGCGGCGCTGGTGTAAATGGTTTGCAATGCTTCACCGGTGTTAACGTCTACAAGCCGCACTTCGGTCCAAGACGAACCGCCTTTTTCTACACCGGTAATGGCGTAAGCGGTAGTAGGTTTTTGTTTTTGGGCTTGAACGGCGGCGAGGGCAAAAAGGGAAAGCGAGAGGAGTAGATATCGTTTCATAATTGATGGTTTGGATGTTTAAATTACGAGAGGTTTCGTGGAAGCAGGAAAAATTTTTGCCGGCGGAGGAAAAGGGGGATGAGCGGCGGAGGTGAGAGAAGTTGGCAGTTGACAGTATGCAGTTGGCAGTAGTGGAAATGCTCATCAATTAAGATAACTTCTCTTCGTACTGGTTATGAAGTGGAAACTATAATGAGAGGATTGGCCGGTAAGGCGGAGAGACGGGAAGAAAACAAAACAACTAAAGCTGCGGTCTAAAAACTGAAAGTCGCTTTTGTATCGGGGTGATTGAGCTTGGTGCTTTGACGTTTGCCGCCGATGGTTAAGTGCATGATATTTATCTGTTGCGCAGTGAAGTCGTGCAATAAACTGTTGGTGATTTGAACTGCCTTTGCGGAGGAAACATTCTTGATTTCGAAGTATGCGTAGGCTGATTCCTTTTCGGTTTCGTAACCAACATAAGTCAAGGCTACTGCTTTGCCGTCAATTGTAAACGCTAACCGTTTAGGAATATAGTCGGCGATGTACTTGTCGAAACTTGGTTTGTATTTATCAACGGTGATATCCAACGTTGCCTTGTACGCCTTCTCCAGCACCGCCTCAAAATCATCCATGAAAAACTTGCAGCTTATCTCTAAAGCTTTGTCGGTGGTGTTGTGGCTGACTTCTGTAACCGATATATAAAACGGATGAACCGCAGCATCGGCGACAGGCTTTGAACGACTGCCCATTAACACAGGCACGAGCAACAAACCCATCCATTTGTAAAGTGATAACGCCATAGGTGTACAATTTTTCAGCGTTACAAATTTGCGCCTTAACATTGAACACAGGACGCAATACGAGGTTAATAAGCAGTCAGGCGAGAGCTTTAATCAACGGCTATAACGCTTCCTGCTCAATAACCGGACAATCCCCTACGAATTAATGAACGATTTTTCCTTCTACTTCAAGCTTGGCTGGGAGCACATCATCACCCTTGATGCCCTTGACCATCTGCTGTTCATCGCCGCCTTGGCGGCCATTTATATGGTGAAGGATTGGAAGCAGGTGCTGATACTCGTTACGGCTTTTACCATCGGCCATACCATCACGCTCATCCTAAGCACGAAGGAATGGATTACGGTGGACGAAAGCTTGATTGAGTTCCTGATTCCCTGCACCATCGTTATTACCGCCATCACCAACTTATTTCAAAAATCGTTTACGGCAAAAGCGGTGCGCATCAACTACGCCTTGGCCTTAGTGTTTGGACTGATACACGGCCTGGCCTTCGCCAATATTTTGCGGATGATACTGGCAGCGGACCAAAGTTTTGCGCTGTCTATGTTCAGCTTTAGCCTTGGCTTGGAGACGGGACAGATTTTGGTGGTGCTCCTGATTTTGTTGTTGGCGCAGCTATTCATCAACCTGTTGAAAGTGGATAGACGGCATTGGGTCATCTTCGTGTCGGCGACAGTGTTTGCGTTAGCTTTGAAAATGGCGTTGGAAAGGTGGCCGAAACCCGAAACGAGAACCAGCGGCCCCACCCTTTACAATTATTCGTTTATGGGTAGCCATACGTTGCTCTCGCATGAGGCGGGACAGGCTCTCCCCGGTGGGAAGGGTGGAAGCATGACCAAAGCGGCACAGAACCCTACTGTTTTGATAGAGGCTGAAGAAAGTAGTTGGGTCGTGGGAAAGCGGGCAGCAAAGCGATGTGCTTGGATGGCCTTCCCACCGGGAAGGTCGGGATGGGCCGCTGCAGCGACGAAGTGCTGAATAGCGAACAAAAAGTACAAGAGTCCCGCTAAAGACGGGATGCGACATGCGACGCAACGGATGCTAAATAGACAAACAAAACCCTGGTCCATAAAAACATAACTCACTATTACACGCAATGAATATGAAGCAAGCCCTTTTCCTCCTCGCTGCCTTCGGCACACTTGCCACGCAGGCGCAGGACGTGAAGAACAACCCGAACAGCAACCACGGCAACAAGTTTGAGCAACTCGGCTCTACCCTGCCTACGCCCAACGAGTACCGTTCGGCAAGCGGCGCACCCGGACCGAAGTACTGGCAGCAACGCGCCGACTACGACATCAAAGCCACGCTCGATGAAGCCGCCCTTCGCCTCACTGGCGCCGAAACCGTGACCTATCACAACCAGTCGCCGGACGTGCTAACCTACCTCTGGCTGCAGTTGGACGAGAACGAACACAGCTCCGTGAATAACGCAAACTATCAAAGCAGCAACCCCTTGCCGGCGGCTACCACCATCCAGCAACTGGGCGCTATGCAAAAGCCCAAGGGCGATAACGGGTACGGGCACATCATCACGTCGCTGACGGATGCCACTGGCCGAAAGCTGAACTATACCGTCAACAAAACCATGATGCGGATGGAGCTGCCGCAGCCCTTGAAGCCGGGGCAGAAGTTTGTCTTCAACCTGAAGTGGTATTACAACATTCCGGACCGTATGACCCTGGGTGGTCGCGGTGGTTATGAATACTTTCCGGAGGACGGCAATCACCTCTTCACCATCGCCCAATGGTACCCGCGGCTTTGCGTGTACTCCGATTTCCAAGGCTGGCAGAACCACCAGTTTACCGGCCGCGGTGAGTTTGCGTTGACGTTCGGCAACTTCAAAGTGCAGATGACCGTACCGGCTGACCACCTTGTGGGCTCAACCGGCGAATGCCTGAATTACGCACAGGTATTGAAGCCGGCACACTTAGCCCGCTGGCGCCAGGCGCAAACAGCGAAGGACGTGATGGAGATTGGCACTTTGGCCGAAGCCACTGCCGCCGAAAAAACAAAATCAAAGCTTACCAAGACCTGGATTTTCAAAGCCGATAGCGTTCGTGATTTTGCCTGGACGGCTTCCCGCAAATACATCTGGGACGCCATGCCGCAGATGGTGGAAGGCAAGAAAGTGATGTGCATGAGTTTCTACCCAAAAGAAGCCTATAACCTGTACCGCAAGTACAGCACCAAGGCGGTGGCGCATACCATCAAAACCTATTCTGATTTCACCATTCCCTACCCTTACCCTGTGGCGCAAAGCGTGGAAGCCGCCAACGGCATGGAGTACCCGATGATTTGCTTCAACTACGGCCGCACCAACAAAGACGGCACTTACAGCGAAGGCACCAAGTACGGCATGTTGGGTGTGGTAATTCACGAAGTGGGCCACAACTTTTTCCCGATGATTATCAACTCCGACGAACGCCAGTGGAGTTGGATGGACGAAGGCCTGAACACCTTTGTGGAGTACCTCACCGAAGAATTGTTCGACCCCAAGTTTCCTTCGCGCCGCGGGCCGGCATGGACCATCACCGATTACATGAAGCTGCCCAAAGACCAATTGGAACCCATCATGACCAATTCGGAAAACATCATTGGCTTTGGTCCCAACGCCTACAGCAAACCTGCCACGGGCCTCAACATTTTGCGGGAAACCATCATGGGCCGCGAACTTTTCGACTATGCCTTTAAGCAATACGCCAAACGCTGGGCCTTTAAGCACCCCGAGCCCGCCGACCTGTTCCGCACCATGGAAGACGCCAGCGGCGAGGACCTCGACTGGTTCTGGCGCGGCTGGTTTTACAGCACCGACGTCACCGATATTTCCCTGGACAGCGTTCGCTACGTGAAGGCCGATGCAGCCACTACCCTGCCCCGCCGCATGAGGGACACGACCATCATGCAGGCCGTAGCCCGTCCGCAGGCGGAAGGCCAGTTTCAGGACATCTCTAAAATTCGCAACGCAGCCGACAAAAGCCTCACGTTTGCTACCGACGCCGATACAAGCTTGCGTGATTTTTACTGGCGTTACAACCGCGGTCAGGAGCCGGTTGACACTACCCGCTACGCCGTACCCCAACAAGCCGCGGCCGAAACCCTGAACGATGCCGACCGTGCCGCCTTGGCCAACAAACATTTCTACGAACTGTCGTTCAGCAACAAGGGCGGCCTCACCATGCCCATCATCATTGAGTGGACCTACAAGGACGGCAGCACCGAAACCGACCGCATTCCGGCGCAGGTATGGCGCTTGAATGAGAACCGGGTAGTGAAGTCATTCAGCAAGGACAAGGAAGTGGCATCCATCAAGCTCGATCCCTTACGGGAGACCGCCGACATCAACGAAACCAACAACAGTTGGGGCGCCACCGCCGCGGAGCCAAGCCGCTTCCAGGTGTTTAAGATGAAGCAGGCAACAAGGGGACAAAGCGCCGGGCCTAACCCGATGCAGAAGGATAAGACCAAGGCTTCGTTGTAGAAGTTTTGGATGAATAGATTGCAAAGCCACGTTCGGAAGAGGGTGGCTTTTTTATGGCAAGCCCATTGCTGCCGATGCACAAGGTCAACGCACGGCAAAGGGCCGGGCTGTTCGCTGCAAGCTTTTTGTGCCATCGCACAAAGCTTGCTGCAAAAAGGCTATCCGCTGCCATCCCTGCCCGTCTGGTCAAACGAAATGGTGTCCATAAATCTTAATTGGTTGAACCGAAGTAGAACGCTTAAAGTTTAGTTCACCCAAGTTTGCGTCAGCGCAGGTTGATGGACTGGCCAACCGCCGT
>QQTW01002314.1_pt1 | contig 13766 bp, 8 predicted proteins | sample 1904831 | NCBI WGS metagenome assembly QQTW01 (sample SAMN09435610, study PRJNA476489) | Subsurface metagenome, whole genome shotgun sequencing project. | reverse complement strand
ACCCTAATGGTCAGATGATCGTTTCGGGTTCTGACGACAAAAGCGTCAAACTCTGGAAACTGGATGGCACCTTAGTGAAGTCTCTTTCTGGGCATAGAGATAAGATTAATGTAGTTGCATTTAGTCCTGACGGTCAGATGATCGCTTCAGGTTCTGACGACAAGAGTGTCAAATTCTGGAAACTCGATGGTACCTTGCTAAACACCCTGACTGAACATACTGCCGGGGTTGAGTCCGTTTCATTCAGTCCCAATAGTCAGATAATTGCCTCTGCGAGTACAGACAGAACAGTCAAACTTTGGGAGCGAGACGGCACTTTGTTAAGTACCCTTTCTGGACATAGCGATGGAGTTTACGGAGTTTCATTTAGCCCAGATAGTCAAGCGCTCGCCTCAGCTTCTGACGACAAAACAATCAAACTTTGGAAGCTAGACAACACCTTGCTAAAAACCCTTTCTGGTCATAGCGATGAGGTTGAAGGAATTGCATTCAGCCCTGACGGTCAAATGATTGCTTCGGCTTCTGAGGACAAGACTATTAAACTCTGGAAGCGGGACGGAACGTTGCTACATACCCTTTCTGGTCATAGAGATAAGATTTGGGGAGTTGCATTCAGCCCTAACGGTAAAATGTTCGCCTCAGCTGCTGATGATAACACCGTCAAACTCTGGAAGTTGGATGGAACGTTGTTACATACCCTTGCCGGGCATAGTGCTGGAGTGAACTCAGTTGCCTTCAGCCTTGATGGGAAAACGATTGCCTCAACGAGTGATGACAATACAGTGATTTTGTGGAATCTGGATCTTAGTTTAGATCTAGATAAGTTACTGGAGTACGGTTGCAATTTGGCGCATGATTATCTGAAGACTAATCCCGATGTGAGTGAGAGCGATCGCCACCTATGTACAACTACAAAGGGCGGTGTGCAGTCGTGATCCGGATATCAGCATACTTCCAGGCTTGATTAAAAATAACGGGAAAAGTTAGACAACACTTAAGCACACTTTTTCTTACCTTTACTAATTTGTTCGGTGCAATTAAACAAAATACTTTTTGAAAAGCTCTATCTTTATATAGCTTTTTCATGCTGTTAAAAGTAAAAAGCTATTTTAGTTTAGTTGTAGTAGCAAAAATGCATTGCCACGAAAAACATCAACAATAGAACAAAGTGAGTGGTAAGTATGAAAAAAAGCTTTTTAGGAATTGCAATTACTACAGCAATAGGGCTTGGGGCTTTCTCTAGTTTGGCTAATGCCACAATTACACCTATTGGGGTAAACCTGAATAGCCTATCGTTAAATCGTCTATCTTTGAATGGCGCATTGATGGCGGATCGGCGGTCGGCACAGGCGCATGAGCATTCCTGCTGGAAGGCGAACTCAGACGGGTTTGACCTAACAGACATGACTGCGGCTCTTACTGCGATCCGGCAAGGCGACCCTGAACTCTACATCGCGGAATGGTCTAAAGCTGACGACGTAACGCTGTTCGGAGCGTGGGGACCCATCGAGCAAGGGTATCCGCAACTGGCAGACACTTTTCGGTGGGTTGCCAGCCGGTTTGGACCTGAGGGCGAAGCATCTCAGGACATCCGTACCTTTCACACGAGCGGCGACCTTGCTGTTACCGTGGGCTTCGAGCGCGGATCTGCCAGGGTAGACGGAGGCGAGTTGAGCGAAATGGTAATAAGGGTGACGCATGTGTATCGCTGCGAGGACGGCGATTGGAAGCTTGTGCATCGTCACGCCGACTTCCCTACAGTGGATCCGCGGATTCGCGAATAGGGTTGTGCCGCAAAAAGCGGTGGTGTAAAAGCGTAACAAAACAGGTTGTGTTGCAAAAAAACCGCAAAGAGATGAACAGTAACAATCAAGGCCTCCGCGAATACGTCAATCGCCACATCCGTTCCACTACTATCCTTGCCGTCCTCGGCGCAACGCTCGACGCGCAGGTGGCAGGAACCCCACCCCATCCCACAATCCAGGTTCGGATCGATGAAGTCCTTGACGCACTGGGAATTAGCGGCATAACGGAGGGCGTGGGCGCGGTAAACCTTAAGCATGTGCTCGCAGAGATTCGCTTCAATATGCTCCTGGACGCAAAGCTCCTCTTTCCTGCAACTAGTTCCCTAGGGTGGACTCACACCGAGACCGAGATTTTGCAGGCAGGGGGTGAAGTCTCTGCTGGCTTCGCTGACGCGCTGACGCACACAATCGTGCCACACCTCGATGGGCTTTCCCAGCGTCTAGGATCTCCAGATGGGACATTTCTTGACGTTGGTGTGGGCACTGCTGGTCTGTCGATCGCGATGGCGCGCTTGTGGTCGTCACTGAACGTGGTCGGCATCGATCCCTGGGCACCGTCTTTGGCACTCGCGCGCCAGAACGTGCAGAGCGTTGGTCTCACAGATCGCATCGAGTTACGAGAACAGGCGGTAGAGGAACTTTCCGATACAGACGCCTTCGATCTCGCTTGGTTACCTAGCGCCTTTATACCTGAGAAGGTGATTTCAGCAGCTTGCGAAGCTGTATACCGCACATTACATCCAGGTGGATGGCTCCTGTTTGCGATGGCTAATTCCGGTAACGATCCAGTAACTGCATCCCTCGTCCGACTGCGAACGGTGTTTTGGGGTGGGTGCCTGATGGCTCCTAGCCAGGTAGAGACACTCTTGAGCGAGGTTGGATTTGTTGATGTTCAGACGCTGGCAAGTCCGCTTGGTGCCATTGTGGCACTTGTTGCTGCCCGTCGAATGCCAAATTTGTTGGTTAGATAAAGCCCTCACGTCGTGCTGTAAATGAAAGAGTCACCCAACAAGGAAACTGGGTAGATGCTCTAAGCATGACAGGTTGTATCTTGCAGCTACATTAATGGTCTTGGGTAAATTCTCCAAACCTCAGCGGAGTCAGTTTTGGGTAGAAAAGCTGGAGGCTGGCGATAGTGGAGTTGCTCAATCCAAATGCGCGCTTCATCTTCAGAATTTAACCACGTGGATTGACCTGTTGCTGGATCTACCGCACGCCACCAAAGATTTCCGGCGCGATCGCGTTTTTGCCAAATTTGTGGTTCAGCTTCTTTGAACGAGGCATCAATGAGAAAACGCCAGATTTTACTTAGCCAAGACCGAAAATGTTGATTTGTTGTGGGTTCTAGCGTTGAGTCGGGATTTAGCTCTAATTCCTGGTAATCCATCTGCTTAGTTTTCATTTGAAATCTTCTTTTTATAAAAGAGTTGGCATCTGTCAGCAATCACTACTAGTAATGATTGCTGCTACTTTTTCTTTCATTTTTTTGACAGGGTAGCTAGAACTGAAGAAAGTATGAGTCTGGTAAAGCTGGAGAGGAATCAGGCGACACCCAGTTGTGAGTTGTATTAATTAGATTTCCGGGAGCATTTGTGCCTCCATCGATATGACTTCTAGCTTTTGTCATAGATGTCCAATAGGTAGTTGCTAAGCATAGTCCGGCTGCCAATACTAATCGATGCAAAATGCGTTTCATGGCGAATCTCTTAAAAACAGTTTTTCAGTGAGGTTTGGTTAGTAAATTGTTTGGTTAAAGAACAAACATTAGGCTCAAACTATAGCAATCCTATTTTTAACGAACCACAGAGAGCGAGTTTCCGGTGTGGTGAGTCAGCCCTGAAGGAGGGTTTCCCTCCGCAGGGGACTGCGATTGCCCGTTGCGGCTCTGCCTCCCGGAAAACTCGCGGTGGACGCAGAGAGCGCAGAGGAATATTAAGAAGAGAAGCGGTTGATGTAAATGAATTAGGATTACTATATTGGCGTAACTGATCTTCAAACGCTTATCCACTTACAAACTAACTTGCCATCTACGACGCTCCATTGAGCAGTCAAACGAGGTTGAAATGTTGGCAAGTTAACTGAAAGATGAACTTGATATTTCAAATTGTGACTTGCTGTGATCCCAGTTTCAATTTCGACGGAGTGAGAAGCAGATTCTAAGGATATGCTGCGATATGATTTCATAGTATTGACCTTTTTAGTAGAGTGCGTTGTTTGTTTCGCTTGACTCTTTCATCAAATCAAGTTTTTCTGTAAAAGACAGTGGAAAAAGGTAGGTAGATTTGTGGCGATAACTAGCAAAAAAAGTAAGAAATAGTCACGTTAGAATAAAAATGATGTTGTCCTTTTAAGTCCTGACTACCAGATGACGGTTGACGAAGCATTGGCAATTCTGGACAGAGTCCTGCAACAAAAGCGTCTCAGTCAAATTCAGCAGTTAGTATTCTGCCAGTCTTGGTTAGGACAGACTTACTGGGAGATCGCCGAAAATTCTGGATATGACCCCGATTACGTCAAGGAGGTAGGCTCTCAGTTGTGGAATTCGCTCTCAGAGGTGCTAGGGGAGAAAGTGACCAAAAAAAATGTGCAGTCAGTATTGAGGTATTACCAGCAATCAACCAGACACAGAGAAGATCAGGTACCCCCTCTAGAGATCAGGGGTAAGGGGGGAAAAGAATCCTTAATTCCCAATTCCGACTTCTTAGAATTCCCCAGTGGTTCAGTGCCGCTGAATTCGCTGTTTTACATCGAGCGTCCGCCAATAGAAGAACGCGCCTATGCAGAAATCAGCAAACCTGGGAGCCTGATTCGCATCAAAGCCCCCAGGCAAATGGGGAAAACCTCTCTAATGCATCGAATTCTCGCTCACGCTAGACACACCGGGCTGCGCACAGTGCTGTTAAATTTGCAGCAGGCAGATACTCAGGCGTTCACGAGCTTAGATAAATTCTTGCGCTGGTTGTCTGCCAATGTCAGTCGGCAATTGCACTTAGAACCAAGACTCGATGATTATTGGGATGAAGATATCGGCAGCAAAGTCAGCTGCACACTATATTTTCAGGGATATTTGCTCGAGAACATCGACTCTCCTATCGTCTTAGCCCTAGACGAAGTGAATCGGATTTTCGATTACCAGCAAATTGCTAGCGACTTTCTGCCGTTGCTGCGCTCCTGGCATGAAGACGCCTCGGAACTAGATATTTGGCAAAAACTTCGACTGGTGGTGGTGCACGCCACGGAAGCATATATCCCATTAGAGATCAATCAATCGCCTTTTAATGTCGGACTACCGATTAAATTACCAGAATTTAGTTTAGAGCAGGTGCAGCAATTGGCACTACGTCATGGACTCGATTGGAGCCAAGGCGATCATGGGCGGCAAAACCTAGCGTCTCTAGTAGCAATGGTGGGTGGGCATCCTTATCTAGTACGCATCGCGCTCTATCACTTGGGACTTCAAGAGCTAACCCTAGAGCAGCTACTGCAAGAGGCTCCGACACTAGGCGGAGTTTATAGTCACCACTTACGCCGTCACCTGGCAAATCTCCAAGAGCATCCTGAACTAGGGGCAGCACTCAAGCAGGTGGTGGCAGCGCCGAAAAGTGTGCAACTAGAAGCACTCGTTGCCTATAAATTAGAAAGTATGGGTTTGGTCAAGCTGGAGGGAAATCAGGCGTCACCCAGCTCAACGTTGTATCGCAATTATTTTTGCGAGCAATTAAGTTAAGAAGATGAATAAGTATTGCACAAGTTAAAGGGATGCATTACACGTACTCGTTGGTAGAAGCTGACACAAGAAATCGTATTTTAAATCTAAATAAGTTAGTGGTGTACGGTTGTGATGGAGTGAATTATCTGCAAACTAATCGTTCGCGCTATTTGTGAGATTAATTTGCATATTGACTTAGAAGAGCTTTTATTATGTGCAAAAAACTCGGTCAAGTTACTAAAGGCTCAAACCATCAATGCAAAGCTAACCCAACTTTTGGCAGTAAGCCTAAGCAAACCAGCGATCGCTGTAGGTTGAAGTACCGCTACGTGTTTATCGCAACACTTGTCAGCCTGATAGTTGTTGCTTGCACTCAAAATCAAACATCTTTATTCTCAGTCAATAATTCCCCCACTGAAAGTAAAGTGTTAAAGATTTGGTGGGATAAAGGCTTTACCTTGGAGGAAGATGAAGCGCTCCAGCAACTAGTCAGCAACTGGGAAAAACAAAGTAGCAACAAAGTCAAGCTTTCTTTCTATAGCACTGACGAGCTATCGCAGAAGGTTGAAAGAGAGCTTCGGACTGGAGATCTCCCCGATCTCATAGCATTGTTCAAAAGTGAGAAGTCTCTTGCTGCACGTCTAGCTTGGGAAGGGAAACTCGCAGATGTTTCCGATGTGATTGAGCCAGTCAAGGTTCTTTATCCAGAAGCAGTGCTGCAGACAGTTAATTTTTATAACAAAGTTGAACAAAAGCGAAGTTACTATGCGTTGCCCATTCATCAAGCAACGATTCATGTCTACTATTGGCGGGACTTGCTAGAGAAAGTAGGTCGCAGTGACGACATTCCCAAGGATTGGGATGGTTTCTGGAATTTTTGGAAACAAGCACAGAATGATCTGCGGGCAAAGGAAAAACTCGATATTTATGGCTTAGGCTTGCCGCTATCGGTTGCAGCAGGAGATACTTACCAAGCTTTCGAGCAGATATTAGAAGCCTACGATGTCCAAATTTTAGATGCTAAAGGTCAACTCCGGGTTGATGATCCTCAAGTGCGTCAAGGCATTGTGAAAATTTTAAACTGGTATGCTCAATCGTATCGACAAGGCTACTTACCGCCAGAGGCATTGCAGTGGTTGAATCCAGACAACAATCGGAGCTTGCTCAATCGTAAAGTGTTGATGACGACCAACGACACCCTTTCAATTGCAACGGCGGTACGCCAAGACCTTGATATATATAATAAAAAACTGGGAATATTGGAGTTGCCAAATAAACCTAATGGCAAGCCGATGCGCTACTTAATTACGGTTCAGCAAGTCATTTTGTTTGCCGACTCCAAAAACCAAACGATGGCTAAAGACTTTCTATCGCACTTGCTGCAATCTGCAATTATTGGTAATTATCTCAAAGTTGCTGGAGGTCGCCATTCACCAGTACTTACGCCAGTCTGGAAAGACCCGTTTTGGACAAATCCCAAGGATTTTCACGTTTCCACGGCGACAAAGACTTTGACTGAAGGTAGAACGCGCTTATTTTATACTTTCCAAAATCCTGCCTACAGCGTGGTTCTCAAGGAGAATGTGTGGGGAAAAGCTCTTAAGAGAGTACTGGTAGATGGTAGGTCTTCAGAACAAGCAGCTGATGAAGCAATCGAGCGGATTAAGCAGATTTTTGCCGAATGGCAGTAAGCTGAGTAGAAGGCAAACGTAAAAAGAAAGAATTGTTTTTAACAAAACAATAAGGAATTGCATAAATTGTCAAGAAAAGCATGACAAGTCTATTGCGGCATCGCTAACACTGACTTTTGCAAAAGATGAAGTTTTGGAATCAGCACTTAACCACTAAAGTCGCCAGTTCCTTCTTACTACTGTCTCTAGTAGCTCTTGGTGTGGTAGGAGGAGTTGCCTTCGTCAAAGCTAGGGAGGCTCTAAAGCAAGCCGCCTTTAATCGACTCAGTGTTACTGCAACGCTCAAAGAAGAAGAAATTACACGTTTGTTTGAAGACCAACAGCGAGATTTTCTCCTCACCACTCAGTTTTCAGCCTTACAAGCGAATCTTAAGATATTGTTGAGTCGTAAATCTGATGCAGACTATAAGGTTGCTTACACAGTTCTCTCTAAGTATTTAACGGGGGTAGCCGAGCTTAAACCCAACCTTCGTGAGATTTTCATTCTTGATCGCAGCAATCGGGTCATCCTATCCACTGATAAAACTCATGAAGGTCAGTATGAAATTTTAGCCAATATTACTTATGTTGAACATATTGAGCTGGGAGATAACTTTGCCCCAATTTTCTACGTTTCACCCGTTACCGGTAAGCCATCGGTAACCTTAGCGACACCTCTGCGTGACGAAGCAGGGGTACGCCAAGGCATTATATTAACTCACCTGAACTTAGACCGAATTGATCAGATCGTCCGGGAACGCACAGGCTTGGGTGAAAGCGGCGAGACTTACTTGGTTGGCTCTCTAGTGACTAAAAATACTTTTGTCTCCAAAGAGCAAGCCAATACAAAAGAATTCCCCGAAGGAATTAGCAGCCAAGGCATTGATGCAGCAATGAGTGGAGTCAGTGGCTCTGGACTTTATCAGAACTATGCCGGAGTGCCAGTAATTGGGGTGTATCGTTGGCTCAATGACCAAGACCTTGCTTTATTGGTAGAAATGTATCAGGAAGAAGCTTTTGCTCCTGCCCGTCAACTAGCAGGGACGATTATGCTAGTAGGGCTGGTGTCAGTAGTGGGGCTATTGAGCGGAGTATATTGGCTCACACGACAGTTGAAGATCTCTCGCGAACAGTTAGAAAATTACAGCCACAGACTGGAACAGAAAGCCCAGGAAGCCGATGCTGCCAACCGCGCCAAAAGTGAATTCTTGGCAAACATGAGCCACGAACTCCGCACCCCCCTTAACACCATCCTCGGCTTCACCCAACTGATGAGCCGCAATCCATCTGTCAATCCTTCCGAGTTGGAACAACTGGAAATTATTAGTCGCAGTGGCGAGCATTTGCTGAACTTGATCAATGACGTGTTGTCCATGGCCAAAATTGAGGCGGGCCGAATGACACTGAATGAAAATAGCTTTGACTTGTATCGTCTGCTTGAGTCACTCGAAGAAATGTTGCAACTAAAAGCAGAACCCAAGGGTTTAAAGTTGATTTTTAAACTTAGCCCCGAAGTTCCTCAATATGTGCAAACGGACGAGAGTAAATTGCGTCAAGTCTTGATTAACCTCCTTGGTAACGCTATCAAATTTACTCAAAAAGGCGGTGTGAAGCTGCGCGTGAGCGGAGGGCAGGGGAGGCAGGGGAGCAGAGGAGACAGGGGGGAGGAACTTCCCGACTCCCTAGTTTTTGAAGTCCAAGACACCGGCTCTGGTATTGCAACAGGTGAGCTTGAGAGCTTGTTTAAACCCTTTGTCCAAACGGAAACAGGTCGCAAATCTCAACAAGGAACCGGTCTAGGTTTACCTATTAGCCAACAATTCGTGCGCCTTATGGGAGGGGATATCACTGTTAGCAGTACTGTGGGGCAAGGAACAATTTTTACCTTTGATATTCAAATTACGAGCGCGGAAGTGGCTGAGGTTCAAACTCGACTGCCTTACCGGCGAGTGATTGCCCTAGAGCCTGACCAACCTAAATATCGCATCTTAGTAGTTGAGGATAAATGGGAGAATCGCCAACTTTTGATCAAGATGCTGGTACCGCTTGGCTTCGAGGTGCGTGAAGCTGAAAATGGTCAACAAGGGGTGGCTCTCTGGGAAACCTGGGAACCGCACCTGATTTGGATGGATATGCGGATGCCGGTGATGGATGGGTATGAAGCCACCAAACAGATCAAAGCCCATTTAAAGGGTCAGGCTACCGTGATCATTGCTCTTACTGCTAGTGCCTTTGACGAGGAACGAGTTGTGGTTTTATCTGCAGGCTGTGACGATTTTGTGGGCAAGCCTTTCCGGGAAGAGGTGATCTTAGAAAAGATGGCTAAATATCTAGGGGCGCGTTATGTCTATGAGGAAGCCCCTCAGAACAACCAATTAGGAGAAAATTCTGGCATTGAGCATACTCTTCAAAAAGGTCTACGGCATACATCAATAAAAGAGGCTCTGGCTCAGATGCCTCCTGAGTGGGTGGCACAGTTACACCAAGCGGCACTCTGCACCGATGAAAAGCTGATTTTCAGCCTGATCGAGCAAATTCCTGAGGAATCTGCCCCTCTGGCAAATGCCCTGGCTGATTTAATCAATAACTTTCGTATTGATAAAGTCATTGATTTAACACAACCAGATTCAACATGAATAATAATCAAGCTCAGCTGCCTAAAGCAAATATTCTAGTTGTTGATGATACACCGGACAACCTGCGGCTTTTGTCCACTATGCTAACTCAGATGGGACATGAAGTTCGCAGAGTGATTAACGGGCAAACAGCCTTGAAGACAGCGCAAGTTGCCCCACCCGATCTAATTTTGCTCGACATCATGATGCCAGATATGAATGGCTATGAGGTCTGTCAACACCTGAAAGCTTCACGAGCAACCTGCGACATTCCGGTGATTTTTATTAGCGCCCTGGATGAAGTGCTCGACAAAGTCAAAGCCTTTGCTGTTGGTGGGGTAGATTATATCACAAAACCGTTTAGTGAAGAAGAGGTTTTTGCCCGTGTAGAGAATAACTTGACTATCCGGAGGCTGCAAAAACAACTCACTGAGCAAAATGCACGTCTGCAACAGGAAATCCGCGATCGCCAAAGGAGTGAAGCGAAATTTCGCAATCTCTTCGAGAACTCCCTGGTTGGCATCTTCTGCACCCGCACTGAGGATGGTCTGATTCTGGAGGCTAACCAGCGCCTCATTCAGATGTTAGGCTACAGTTGTGCAGCAGACGTAATTAACCAGAAATCAGCCTCTGACTTGTATGTTGATCTAAGCGCTCGACAGCAAATGCTCGCACAACTACAAGCCAAGGGAGAGGTACACAACTTGAAAATGCAGATTCGTAAACGAGACGGCTCCAAGATTTGGGTGCTGATTTCAGCGCGCATGAATGTGGAAGAGGATTGCCTCGAAGGAGTGGTTACCGATATAGCGCGATCGCCTTAGTCATGATTGCTGAGTTTTTGTGTGTGGCAGTGTCTGGTAGATGTGGTCTAACAATTCTGCCATAGAGAGGGAAGAAGGCAAAATTTGGGTAGCGATCGCTCCTAAAACCGTCTCTAAATCGACTGCATCCGATTCAGCAGTAGCGCGAGGAGTAGGGGAGCCAGGAACTTGCGCGGGTTTTTGAGCCGGAAAGAAACTGGCGTTTCGTTGAGGAAAGCGTAGTCGGGAGTAGGTAGTAGTAGGGGTGTCGTCTCGATTCGCGACTCTCCATTGCCCTCCTTGCTTGTAATCGTGAAATTCTTTCTTAACCTCACTATGGCTTAATCGCTGATCCAGTACTAAAACTGGCGGTACGTTATGCTGCTGACTCAAGTTCATCAGTGCTTCCACCACTTGCGGATGTAGCTTTGATTCTCCCAAGCCAATCAGTAGCAAGTCAACGCTTTGTTGTCGAATTTGTTGCAGAACTTCGGTCCAAGAGTGAGCCATCATGGCTCTAAACCCAGCTGTCTGGAGGTACTGAATTAGAGCCTGAAACCACTCAAACCGATTTGAGAGATGAGCATCTTCTAAAGGTGAGGGAAATTGTAAATCCGGTAGTGTGGCGACATTTACCACTATAAGGCTGGGTGTCAAGTTCATCCCAGATGCAATTTGCAGAACCGGCATTAAGACATTTATATTAATCTCACCCAGTGTTAAACAAGGAAATACGGAAAGCCCAGGCACTTGGTTGGCTGCTTGCGTGGTTGCTGCATCCAGGGTGACGAGAGGTAAACCTTTCAAACTAGGATACTGACTGAGTTGTTTCAAGTAATTGAGGGGGTCTGGAACCGGCTTATCAAGTAACAGCACATCTGGCTGCCAAAACCGGACGAGGAGTTCTGCTTGCTCTAAATCATCCGCTTCTAAAACCCGATGATTAAAAAATGAGGAAGAAGGACTAATAGAGGTGGGTTTAGCAGACTCTGTAGTCGGACAAATAAATTGGTCAAACCCATCCTTACAGTAATCAGGAGTAACTAACCGCAAAATTGTCAGTGGGAAATCATTACGGGTGCTTTGAACAACGCCCTTACCAGACTGGGAAATCTTTATACCACAACGTACTAAAATCTGTTGCAAGGCTTGCTGCTGCACTGGCAAACTCAAAAATTCATCCGCTCGGTTTGCAAATGCCTGCTCTTTATCGGCTCGTGTCGCTGTCACGATTACAGGAATATGACGAGTTACCGCATTCGATTTGAGTAGCGTCAGCAAATCCCAACCAGATAGCATTGGTAGCAACGGGTTCAGGAAAATGGCTTTGGGCTGCAATCGTCGCGCCTTTTCCAGTGCCTCTGTTCCTGAGCGGGCAATCACAACTCGATAGCCTAAGCCGGTTAATTGCTTTGTCAAATCCTCAATGAACCGGGGTGCTGCTTCAACAATTAACACCAAGCAGTTGCAATGTTGGGAAGGCATAGGCGCAGGGCAGAGGGGTAAACCGGCAGGTTGCGCCCCTGCTTCAGAAATTCTCTTACTGGGAGGGCTCGGCGGCAGGAGCAGTGTAAACTCGCTTCCTTTACCTTCTTTAGACAAGAAACTAACATCTCCGCCGTGTAAGCGAGCCAACGCTCTTGTTAACACCAAACCGAGACCTGCTCCCTCAAATTGGCGGGTGAGGGGATTTTCGAGTTGTTGGAATTTTTGAAAGATTAAATGCTGCTTTTGTTCGGAGATGCCAATGCCAGTATCCCAAACACTAAAGGCAATCCAACCTTCCCAACGATTCACTCGCAAGCCAATTTCACCGCTTGCTTCTGTAAATTTGAAGGCGTTGGAAAGCAGGTGAACAAGCATCTGGCGCAGGCGCAATTCGTCCGCCACGAAACTGTCTAAGCCCGGTTCAATTAAGAGGGTGAAGCCATGGCTCCAGGAGTTTTCTGACGGTTCCCCTGCCGTAGAAGGCTGGCTGGTTTTAGACTGGACAGCCCTTGCTTGTTCAATGGCGCGATCGCAAATAGTTTTAATCTGCACCGGCTCTAGTGTCAGATCCATCTGTCCTGTCTCCATGCGAGTCAGATCCAAAATGTCATTGACCACGGTCATCAGGTGGCGACCGCTTTGATAAATCAGTTTGGCATAACGGGCTTGGCGCTCATTTAGTTGACCCAGAGCCTGATTTTTCAAAAGTGTAGATAATCCGAGAACGGCGGTGAGAGGTGTCTTAAGTTCGTGACTAATACAAGCTAAAAACTCATCCTTTAGCCGGTTGAGCTGAATTAAATCGGCATTTTTTGCCGCCAGTTCTGATGCTAGCTGCTGCTGCTTGGTTACATCCTCAGCTAGCACCAACCATACGTTAGTGCCGAGTTCTAATTCATCCTCAGTATTAACAGTGCCTAAAGGAATTTTGACAAACTGCCAGACTCGCTCCTGGCCATTTTGTAGCGGACAAATACAGATGTAGGTATCCGGTTGGGCGCTCAAATAACACTGGGTTGCCGCATCAGCAGACTCCTGTGCTGCTTCCCTGCTCTTTTTATGAGGTGGGGAAACTTTGAGAATCGCTGCCACTTCTTGCCTAAAGCTGTCTGGAGCGCTTAAAGCTCCTAACTGACGTTGCCATGCCGGGTTCTGCGTTACTATTTCACCGGCAGTAGTTTGCAACATCAGGGGTAACGGTAGGCGTTCCAACAGATGAACTAGCGACTGGCTCGGTTCGACTACGTGTCGCCGATTTGTTACGGTAATCCCACCCTGGGATTGAATAGCCAGAAATTGTAACAGGCGTGGACTATCTACAACCCCCAGAAATTTGTCAGATGAGTCTACCAGCGCCCAACCCAAGCCAGTGTTTGTTTGGTTTTGACGCAGGTAAGATCCAAATTGCTCCACACTTAGCTCGGCTGACAGTGTGCCTATGAATTCCACAAGGTCTAAACCTACCGCCGATAGTGGTTGCTGCACATCTATAATATTTTCACACCCGTATGAACTGATTACCAGAGGCATTAAGCGATCAGGGTACAGCACTCCTATAGGGTATTGCTGCTCACTTACCACTACTAAGCACTCGCACTGCCCAAGAGAGAAAATCTCCAGCACCCCGGAAATACTAGTAGTCTGCACACAGGTGGGTACGGTTACAATAAAGTCAT
>QQTW01002313.1_pt1 | contig 13769 bp, 7 predicted proteins | sample 1904831 | NCBI WGS metagenome assembly QQTW01 (sample SAMN09435610, study PRJNA476489) | Subsurface metagenome, whole genome shotgun sequencing project. | reverse complement strand
GAAAGATAGTCAACTGTCAACTACTAACAGAGCTAAATTGTGCGCCTGCCAACTAGGGATTAAAACAGGATGGGCAAGTGCGGTTAATTCAAAATTTTCCTGCCAAAGCTGGGATGCATCTTTCACACAACAACGGATGTTCTGTTGATTCGCCAACGTATGTGGAATAATTCCAGCAGCGATCGCACTTCTTCCCGTCTGCTTCAACCGCTCCAATTCCCAAAGCATCCGACTGGAAGTTGTATGTTACTCCTGCTAATGCTTCAGGAGAATCGAGTAGTTCTACAAAAGAAGTAATAAACAAGTAGCGCAATTCATCAACTCCATTGTTTGAAGGATGAGGGATGGTGTTGCTAGTAGGATTTAATTCTTGCAGTTTTTGACGCAACTGTGAATCAGAGACGTAAAGTAGCACCTTGGCTTCCAAAGAAGAACCAACCATTTTTGCAGATCTTGCTTGTTCTAACACCTTATTAACCTCGGTGCGAATTTGTCGCAGTTTAACCCAGGATTGGGCTAGTTGGGGATTGTGCCATTTTTCGTCTAACTTCACCCAACTCCTTTCAAAAACTGATTTATAGGGTGTTGGGTAGGGGAGATATTGCCAGATATCTTCAGCCATGTGACACAAAACAGGTGCGATCGCTGTAGCTAAATTTTCCAGCGCGATCGCCAGCACAGTTTGGCAACTGCGACGGCGAAAAGCATCTGGGGCGCTGATATATAGGCGATCTTTGGCAATATCTAGGTAAAAGTTTGATAGATCCACCACGCAGAAATTCTGCATCGTTTGGAAGAAGCGGAAGAACTGGAACTTTTCCAACGCTTGTGTTACTTCGGTAAATACCTCTGCGATCCGATGCAGCATATAGCGATCGAGTTCTGGCAATTCCTCGTAAGGTACAGCATCCTTATCTGGGTCAAAATCATGTAAATTCCCCAGCAAGAAACGAGCTGTGTTGCGAATTTTATTCCTAATATCAGCCAGCTGCTTGAGGATGTTTTTACTAATAGGAACATCCGAAGTGTAATCTACCGATGACACCCACAAACGCAGCACGTCAGCGCCGTATGCTGGTTCTTCTTTTTGATTTTTGCCTCCCTCAATCACAATCGCCGGATCGATGACATTACCCAGCGACTTACTCATTTTGCGTCCCTGTTCGTCCAGGGTAAAGCCGTGAGTTAAAACAGTTTTGTAGGGCGCTCGATCGTTAGTAGCAACGCTGGTGAGCAAACTGGACTGAAACCAGCCGCGATGCTGATCCGATCCCTCCAGATACATATCAGCTGGGTAGCGTAATTCCGGTCGTTGCTTGAGAACAGCTGCCCAGGATGACCCTGAGTCAAACCAGACATCCATCGTATCGGTGCCTTTGCGGTAACGACTATTGTTACGATATTTTTCTGGTAATAACTCCTCAACCGATAGTTCCCACCAAGCATCCGTGCCTTTTTCCGCCACGATCGCCTGTACGTGAGCGATCGTTTCCTCATTCAGCAGCGGTTCCCCAGTTTCTTCGTCATAGAAAACGGGAATTGGCACACCCCAACTGCGCTGACGAGAAATACACCAATCAGAACGCTCCGCTACCATTGGTGTGATGCGGTTTTCACCTTGGGCTGGAATCCAATTTACAGAAGCGATCGCTTTAAGAGCTTCTTCCCTAAATCCTTCAACACTGGCAAACCATTGCTCTGTCGCCCGCAAAATCACGGGTTTTTTGGTGCGCCAGTCGTAAGGATACTTGTGAACGTAGGGTTCTTCTTTGAGCAACGCTCCAGAAGACTCAAGCGCTGCGATCGCTGCCTGATTACCCTCACCCAAAACATTCAGCCCCGCGAACTGTCCCGCCTCTGGGGTAAAGTTACCATCTGCATCAACCGGAGATAAAATCGGCAAACCGTAGCGCTGCCCGACCATGTAGTCTTCCTGACCGTGACCGGGAGCCGTATGTACCAAGCCAGTACCAGACTCAGTGGTGACATAATCCCCTCCAATTACAATCGAACTTTCGCGCTCAAATAAGGGGTGACGGTAGGTGGAATGTTCCAAATCTGAACCTTTCACCTTAGCTTTCACGCTCAGTTGCATTCCCAGCGTCGCTGACAACCGCTCCACCAAATCAGCCGCCACAATTAGGTATTTTGGATTTTGGATTTTGGATTTTGGATTTTGGATTTTGGATTGAAGTTCCTCCCCAGATCCCTCAGATCCCTCAGATCCCTTCTGACTCCTGACTTCTACCACCGCATATGTCAATTCAGGATTCACCGCTACTGCCAAGTTGGCTGGAATCGTCCAAGGAGTGGTTGTCCAGATAGCTACACCCAAATCCGGCAGAAATTCCTCCAAGGCTGGTTTCACCCCTGCTGCCAAACTTGTCATGGGAAAGGCAACATAGATACTGCGGGAAGTGTGACCTTCGGGATATTCTAATTCAGCTTCAGCCAGGGCAGTTTTAGAACTGGGACTCCAATAAACTGGCTTGAAACCGCGATATATATAGCCCTTCAAAACCATCTGCCCAAACACGCCAATCTGTGCCGCTTCATATTCCGGTGTCATTGTCAGATATGGATGCTCCCAGTCTCCCCAGACACCATAGCGTTGAAAGCTTTGGCTCTGTTCTTGCACTGTCTTGAGGGCAAAATCCCGCGCTTTGTGACGAAGACTGAGCGGTGTTAGCCCAGCGCGCTCTTGCGCCTTCATATTTTGAATAACTTTAAGTTCAATCGGCAAGCCGTGACAGTCCCAGCCAGGAACGTAGCGCACCTTGCGCCCTTGTAGCAGTTGAAAGCGGTTAATAATGTCTTTGAGAATTTTATTTAGGGCATGACCGATATGCAGCGAACCATTAGCGTAGGGCGGCCCGTCGTGCAAAATAAATATTTCGCCAGGATTGTTCTGCGACAAGCGCTCGTAAATTTGATTTTCTGCCCAGAACTTTTGGATCTCTGGCTCTCGCTTATTCGCGTTTGCCCGCATATCAAACTTAGTTTTGGGCAAATTTACAGTTTCTTTGTAAGCAGCGGGCGCGGAGGTGTCCTCCGCGACTTTAGCTGCGTAAGAAACGGGCGGCGAGGTGTCCTCGCTGACATTAGTTTCGTAGCTTCCTGGTTCTGTCACAGCCTGATGCCTTAAAAATTAGTTCGTGAGAAAAAATCTAAACTTTAAAGAAAGAAAAACCAGCCGACTAAGAACTTAAGAGTGGGGAAAGACATTACTTTGTCAATAAGTCTCGGTTTTTCTAACTTTAGTTTAGTTTTTTATTGAGACCGCAAATATCTAGTTTATCTAAACTGATACTAATTTGCGTTGTCAGTTGTAGTACAGGCTTTCTAGACTGCTTTTGATAAAAATGCTACGCAAGTACGAAAAAACTGGACTTAGATAAAAACCCTACTGCCAAAACTTGGAGCGGGGTTATAGAGTTACGTTGTGAGTTAAAATTTAGCCACTGATTGCGGCAGGGCAATCAGTATTAACCACCATACCCATGACGAGCGCTTTCTTCAGGAGATGGGTTAGGTGTGACAATAACTATGCCAAAGCAGCGCTGAGATTCAGCAACATAGGTTCGCTGGTCTTTTTGAAACAAGCCAGTTGATGACTCCGGCTCTTTGCTGCTTGCTGTACTTCTGTGATTAGCGTTTCTACTTTTGGCATATTGTTAAACCTTTGACAAGATTAAGCTATCAGCTGGAGTGCTGTAAGAGATTTTGTGATTTTTGCTGAATACTTAGCAGCAATGCAATCTATACCAGCTTGAGGTTAAAAAATATGTATTGAAAGCTACTTTTTGTCTTAATAGCCAAGAGAGATTGGATAATCCCTCTTGAGGCTAAGGCTTAACGGAGATTAGGGCGAGTTTATTGGTTTGTCGATTTAGTGTGAATTTTGGTCTGCACTCTCTGGTGGGTGGGCTTCTTGATGCTTTTCTTGGGCATCTTCGATCGCCTCGGCGACAATTTCAGGATCTGGTGGGTTTGGTCGCTTCAGTTCGGGAACATCTCCGTCTAAAGTAGGCTCATCCGGCGACACAGGGGCGGGAGCGGTCTGTGTTGTATCAATTGGAACTGCTGCCATTGCCTCTGGTGGTGGCGGGGGATTTTGTCTATCTTCAGGATCGCCTGAGCCAAGAGGCTCAACTGGTGGAACTAGTTCTACCTCTGGCGCAATTTGCTCGACTGGGATCGGTTCTTTTCCACTTGCACTTGGGATATCGGGGACTGCTGGTTGACTTGTGTTAACAGCAGGCTCTGCGCCTAGAGGTGATTCTTTTATCTGTGTAGGTGCTTCAGTAGTAGCAGTGGTGGATGGAGACGGCTCTGGAATTGGTACGGGGGTACGGCGATCGATTACTTGGACATTTGGAGCAACTTCAGTCGCTCGTGATGCAGTTGCACTCTCCCCAGCCGATGTAGGTGTAGTTGTTGCAGCAGTTTCTGGCTGATTTTGGCTGGGGCTGCGATCGCTTAGTTGTTCGATGCGATTTTTAGCAACATTAGCACTACCACCAACTTGTTTGCCCCAGCCAAAAAGCCTCTGTGGCAAAGACAATTTAGAGATTTGCTCCCCAACAGTATTTTTTACCTCAGAGGCACTGGGTAACTCTGTTTGCTGCAAGCTTGGGGTGAGTTGACGGCGTAATTGTAGCGTTTGTGTGACTGACCAACCGAGTAGTGCCACACCAGCTACTTGACCGAGCAAAAGCCCCCCAGTAATGCTTCCTGCACACACCCATAAGATTAAGGCGTAGAACAGCCCCACCCCACTCCAATAAAAGTCATTCTTGCGATGGATTTCTGGGAAAAAGAAAGCGGCTAAGTATATGCCAAGGCTGCCAAGAGCAACAGCTAACGCTAGGATGTATGCCAGCATTTTGTAGGTACTCCTTAATGCGTTTTTCTGACTAGCTATGTTTCCATTTTGCTCGATCGGTGTTGATCTAAATACAAATAAATAAAGATTTAGCACTACTTAGCGGTCATTTGTCATTTGTCATTTGTTTTTTATTGCGACTTGCGAACCGATCGCCGATTACTTATTAGGTAGAGAACTGCCATAGTTAAAATTCTAGGGAATATTGCAGGCTAATTGTCCTACCGGGGGAGGCAGTAAAGCTGTCGTTGGTGCGGGTGCGTAGCAGCTGGGATACTGGCGTAAAGTATTGATTATCGAGCAGGTTTTGGATGCCTAGGCGCAACGTGCCATCACCCAACTTGATACTGCTAATCAAGTCTAGGGTAACGTAGTCACCAACACCTCTAAAATCTACGCCGTCCTCTAAAGCGCGATCGCGATTACCTGAATACAACAGTTGCAAACGATTTTGCCATCCCGGCGCTGTTTCATTTTCCACATAAGCAGTTAGTTTGAGCGGGTTAATTCGGAAGCCATTTAAAGCTTGATACTCGCCGTTGCGATCCACATCATTTTCGCCTTCAACATAGCTAAGTGTAGATCCAATACTCCAGCGATCGGACAGTTGCAGATCGAGTGCTGCTTCCAAGCCATAAACTTTTTCTGGCGCTCGAATTATCTCTAAGGTGTTGCGATCGAAGGTTGTTCCCAAATCGGATTCGTTATAGAACGCAGCCAGAGATGCTTGCACTGTATCCCATTCTCCCCGCACTCCAATTTCATAGCTATCAACCTTTTGGGCTTCAGGATTTAATGCAGTTGTAGAAAGCCCAGCCGGAGCATCACGAAGAACCAAACCCACATCTGCCACAGAAAAGCCTTGAGCGAAATCAGCAAACACACTTACTGTGTCTGTCAATTTATACACTGCGCCAACGTTGAATAGAGTAGCATCATAATCCAATTCGCCACCTTCAATCCTTCTGCCAGCCAGAGTAGTAAAGTTATCTACGTCTACATTGATTTGTTCTTGGCGTACTCCTCCGCGTAACACTAATTGCTCTATTGGCTGCCATCGTAATTGACCAAATAAACCCAAATTAGTTTGCTTTAGGGGTGGAACCCAAGGGCGGTCATCGATTTGGTTAAAAACTAAACCTCCACTACGGCCATAAGCTCCTCGGTCGAAAATGGCTACTGGTTGCACCACATCCTCATTCGAGTAATCTAGTCCCGATAGCAAGGACAATTGATCGGCGACGATAGGGGTATCGATTTCTAACCGCGCACCGAACCTTTGCGATTCTACCCGCGATTGGAAGACATCGAACCCTTCTATGGTTCTGCGGTTGAATTGCCTGCCATCAAAAGGAAAGAAGCGAGTGAAATAGTCTCGATAGTAAACTTGAGCGTGGATGCGGCTATTAAAGAATGCGTTGGCATGGGTGTAGTCGAAATTGACAAAGGTATTAGTAGTTTGCGATTGATCGTCTAGTTGCAAGCCTTTGCGCGTCGTTGCTTTCTGGGAACCAGGAGGAAGGGCATTCACTGCTGGATCGGTGACAAAATCAGTATTTTGATTTGTATTTAAGTGGCTGATAGTCAGTTGCAGCCGCTGATCGTCGTCCAAATCCCAGCCAACTTTACCGAATAAATTGATCGTATCTGTGTCGGCTAAGCTGCCCTGGCTACTTAAGAGATCGGGGGGAATGCGATCGCCCTCGGCATCAAACAAGCTACCAATCGATTCAAACGAGGCACTAAAAAGATAGTCGGCAATATCTTCCTTGCCAGAAACATTTATGTTAATATTCCCCCCTAAACTGTCGTCCAGGGGATCGAACGCTCCCGTCAACCCAGTATCGATCCTGTAACGAGGCCCGCCTTCCTCGCCTTGACGAGTAATGATGTTAATGATCCCTCCGGTGGCTCCATCGCCATAAAGTGCGGTCGGGCCGCGCAGCACTTCAACACGGTCAATTACGCTGGGATCGACGTTTCTGAGATTACGGGAAGCATTACGATTGGTCGATTGTGGCACTCCATCGATCAACACCAGAGGATTGCGACCCCGGAGATTTTGCCCAAATTCGCTTAAACTTTGATTCGCAGGCCCTAAGCCGGGAACTGTTCTACCCAAAATTTCCCCTAAATCGCGGGATACTCCAGTTTGCTTTTGAATTTGTTCCTCGCCCACGACGGTAACTGAACGAGATACATCAGCCTGGGATTCCTCTGTGCGAGTTGCGGTAACAACTACATCAATTTCCTCTTCTTCTGGCGCACCCTCTGGCTCGGTTTCACTCGCCTCTGCATCAGCGGATATTTCTCCTGTCTCTGAGTCGGTTTCACTCGCCTCTGCATTAGGAGATATTTCTGCTGTTGTGTCAGCAGAAGCAATATTTACACCTAAGCCTTGCTCTGTTGCAACTACTTCTCCTTTGGGGGCAGTAGACTTGCCCGCAATTGTCACTAGAATGCTAGTAGCATTTGCGTTAGTGACGGTAACTGTGGCAATTTCTTCAGTGGGATTGTCTTGACGATATGTATTGCCTTGAGGTAGGCGGAGTTGGGCATTAGGAATCACAAATGTCAAGCTATTGCCAGTTATTTTCGTTATGATTTGCTCAGGCCTGCTGGTTACTCCTGGCAAAATTACTTCAATCCCACTCTCTGTTGATTTTAACTGAATGGTAGTTACTGACGCGATTTGCGCCCACGCCGGTTGAGCAGCTACTACAGATACAGATACAGATATGGCTCCTGCCAACCAAAAGCCGCCGAAGTGTTGCAATTGTCGCACTAAAATCTCCTCACATCCAAACTTGGGTGAAATACTTCCAGCTGTCTTGCTGGGGTTGTTATTCAGAGTAATTATCAATAATCGCAGAATTTAAATGACACTTTGTTTCAAAAATCTTATGTATAATTTTTTTCTGAGAACTAATGCTAATGATTAGTATTAACTAGTTGAGTTATGTTACCAAAGCCATCTAGACTAGAGAAATTTGCCTGACAAGTACTAAAGTGCGATCGCAACTTTATTAAGCCTGAGAAAACTGAGATTTAGATTTTTGGTAAAAACCGAGCTAAAACTGATGTTGGGTGGGCATTGCCCACCCAACTAAAGTGCGATCGCAACTTTTAGCAGAATTAAGTCTGAGAAAACTGAGATTCAGATTTTTGGTAAAAGCCGAGCTAAAACTGATGTAGTAAACTTGTGACAAATGTCACCGATTTTGTAGAAGTCAGGAGTCATAATTGCAGAAGTCGGAAGTCGTCCGAGGAAGTTAGAAGTTGGAAGAAGTTTTGAATTCTGGATTCTGGACTGTTTCTGAATGAAAAACGTGCTTCTTAATCTCTTTTTTACTGGAGAAACAAAGTCTTTCGAGCTACCCTGAAGGGGAATCGACCCTTGCTGTATAGTGCAGAGTTAGCGAAGAATCTTATGGGACAGCAAAGCTTCGGTGTAATTGGTTTAGCAGTTATGGGTGAAAACCTTGCTCTGAACGTCGAGCGCAATGGTTTCCCCGTCGCAGTTTACAATCGCACCCCAGAAAAAACCGATGCCTTTATGGCTGAGCGAGCGCCGGGTAAGAACGTTAAAGCAACCTATTCGCTAGAGGATTTTGTCAATGCTCTAGAGCGCCCCCGCAAGATTTTGATCATGGTAAAAGCTGGAGCGCCAGTAGATGCAGTAATTAACCAGCTAAAACCCTTGCTGAATGAGGGTGACATCATTATTGATGGTGGTAATTCGTTGTTTGACGATACTGCTCGTCGCACCCGCGAACTAGAACCAGCTGGCTTCCGGTTTATCGGCATGGGTGTCAGTGGTGGTGAAGAAGGAGCGCTGAATGGCCCGTCACTGATGCCAGGAGGTACGAAAAGCTCTTATGAATACTTGGAGCCAATTCTTACTAAGATTGCAGCTCAGGTAGAAGACGGGCCTTGTGTCACCTACATTGGCCCTGGTGGTGCAGGTCACTACGTCAAGATGGTACACAATGGCATTGAGTATGGCGATATGCAGCTAATTGCTGAAGCCTACGATTTGCTGAGGAACGGTTTAGGGCTTGACCACAATCAGCTGCACGAAATTTTTGCCGAATGGAACACCACCGACGAACTCAATTCGTTTTTGATTGAGATTACGGCAGATATCTTTACTTACATCGATCCCGATACAAATCAGCCTCTGGTCGATAAAATTCTCGATGCTGCTGGACAGAAGGGTACGGGACGCTGGACAGTCCAAAGTGCCTTGGAATTGGGGGTGTGTATTCCGACAATCATCGCGGCGGTTAATGCCCGAATTATGTCTGCTTTCAAGAAAGAGCGGGTTGCTGCATCCCAAATTCTTACAGGCCCCACAGGAACCTATGAGGGAGACAGCAAAGCTTTTATCAACATGGTTCGGGATGCCCTCTATTGCTCGAAAATCTGCTCCTATGCTCAGGGAATGGCGTTGCTGGCTACGGCATCAAAAGAATATTCCTATAACCTTAACCTGAGTGAAATGGCGCGAATTTGGAAAGGTGGATGCATTATTCGGGCTGGCTTTTTGGGTAAGATTCAGTCTGCTTTCATTCAAAATCCAAATCTGCCAAACCTGCTGTTAGCGCCTGAGTTTAAGCAGACAATTTTAGATCGGCAGACCGCTTGGAGGGAAGTGTTGGCAGCAGCTGCGAAGCTGGGTATACCAGTACCAGCATTTAGTGCGTCGTTGGATTATTTTGATAGCTATCGGCGCGATCTCTTGCCCCAAAACCTCACCCAAGCTCAGCGCGACTACTTCGGCGCTCACACCTACGAGCGGATCGACAAAGAAGGATTTTTCCATACCGAGTGGACGCAGATCTCAGAGGAGTCTGTGCAAACTTCTACCCCCGAACCATTACAAGCCGAACAGCCCACCATGCCGCAACCTACCACGACACCGTAAAAAGGTTGAAGTATGAAGTGTGAAGTGTGAAGTATGAAGTGTGAAGTGTGAAGTATGAAGGGTGAAGTAGAGACGCGATATATCGCGTCTTTCCAGAGAAAGTGTGAAGTATAAAACTTTATCTTTATCATTTATCCTGAGTAGCCCTCATCCTACCCCTACGGGTCGCCGTGCTACATACTTCATCCTTCATCCTTGAGCAATTTCTTCCCAGTGACGGATTAACTCGGCAACAGACCAAGAAGAGGCGATCGCTCCTTGTGGTGCATGAGGGGGATCGCCATCAAAAATCTCGGAAATTGAACCAAGACAAGCTTGTTGCTGGAAATGGTAAAGCAGCGGTTGCCAATCAAAAGGAACGGGTTGTGATGGATGAAAGCGTTTCCAAGCGCGGATAAACGCTCCAATTAACCAACTCCAAACTGTACCTTGGTGATAGGCGCGATCGCGGTGTTGTGGCGCTCCAGCATATTGACCAATATATTCTGAGTCGGCAGGATCGAGGCTGCGCAGCCCATAGGGAGTGAGCAGGGCGCTTGCGGCTAGCTGGAGTATTTGTTGTCCTTGGATGGCAGGAAAGGCACAGTGATGCAGCGACAGAGCTAAAACAGCGTTGGGGCGAATTTGGCTATTCGGGCGATCGTCAAGCTCAATCGTGTCGTATAAATAACCAGTAGTTGGATTCCAAAACTTTTGCAGCGATACTTTTACCTGTTGTACCTGCCTCTCGTAGCGCCGCGCTTGATTACAGAGACGCTCGGAATTAGCTCCTTTGTTCTGGCTCAAACGTTCTGCCCAATCACTAGCCCAACATAAAACTGAGTACCACAGCGCATTAATTTCCACAGGCTTACCCAGCCTAGGGGTGACGGGTCGCTCCTCGATAGCTGCGTCCATCCAAGTTAACGCTACATTAGGAGCATTCCAGCTCACCAGTTGATCGGCAGCATCAACTTGAATCTTATATTTAGTTCCAGTGATAAAGGCTTTGTAGATTTGCTGCACGGTAGGGTATTGCTCAACCAAAAAATCCCAATCCTGGGTAGTCTCTAAGTAAAGACCTAAAGTTTCGATCCACCAAAGCGCTGTATCAATACTGTTGTAGAACGGTTCGCCATCAGCATCAGCAAATGCATTCGGAATCAGACCATAACGACAATGACGACCCAAAGTTTGCAGTAATTCTTTCGCTAAGTCAAATCGCTGTGTTGAAAGTGCTAATCCAGGTAATGCAATTAATGTATTTCTGCCTCTTTCGCTCAACCAAGGATAACCAGCAATTATGGTATGTGCCGCAGTTGACTCTCGGTAGACAATAAAGCGATCGCCTGCGCGTAAAAGTTGCTGCCGCATCTGAGATTTTGGATTTTGGATTTTAGATTTTAGATTCGAGCCAACAGACAACAGGCAACAACCAACAGGCAAGTTCTGCTCAACTTTGACATTTCCCCCAAGTCCCCAAGTCCCCTCATCTCCCCTGCATCCCCTGCTAAAGCTGCTAAAGCTGCTCTCTTCCTTGATGGCTTGTTCAAATGCAGTAGCATCAAGAGGAGATTGAGATATACTCAATCCCACCTGCGCTTCTAAAGTTACAGATGCTCCAGGTTTGAGAGCTACACTCAAGTAGCCAGGACTGAACAAATCTTCGCGATCGCTCAACCCCCGCCGAGTTTCTTCTGGGAAGTGATAATTCCAGTACCAAACTGCATCCGCTTGATACTCGCCTAGGCTCCAGCGCAATTGCCAAGGTGTTCCCACAATTCTAGTTCTAATCGCTTGTAAACATACATAATTTGAACCAATTAATTGCGAAAATTGTAAATCTGGTTGTGCTTTTTGCTGGTGGTGAAAATCGCGATCGGCAATAATAGGTCTTAACCTCAGAATCGCTGACTCACAACCGTCATATCGATATTGAATCAAAATCCGCGAAATGGGGTGTAGCGCGTAGGTGGTAGGTAGTATGTAGAAATCTCCCCCAGCCTCCTGTACTCCCCCACCTCCCCCTGCCTTAAAATGGGGCATCACCAACTGTCGGCTTAGCTGCCAATTTTCCTCACCCCAAGTCCAACTTGGTATTGGTTCTGACTCAAAACTTTGCAACAGCTGATAACCCCTGGGTTCCACTATACCAATTCCCCAGAAATTCGTTGAAAGCGGCACAACTTTAGTACCCACTTCCAAACTGGCATCTAGGTGAGATAGCAAGAGCCTACGCCGACTGGGGGGTGTTAAAGCCGCGATTAACCAGCCATGATAGATGCGGGTGCGAGCATCTGAAACTGTGCCACCGGCGAAACTCCCCAGCCCATTGGTTAACAACCATTCTCTTGTATCTAAATCACCCATTGTTTACTCAAAATCGTTATGACTATGATATATTTGTAACAGTTCGTAAATAACTAAGTATTCTGAATACAGGTAAGCCTCAAATTAGTTTGCCTGTTGATTTTCACGCTTTAGACACACAAAGGAGAATTGGTTTAATGCCACTATCTTACGCAGCAGAAGGATGCCTCCGAGTTGGGCAAGCGGCTCCAGATTTTACTGCAACAGCTGTGGTAGATCAGGAATTTAAGACTATCAAACTATCTGACTATAAAGGCAAGTATGTAGTCCTGTTTTTCTACCCCCTAGACTTCACCTTTGTTTGTCCAACTGAAATTATCGCCTTTAGCGATCGCTATGATGACTTCAAAGCAATCAACACCGAAATCCTCGGCGCTTCTGTTGATAGTGAGTTCTCCCACTTAGCTTGGATTCAATCAGATCGTAAAGCTGGTGGTGTTGGCGATCTTAATTATCCTCTAGTTTCTGACATCAAGAAAGAGATTAGCGCTGCCTACAACGTTCTCGATCCAGAAGCAGGTGTTGCCCTCCGGGGTTTATACATCATTGACCCAGACGGCGTTATCCAACACGCGACGATTAACAACCTTTCCTTTGGCCGCAACGTTGATGAAACATTGCGGACACTCAAAGCAATTCAGTACGTCCAAAGCCATCCCGACGAAGTTTGTCCCGCAGGTTGGCAACCGGGTGACAAGACCATGACACCCGATCCCGTGAAGTCGAAAGTTTACTTCGCTTCTGTATAAAAAGGGACTAGAAAAGGATGAAGTATAAAGTGTGAAGTGTGAAGCAGAAAATTTAATGTTTAATCTTCAGCCTTCAGCCTTCATCCTTCAGCTTTGATTCTTTCATCCTTTACTCATCCCTATTCCCTAGTTATTACCAGCATTCGCCAAATGGTGTTAACTTCTAACGACTTTAGCGGCTTATTAAACAAGCGGTTTTTTCGCAATTTTTTCCCAATTCCAGCCAGCAATAGTCTAAATTTGGGAAAAGCGACACCGAACTTTGCTCTACCTGATATTACTAATGGTCGCTTTGTAGATCTGGCAAATTACAAAGACAAGCAGCCAGTAATCTTAGCTTTTACACGCATTTTTACAGAAAACCAATATTGCCCCTTCTGCTTTCCTCACATCAAAGCTCTAAATGAAAACTACGAGCAGTTTACAAGTCGGGGGGTAGAAGTTTTAATGATTACGAGTACCGAGGAAAAGCAGAGTCAAATAGTAGTTACGGACTTGAAATTAAAATTGCCCTTGCTAAGCGATCCTAGCTGTAATGTATTTCGCTCATATCGTGTAGGTCAAGCTCTAGGCGCGCCTCTTCCAGCACAATTTGTATTAGACAAGCAAGGCAAACTTCGCTACAAACACTTGTTTTCTTTCCTAAATCACAATGCAAGTGTGGAAAGACTATTAGATGCGATTGCCTGATTTGAATAAATAAGCGCGTAGGGTGGGCATTGCCCACCTTACTTATTCTTGATTCTATTAATTGGACTGGGACAAGCTCTAATTCTTGCCTCGATATAAAATATTTATAAAGTTAAGCTAAACATACATAATTGACTTACAATTATGTATGTTTAGCTGATTTATCTTA
>QQTW01002312.1_pt1 | contig 13773 bp, 10 predicted proteins | sample 1904831 | NCBI WGS metagenome assembly QQTW01 (sample SAMN09435610, study PRJNA476489) | Subsurface metagenome, whole genome shotgun sequencing project. | reverse complement strand
ATGCGGCACTTGGACCAGTTGGCCCGACGCAAGAAGGCGGCGTAGGTGTGGATGGGCATGATGCCGGGCACGATGGGCACGTTGATACCTCGTTCTCGGCATTTCCGCACCCAGTCAAGGAAGATATCGACATCGTAAAACATCTGCGTCACAATGAAGTTGCCGCCAGCGTCGACCTTTTCTCTTAGATGCTCGATGAGCAGATCGGGATCGTCTTGGTCATCGCAGCCCTCCGGGTATCCGGCCACGCCGATGGAGAAGTGATCGCCATACTGCTCGCGAATGTACCGCACCAGGTCTCGGGCGTACATGAAGCCTCCCTGCGTGGCCACCCACTTCTCTTTCTCGCGAGGTGGATCACCACGGAGGGCCAAGATGTTGGTGCAGCCCGCGCGGTAGGCCTCCTTGAGGGCCCAATCGACCTTGGACCGCTCCATGTCGGTGCAGGTCAGGTGCATGCAGGTCTCCAGCCCGTAGACCGACTGAGCGACCTTGACCATCTCGCAGGTGAGATCCGAGAGACGACCGCCGGCACCCCAGGTGACGTCGATGAATGCCGGGCCAAGTCCATGCATGCGGTCCATGCCTGAATATCAATTAGCAGATGATGTTTAGGATGAGAAGCAAAGGACATCCAACGAAATACGTCATGGAAGTGAACCTACGGTCATAGAGATTTTGCACGCCCTAGCAGGTTACCATCAGCGGAGATCGGCTGATACAGAAATGAAGGGGCATACCTGAGCCGTCTTTGGGGGAAAGAATTCGAAGGAGAAGATGGGCTGAGCCATCCGCTCGGCCTGCGCCAGCTTCTCGCTGATATGCATCTTGATGGTTGTGTCTTCTGAGCTCTTCTAATGTCGTTGCCGGTATCCGAATGGTGCCAATTGGCCAGATGTCTCTTTCCGCTGGAGTCGTGAAGCTCAAATACTCCCGGAAACGCAGATCGAACTGAGAGGACGGAGTCTAGTAACAGTGTAGATCTTCCCAAGATGCGAGAGACAGGACCTTATCCAGCACGACGTCCGCGTGAGGGATCCAGCAACGCCGAGACGACGAAGTCCCAACCAGCCAAGTAGCGGATCGGAAACAATCTCAATGCCGTGAGAGCGAAAAGGTCAAGACGGATGTCAGGACAGGCCGAGACGAAGCAAACAATCCACCGCAAACTGTCGTCGCTCCCAGCACGGTCTTCGCCAGCCCACCGACGCAGCAATCGAATGTAGCAGCGCCGCGTGCATCCACTCCATCAACCACCGGACTTGTTTGGCCGGAATGTGTTGACGGTATGCGCTCCTCGTCCGAAGTTCGCTCGCGGTTGCAGCGAGCGGTGGCCTATCTTCGGACCAGCTCGGACCCCACGTATGCCCCTCTTCGATGCTTTCCTTCGTCTTTCTGGCTCAACAGCCAATAGCCTGTCTAATGGAGAGGAAGACGACGAGTGAGAGGACGGTTGCGACGAGACGTCGAGAGCACCTAGTAAGAAATCGACTCTAGCAGGTAGAGTGGAGGATGATGGGTCAGAGGAAAAAGGAACAGCCTCTCGGGGTCCGATGAGAGGCTGAGAGGTGAATATCAGCAAGGATGTAAAATGCACGTCGATGATGCGGGTCCGGATGTACTCGTCAATGTGGGGGAAGCGGGGCAGGCAGCGGAGTACAGGATGAAACTGAACGAGTAAGATGGATGACAGGATGATCAGAGCTGCGGCCGCCCTGCAGATGGGCTGCGCTGACTTGCCAGGTCTCTTAATCGATGTTGTGGGACATCTTGGGTCCTCTTGGTTTACTCGCGGGGCCGCTCAGCGTAGTACAAGAGCTTAACGGTTTGTGTCACCATAAGTATGGATAGTATGAAGGAAGGTTAATTCTATCCGCTGAAGGAGCAATGTTCCACCTCATCTATGGTACCTCTGATGATAAAATTCACTCTCGGGCGTTTGAATTCGACGACGCCGACATCGGATGATGTATCGGCCATGGTGGGGCAAGTGTCTGGGACTCGACTTGCGATCACTAGCAATTTTGAGCGACCGCGGCAAAACAGCTGTGTACCGTCAAAAGTACTAGCTGTGGGAGGTGATGACAGCCATGCCTCGTGGGGGACATCAAAAAAGTAGAACGCGACTCTGCTTGATTAGTCGTGCCCTGATAGGTGCCCAAATATTCATTCAACGCCTTTGATTTTGGCGCTTAGTCGTCGTCCCTTTCTGATCAGAGGATAAAATATCCGTCGAACGCCATAAGCCCCTCTCGGCGTTGACTCACGCTTAGGGCCTTTGTCCACGAATGCTTTGAACGTCTGTCGCCTGGCTCGGCGCCGACTCCCTTGGTCGGGACTCGAGTGGTCATGACTAGAGCTTTTGATCCATGACAGCAGACACGGTGAGGCTATCAAAACTTCTGCCTGATGGAGCTCGAACCCCGAGTACCATTAGTACGTGCTGAAACTCATAAGCATCTATCAAGTACCTATCACGTATTTTCTTGTTGGTAGTTACCATATTCGCATCATCAATTCAGGCGCACCTTGCTGGCCCCACAAAGCCCACTGAGTCAGCCCTCCAAGTGGGGGGCTGCCCCACCAAGGGGCCCCAGTCCCACACACCCAAATTCCAATCGAAGATCCCACCCCACCAGGCGCAACTCCAACAAAGCATCTCGAATTATATCACCATGAACAACAACAACAACAACAACAACAACAACAACAACGACAACAACCCCGGACCACCCCTGCCCCCTTGGAAAACCTCCTTCCTCTCAACCTGCCTCACCCACCACATTCTCCAATTCGGCACCTTCACGCTCAAATCCCACCGGATATCGCCCTACTTCTTCAACGCCGGTCTCTTCCACCGCGCCGATCTGTTACGGACCCTCGCGACGGCTTACGCGCGAACCATTCTCGACGAGGACAACGAGGATGATGCAACCCCCAACGACACTTCAGGGCCACTCGAGTTCGATGTGCTCTTCGGCCCAGCATACAAGGGTATCCCCCTCGCCACGGCCACGGTGCAGAGCCTTTCGGAACTAGCGCCCGAGAAGTTCGGGCAGGTCAGTTACGCGTTTAATCGTAAGGAAATCAAAGATCATGGGGAAGGCGGGAATATCGTGGGATGTCCTTTACATGGGAAGAGAGTGGTGATTGTGGACGATGTCATCACGGCGGGTACGGCGATTAGGGAGGCCATCGAGATCATTCGAAGAGAGGGTGGGGTGTTGGTGGGAATTGTGGTGGCGCTGGATCGGATGGAGACGGCGCCGGGAAGTGAAGATGAAGATGAAGATGAAGATGAAAGGCAAGGCAAGGGACGAGAGAGTGCCATTGGAAGACTGCGCAACGAGTATGGTGTTCCGATTCGAGCGGTGTTGACCTTGGATGATATCATTCGAGGTCAGGCGGGAAGGGCAACGGAAGAGGAGCTAAGACGACTGCATGAGTATCGTCACAGATATGGAGTCGATGCACGGTAATAGTTTGTGTGAGATGAGTCATCCATTCGCTGGCTATCATACATCGCCTTGTGGCTTTCCGAGGCAGCAACGAGGTCCTCGACGAACAACAGATACTCCGATGACGATTCCAACTAGCGCCGCTGCGTCTTGCCCATCCCACGTTTGCCGGCGAACTGTGGTGGTCCTCGTTAGCACATCCGTTCGCAACTCGGTAATCTAATAGAAATCGCGTAGAGTAGGAATGGGGAGACAGAACACCACATACCAAGTGTTTGGGCATCGCCGTGGGAATGTGTCGATCGGCCTCGCCTTGACGTGCCATGCGGTTCATCTTCTGCTGACCGAGCTTCGCCAATCGCTCGGCTTTGCTCCGTGCTCCCACGCTGGTCACGCCCGCCTCGCGGCGGTTGCTCTGGCTGCGCGGTCGGCTACGTGCTCGCTGCAGCAGCGCCGCCCGCGCGTCGGCCGGTGACGGATCCACGTCCATAGCGTCGGCAGTAGTATCCGCGTCCGCATCGGCAGCATTGGCATTATGAAGTCGACGACCACGCGATCGCGATCGAGCTCGCGCCGCCGGACCCGACGCGTCCAGACCCAGATCGTCGAGATGGCGCTCCATGTCGGCCACGGTGCGGTTCTTCGCCGATCGAGGGATGATGGGTCGGTTCTTGAGCGACTTCCGTGACCGCGCCTCGTACCGGATCATGCGTCGCTGCTGTCGGATCAGCTCCGCCTGGGCACGCACATCGGCCTCCTCGGCGTCTTCGAGCTCCTCGTCATCGGTCTGGTAAAATCCGTCCGCCTCGAGTCGCTCTTCCTCGTCCTCGAGCGCCGCCAGCTTGGCCTCGATGTCCGGATCGACAAAATCGTACACGTTCTGGCCATTCAGCACCTCCGGCATGCGATCGTGCTTCCACGCGTCGTCCTCCAGCAGGTAGTTCTTCTTGAGATCGATGTTGTAGACGCCCGCGCCACCGCCTTCCTCCTCGAGATCGCGCTCCAGACGACGGGATGACGCCGCCGCCGCCGCGTCTCCGGCCGCTTCCTTGGCCTGACGACGTGCGCGCACGGCATCGGGAATGTAGACCTCGGGCGGCGTGCTGCCGGCCAGCGGCTGCGCGACGTGGATGCGTGCCAAGAGGCCGCCCAGACGGCCCGTCACGGGACCGCTGGTGGCCGCGGCCGCATCGTCGGTCGCTCGGCCCGGTTTCAACTTCTGGGCGATGCGATCGGCCACGAGACGTTCGCAAGCCGCATTGCGCACGGCCATGACCCCCTCGGCAGTCGTGCAGGACAGCTGCAGCAGCTCGACCTTGCCGGGATCCAGAATCGCATCCAGCTGTCGGCGCGTCTCGGCATCCAGATCCTCGGGCCGGACCAGGTCGATCTTATTGACGACGACAAAGACTAATTTGTTGGCGAACAGGGGCCGGATGCTCTGGAACAGATGAATCTGCGCGGTGACGGAGTAGCCGCAGTGCTCAGACAGATCCATAAAGTAGAGCACGGCCGCCCGGAGATGAGCAATCGCCGTGATCGACTGCATCTCGATCGTATTCATCTCCTCGAGCGGATGATCCAACAGTCCCGGCGTATCGATGGCCTGAAAGCGCAGATACTTGTAATCAAAGTGACCAACGAACAAGCTTTTGGTTGTGAAGGCGTAGGGCTGCACGTCGACATCGGCCCGGGTGACGGAACGTAGAAAACTGGACTTGCCCACGTTCGGATAGCCGCAGATGAGCAGAGTGCGGCTATTGGGGTCGATGGAGGGGAGACGAGCCAGATGCTGGCGGACCTGCTCCAGATACTGCAGCGGATCTTTCAACCGACGGGTGATGGTCGCCATGCGTCCCAGGGCGGCTCTTTTGAGCTGCTTGCATTGGAAGAGCGATTGGGCGTACTTGAGCAGGCGGACGTAGTCGCGGCAGACGGCCTCGATGAGATGCTTTGCCGTCGACAGCTGGCCGAGGGCGATGCGGAAATGGTCGGCATCGTAGAGCGTGTTGAGGAGATCCTTGTGGAAGGGATGAAGATCTTGCAGTCGAGGAAAGCCATCTAGAATGGCCGAGAGCTTCTCCGAGAATGTTTCTTGCGTGTATTTGACCTTGCGCGTGTAGAACTCTATCCGAAGACGTCATGGCGATTAGCATCCATCCTTGACTACGTTATGCAAAGTGAGCCTGAAGGAAAAGAAGATGATATATGCTAGGTCATCAAAGAGAACAGAAAGATCAGGAAACATAGTGGCGGTGAGCGTCCATCCTTTGATTTTATTCTGTAAATGAATGTAGAGGCAGTCAAAACTGATCTGTGCCGGTGCAACAGAAAGAGATATATTGAATACAACATACTTCTAATTCGAGTGATCTTAAAACCGGAGCGAATCTGGGTGGGCAGCCGTCGTTGCGTGCGACTGAGCACGACATCGAGAAATTCTTGCGAAGTGGGCACGGGGGCGATGCCCGTCCAGGTCTGCGGTGGCCAGTCATCAGCGCTGACCGAGAGAAGCATGTATATACAACAGCATGCTACAAGATGGCAACTTACAGTCTTCATTTTGATCCCCTAGAACGTTGATGACTTCTCGATTGGTGTGGGATAGCAGTTGCTTCCAAGCTCACTGTAGGTGGTCGAACGTTGGTGGTGGTGGTAGTGATCTCGACAAGAGCCTCACCGAACAATTTCTGCCGGCGTGGGGTTTGTGCGTCGGAGATATCCTGGGCCGATTCTCCGGGCGGGTGGGGCTCAAGTCTCACGTGCCCGGCATCATGTGACCATACCACATGAAGCTCGGCTCATTATCCACCAGGCTAGATTCTACGAAGTACGATTGATTGATAAGTAGCGTTGAAAGCATGCAGCAGGGATATGAGCATAGAATGCATCTGAATCAAGTAGAGCAAGGGAGCCTCTTATTTGTCGACCATATGGCCATGGACTGAATATACTTCTTTCCAACTGAGTCTGACAGCTCTCTACAGTGCTGTATTCCAAGCTCTCCCCGATGCCGGCCGGCTTTGCCTTTCCGCTGCAAGCCATCCATTCCACCGACCATCACCGCCCACCATTACTGTACCACCACGGTCCTGCGGCGGCTCGCGGGACCGGGTAACGTGCGTCTCTCGTGTAGCCAGCTGGTGCACTCCCCACGGCTGTGTCCCCGTTCGTCTCCATTCTTCTCCACTGTGCTCAGTATATCCGTCCAGGTGATCCTTGTTCCCATGGCATGATTCTGCCCTGTCGTTCGGCCTCAGCCTCAGCCTCATCGCTCGGCGATGTCAGTCCTCTGCCTCGGGTGGATAGAGGTTGGCTGGGCGTGAAGCATGAAGATAGGCGATGATGCTCCCCCACCAGTCAGCTTTCTGATACTAGCACTTGTATGTAGCTCCGGGCGGGCCGAAAGCACCGGTATTGCACCGATTGCTTGCAGCAGGGGGCAACTGTTGAGGGGTGAAATGTAAAAGTCGTAGCGAAGGATCCGGTCCCTGGGAAAGGGTGTTGTTGCAATGACATCGAAGCCATAAAGACCCGGGGAAGAGAGAACAGAATGGCATAATGCATCCTGTTGTAAAACCTATTTGATTACGCACGTCAATGCCCACGTCCAGACAGACAGGTCCTATTTCGGGGTACGAGTCGAATCCAACGACCGGATGAAGCTGAACCTTCTCCTCAGAGCTTCGAATGGGTGTGTGAGTCCGATTGTTGAGGTTGAGGTTGAGCTCGAAGCTCGAGCGTGTGGAGGTGGGCCGATCCCGGAAACGCCGAGCTCTTTCCATCCCGTCGTCCCCCTGATGATGGCGTGCAGAGTGCAGCTGCTATAGCTGTCGCAAGCTACCGGAATTCATTCTGTGTCACCCTTCCTCGAGCATTCCAGGCTCTGGATGTACGAAAGAGCTGCCTCGTCGGATGCAGCACCTGGCAGCTCGGGCAGCAGGGCAGTAGAAAGATGGACAGCCAGCCAGGATCCTTGGGCCGAGTTATGCGGAGCAAGCATAGCTCTGCTTGTCGAGATCCCGATGAAGCTCGCCAGGCGACGTTGCACAGCTTACCGCAAGATGGAAAGGAGAGAACCATCGAAGCTAATAGCAAACGACAGCATTGTTACGAAGTGTACGTACATTTATATGTACGTAGAGGATAGACGTCGAGCTAGGAAAGAGACGAGCTGCAGCGATGCCCAGAGCGGTGGCTAAAGTGGATGAGAAGGCCAGGGATTTCTGTTGGATTGTGGAGCTGGTGAAATAAGCTGTTAATTATGCTCCTTTCGGTGGAATAGCCGAACCTAATTTGCTCACCATCTCTCGTGGTCCACGTGAATTAGCCCGATGGAGCCACGAGGGCGATAGAGCTGGTGGGGGCCAGACGATGAAGTTGAGCCTCAAACCCAATCGGGGAAACACTGCGGCGGCTCGGGGATGGGATTAGTCATGGAGGCGAGCGACCGACCGCCAATCAGTGGGCAGACCGGAGTCCGGAATCTATTTCCTCGGGCGAATCGGGATATTTTAAAGAGTACAGCCAATCAGCATTCCTTCTTTCATTCATTTCCATTCTGCTTGGCTGCCCCTCGTGTCCGGAAGCGGTGTAGTGACGGATGACGGATGACGGGATGGATCGAAGGGGGAGGGGAAGGGCTCGTGCAGTGCCGGTCGGAGTGGCGTTGTGTCTGCGTGCGCGTGCTTTTTAGTCGCTGCGTGCATTTCTGCTGCCTCGGTTTGGAATGACAGCTGCTGCGTGGCAGCTGCTGCCGCTACTGCTGCGACGGTTGCTGTAACTGACGACCTGCAGCGACCGTAGGCTACTGTACGGTACGAGGACGTCGTAGGGGGCGTCGTAGTGTCGGTCTGCCTCCTGCAACGCCCGCCGCAATCGGTGCATCCCTTTAACAACACTAATCTCCACCGCTCCAGCGAGGGGTAGAGTGGGAGTACTGTCGTAGCAATAGGATTCGTCGTCCGGACAGACAGTGATATTCACGCTCCTCTGACATATTCCCCCATCGGATCAGTGCCCCCCAAAGGTCAGCGTCCGTTATTCCATATTTGGTGTTACCCACGCGCCCACACCCCACGTCTCACGAACCCACGTCTGTCAAGGGCAAGGCAGCACAGCGCAAGGATCCAGGCCAACCAGGTCCAGGTGAAGGTCCGGTAGGGCAAGGAAAGGCCAGGCAACGACCAGGCCAGGCAAGGCAGCGCCACCGGCACATCCCGAAGGCGAACCCAAATTCAGCTGCCACCAGCAACGTCGACCGATCACGCCTGGACGACGGCGTGCAGTAAGGCCGAAGGTCCAGTAGCATCCAGAAACATCCAGTAGCACTGAGGCGCACGCAACTCACCGACGTACGTAACGTAAAGCTCGGTCGACCGCCTCAGCTCACCGCTCGTGCAGCGCATCGGTCGTCCAAGGGGACATTCACGCACTTGCTCGGCCCTCCCCGCTCAGCCGCAGATCCACCCCGCACCTATTTCAACCTCACCTTACTCGAGCTTCATCAAAACCTCTTTCTTGAACCTCAGAGCAAGCTTGGTTGAATCGTAGGGGCCGACCGGAATCAGGCCGAGGATAAAGAACAGCAAAGCCCGGTGAGACATACAGCAGCCGAGGGGGTCGGACGAAAAAGGTATCACGAGGGAGTTGGGTTCCGACCGGTTGGAGGACCAAGGGAAACTGGGACCACAGGGCCGTTGTCGAGGGTCCGGGTAAAGCCAGGCGGAGGAGGCGAGACACGGTCGCGGAAACCCCGGAGCCAGCATGTGAGTAGCCGACGCGTGCCCCGGTGCACGTTGCCGAAGGTCCCCTGGAGGGCCACCGACCGCAGACAGATAAGGAAGATGCAAGGTGCTGACGCTGGGTCGGCAGGCGTCTCTCCATCACTATCACCGGGCCCGGCGACGTCGGCGAGCCGGACCTGCTCTCGCTCGACCTCCCCGACTCCATGACCGTCGCCGACCTCAAGGGCCTCATCGAGAGCGAGACCAAGTTCCCTCATGCTGCCCAGCACCTGTACCACAACGGACAGCTGCTGGCCGATCCGACCCGGCCGCTCGACAGTCTCGGCATCGCCGACGGGGAGATGCTGGCCCTGCACGTGCGCGACGCTATCGGCCAGGGTTCGGGCGGCGCCTCGACCACCCGATCCATGGCCATGGGCGGTCCTCGTCCGACCACGAATGGACCCACGATGCGCGGTGGAGAACGATCCGGTCAGGGCCAGGCGGGAGGCGGCGGTGGCCGTGGCCGTCCCGGTGCGGGACCCGACCCGGAGATGATTCGCTTGCAGATCCTCGGCGATCCACGCGCTCGGGCCGAGGTGCAGCGTCAAAATCCCGAGTTGGCCGGCGCTCTCGACCATCCCGATCGGTTTCGAGAGCTCTTCCACCAGATTCAGCGCGAACAGGCCGACATGGAACGACAGCGACAACGCGAGATCGCGATGCTGAACGACGACCCGTTTAACGTCGAGGCGCAGGCCAAGATCGAAGAGTTGATCCGGCAGGAGGCCGTCATGGAGAATCTGCAGAACGCGCTGGAGCATAATCCCGAGGGTGAGTGACATGGCTCCATTTGAGTGTTCGATGAATATATGATGGCCTTTGATGAACCTCCGGGATTGACAATGATGAATGAATAGCCTTCGGCAAGGTCCACATGCTCTACATCGACGTCGAGGTCAACGGTCACAAGGTCAAGGCGTTTGTCGATTCGGGTGCGCAAGCGACCATCATGTCCCCTTCGTGCGCCGAGGCGTGCGGCATCATGCGGCTCGTCGACAAGCGGTTCGCCGGCATCGCCCGCGGCGTGGGCACGGCGCAGATCATCGGCCGGGTGCACTCGGCCCAGATCAAGATCGGCCGCTCCTTTTTGGCGTGCAGCTTTACGGTCATGGAGGGCAAGGACGTCGATCTGTTGTTGGGTTTGGACATGCTCAAGCGTCATCAGGCCTGCATCGATCTGCGGCGCGGCCAGCTCGTGATTCAGGACGACGAGGTACCGTTTCTCGGTGAGGCCGACATCCCCAAGGAACAGCAGGAGAGTCGCGAGGATGAACCAACGGTGGAAGGTCCCGGGGGCGCCAAGATGGGCGGACGTTCAGGGGCCGTCTTGCAAGCGGCCGGGTCCACGCCGGCAGCCACGTTCGCGCCAGTTTCTCGAGGTTCGCAAGGTCCGCCGTCATCGTCGACGATGAGTCCGGAAGCCGGCACGCCCGCGCCACAGCAGGCGGCGATGGCGACGACGAGTCATGGCCCCGGTAGTCATTCCCCGCAGGCCATCGAGCAACTGCAGCAGCTGGGTTTCTCGCGCGAGGAGGCCGTGGCCGCGCTCGACGCCACCGGTGGCAACGTCGACTACGCGGCGGGGCTGCTCTTCCAGGAACGGTGATGGGGATCTGGAAAAAGTAGAAGCGTTGATGGCGAATGGCAATAAACTTCGAGTCCGGTGTGCATGCAGCGTCCGACTATAGGAAGAAAGATGAGTGTCACTGAACGCCCGGGAAACTGGCTTGGGGTGGTTGGCTCCAGTTGATGTCGTTGGCAAGGAGAACCTGTAACGAGAGTACTCCCGTTGCTAGCAGAAATCCGGTACCAGGATGGATAGACAGAGCTCTAGGTGGCCCGCACTGTCTAGAAAACGTCCGTTTTGCCATTCGATGCTGTAGGGTCAACCCGTTATAGCAGCGACAGCGAATAGCTTGAGGTCCAGCTTGCAGAGCTCATCCGAACAATAAAGGCCATTCAGAGTACCATCTTCAGCCCATTTTCAGTAGCGGAGTAATCTTCAACTGCCAATTTCGAATTGGCAGTCTGCAAATATCAATTCTAGCCACTCGTTTTCTCTTCGCAACGCGAATCATCGCGTCTTGTAAACACACGGCTTGAGCACCCTTGCCTCTTCCTCGACCGTCATCCCCGGTTCGTCCCCATGGTCGTCATCCAAGAACTTTGGTTTCAACTTCCCTCTTCCTCCGCCTCCTCCTGATTGCTGATTCTTGCCGATGGACGGACTCAGGGCCTTGATGAACGTCATCTTGACAAACATCTTGTTGCTCGTCGTATCCACGGGAGCCGACAAGGCGAAACCACGACGACGAAGCACGTCGACGAAGGCCGAGACATCGGTCTGATCTCTCTTGGCCTGATAGCCTGCTGCTCCTCCATCCTCGTCGGCCAGGAACGTAGTCTCATCATCTTCTGCTTCGTTGTGGTCCAGTGGATTCTTCATCTTCTTGCCTTTCTTCGTCGTCAATGGCCTTTTCTGATCGCCCCGTCCATGCTGGCGATCGGTTTGCACGGAACGAGCCGCAGCGGATCTCCCGACGAACCGACTCTTGATCTCGGCGATCCATAACTCCCCTTTCCATTTCAGCACTCGATAGGCTTCTTCGATGAACTCGATCCAGTTCGTGCCCATGAGCGCGAGACAGAAGATGGCCACGTCGACAGTCTCGTTTCGTAATGGGAGATTCGCCACGTCGGCGACGGTGACGAACTTGTTGGGTTGTTGCATGTCGTAGGATAGAATCTGGAGCTTGAGTTTCTTGTATCCATTCTCCCAACTGAATGATTGGGCCAGTGCGGCTTCGCCACAGCCCAGATCGGCGATGGTGCAGGTGCCGTTCGTGCGTGGCAGGGGCTGCACTGCGGCGTCTCTGGCCTCTTGGTCTTTTCGGTCCTGGTGATTGGTAGAACCACGCTTCGTCGAGAATCGCTCGGGTCTGATCTTTCCTCGACGCTCGATGTCTGGGATGAAGCTGTCAACGGGATTCTCAGGCCAGGCGGCTACCTGTCTCCGGAAGCCCTGATGGTACTCGTCAAACATATCCGGGTGCTCTTGGAAGTGCTTGAACGAGTCGGTTGACGAGGTAGTGTATAGATTCTGGTTCAGATGGCGGAATCGAGCGGAGATGAGCTTCTCGCGCATCGAGGCCTGGAGGGACGTCAATTGGACTTCGGATGTCGTGACGGCCGGCTTTGTCGACTCTGGGTCTGTTGTGGAGCTATTCTTGGGAGGGACCATGTGTTTGTTTGACCGCAATGGCTCATCAACAGTTGGAGTGTTTTTCTCGGAGCGTTCTTCTGTATTTTTCATCTTCGTCTTGCTCTTTTTCTCCTTCTTGGCCCTTTTGAGCCGCTTCTCCGGTCGTGCTTGAGGACGCTCGTCGCCATTCTTCGTCGAATTGCTAACGCCCGCAATTGGCTCTCCCTCTTGCTGTGATACGCCTTCTTGGTCATGGTCTGTCTTGTTGCTTCGACCAGAACGCTGCTGCCTCGATCCGGACGGCGGTCGGGCGGTCACACCTCGCCCATCAATAAACCTCTCCCAGAGCTCCGCAACATTCTTCTCATTGACCGTCACCTGTCCATCTCGACGTTTACGCTTCTTGGAGCCCTTAGACGGCAGCTCTGCCTCATTCGAGTTCTTATCTTTCGTCGGGTCGACTTCCACATGCTCTCCGGTCTGCCTCTTGAGATCGGCGGGCGATAGCGCCCAGCCGGGAACCGCAAACATGGTACGATGACCGTCGTCTCTCCGTCTTGTCCTTTCACTCCACTCGTCGAACAAAGGACGGCCGAGTGGGGGGTTGCACTGACCACGTCGTGCTTCCACGGCTTGCTGCAAGTCGACTGCTGTTCTGGGACCGTATGACTTACGATCACGATTCGATTATTGATTATTGCTGCAGCTGCACCGGCCGCCGGTTGTGGGATGATCGACCTTCCCCTTGCCGCTTCGCTTGTTGCGCATCCACCACCTGGAGAGGCGCGGGCCGCTGCAGACGAGCCAACCGCGGTGCGCACACAACCAGCACAAAGCACCGAAATTCACTACGAGCACCACCGTCGGTCATATCCTCGTAGGGCAAATGTCAGCTCGGCGCACAAAATCGATATCGAGAAATAAAAAGGAACAGGGTCGACATAACTTACACGAGCAACGGAAATTCAAATGGCGTCAAGGTTGTGATTGACGAATTGCTCCGAAAGCCGACACCAAAAGCAACTTGATGAGATTATTTCCTTCTTCGGTCGTGCGACAGAGGTTTCCCGGATTTACAAGAAGTTGAAGATGGAGGTCGAGAGAAGAGAAAGTGGGGGGAGGGGATGGATGATCTATCATTAGACTAAGTAAGTGTCATAAATCGTGAGTACGGAGAGCGCCATCATCAAGCGGTCTCTTGTCTCGGGTCCTACGACCCTACCAAATGGGATCGTCGACCATCGTCACGAGCAGGAACCATCCCTCTTCAGACCTCGCTAGTCGCTGCTCCCGCACACTACTAATATCCCCTATAATCACATTT
>QQTW01002311.1_pt1 | contig 13776 bp, 17 predicted proteins | sample 1904831 | NCBI WGS metagenome assembly QQTW01 (sample SAMN09435610, study PRJNA476489) | Subsurface metagenome, whole genome shotgun sequencing project. | reverse complement strand
AGATTTAGGCATAGAGAAGTGCTTGGCTAAACGGCTTTGATTATACTATAAAGTTTACCATTTACTAGTTATTAACTGATTTGTATTGCTCGGCAAACTGTCAATCCAAAGTTAAAAAACTTATTAAACGTGAGGAAGAAGAATTGATGATTAGCATGAAGAAAGGAAATTAGATAGCAAAAAGGCGATGATTGGAAAATCAGCACTAATGGAAGCGATCGCCGGCAAAAATCGCGGATTACTAGCAACTGAAGTAGAAAAGCAAGCAATAGCAGTAGCGATCGCCCAATTGGAAGATCGCAACCCAACACCAAGAGCAGTAGAGGCTGGCGAGTTGCTAGAAGGCGACTGGCGGCTGCTTTATACCACTAGCAAAGGGTTATTAGGTATTGATCGATTTCCATTGCTAAAACTCGGTCAAATATATCAATCTATTCGCGTCAAAAAGGCAAGCATTTACAACATTGCTGAGATTTATGGCTTACCTTATCTAGAAGGAATAGTTAGCGTTGCCGCCAAATTTGAGCCACTTTCAGAGCGCAGAGTTCATGTCAAATTTGAGAGATCGATCTTAGGTTTGCAGCGCTTTGTTGGCTATCAATCCCCAGATGGTTTTATTAACCAAATCGAGGCAGGCAAAAAGTTTACAGCCATAGATTTTGGCATTGACAGTCGCGAACAACAAGGCTGGTTAGATATTACCTATCTTGACAATGACTTGCGCATAGGGCGCGGCAATGAAGGCAGCGTGTTTGTGCTAAGTAAAGTTTGAATGAAATAAGCAACTCTGCCTGTGTATTCTGGTAATTTTTCAGTCAAAATAGCTTATTAAATAAGCTGTGTTAACAATCAAGCTTCTTTGTTAAAACCTAGATAAGAGTTTATCGGCTATCTATCGGCTGTACCTGAATCGTTGCCAAACCAGATCAGGCGATCACTAATCAAAACTGCGCAAAATCAAGCTATCTACTTTAATATTGCCGTTAACTATAGTAGTCGTAATGAAACAACTAAAGTTTGCCATCAGTTAGCAAGTAAAGTTCAATAAGGAGAAATTAGCCTTAATTAAATTAGTGAAAGTCTGATTGATCAACACCTTTACACGGCAAATACTCCCGCGCCAGATTTACTAATACGGACTAGCGGCGAGATGCGTCTGAGCAATTTCTTACTGTGGCAAATGGCTTATACAGAAATGTACTTTACAGATGTGTTATTTCCCGATTTTGACCGCGTTGCCTTTCATCAGACTTTGTTAGACTACCGAAAGTGCGATCGCGCTTTCGGTAAACTTGCTGCTGCTGCTTAGTTATCAGCTATTTTTCTACTGGTGCATCAGCAATTCGGCTCCATTGATTCCACGAACCATCGTAGTTTCTGACGTGGGGATAGCCTAGCAAATACTTCAAAACAAACCATACATAACCTGCTCTTGCACCAATAGCACAGTACGGAATAATCTCTTTATCCGCAGTAACTCCATGACTGCTGTAAAGTTCTAGCAATTGGTCAATCGATTTAAAAGTTCCATCCTGGTTTAAAGTATGTAAATGCTCTATATGCACAGCACCAGGAATATGCCCTGCACGTTCTGTAGGTTCTGGAGGTTTAATCAAAAAGTATTCACCACGATACTCTCGATCCGTGCGGACATCTAACAACACGCGCTCTTTTTGACCGATAGCTGCTTGAACTTCTAGCTGAGAGATACGCAAACTAGGATCTATAGCTTGAACGCGGTATTGAGTTGGCGCATACTGTGCTAAATCTTTACTTATCGGGCGATTTTCTGCCAGCCATTTTTGATGTCCGCCATTAAGAACGCGCACATGAGGATGTCCTAGTGCCTTCAACAGCCAAAAAATCCAAGCACCAGTACCAGGATAGCTACCGTAAGCAACTACAGTTGTCTCGTTAGTAATACCAGAACGTGCTAAAAGTTGAGCCATAGCAGTTGGATCGAGATTCATTTGCAAATCGGGCAGTAATAAATCGGTAAAAGTATTCCAGAAAATAGCACCAGGAATATGAGCGTCTTTAAATGTCTCTGGACTTGTATCAACTTCAACCACGCGCACACGAGGGTCGTTTAACCGCTCATTTAACCATTGGGTATCAACCACAACTTGAGCCATAATATTTCCTCCTCCTATCTGCGTTTCAACAACTTGAGCCATAATATTTCCTACTCAAACTTCTAATTAGCTAGGGTCGCTTTTAGTCTGGGGTTATAACTGCGATCGCGCATAAAATTAAAATATGCTTGGTTGCCTAACCCCGCCTAGTCCTCGAACGAGTACACTTTGCACATGACAAGTTTTTTACAAGCTGCAATTGAAGCGATTTCTGAGGCTAAAAACGAACAAGAATTGCGATCTCATTTGCTAGCAACAGGAATGAGCGAGTATTTTTCTGCTACCCGCTGTGGGTTATTTTTCTTCGACCAATTTGCTTTAGCTGACAGCAAGCTGCAACAAGTCTTAGACGTTGCATTATCTATAGAGCGCAATCCTGTTGCACGGTACTTAGCAGAGCGCCACGCCCCTGTATGCGAGTCTTTGGTAGTGTCGCCTAAAGTATGGCAATTGATTTGTCCGCGTACCGATCACTGGCACGTAATGGCAGGACCAATTGTTAGTCATGGGCAATTGATCGGTGCAGTTGGTGTTACTCGCTGTCGGGGGATGGCGGCATTTAATGTGCAAAATCTTACCGATTTAAGTGCGTTGTGCCTGCATCTATCTACTTGGGCGGCAACAATGCGATCGCCGAGCTCAATGTTACATAGCGACCGCCTAACTCCTCGTGAAATGCAAATTGCTCAATTGGTTGCTCAGGGGCTTACTAATGCCGAAATCGGTACTGAACTTTGGATTACTGAAAATTCTGTTAAGCAAGCACTAAAGCGAATGTTTCGTAAACTTGAAGTTTCATCTCGTGCTGAAATGGTGGGACAACTTTGGGCAAACAAAGGAGTTTATCAATTAATTAGCTGAATTTTTGATATTTTTTGTCTGAGCTTTGTTAACTTACCAAAAGTATGATCGCACTAACTACTGGTCTTTCCAGATAAGTTTTTATGAGCAGTTTTTGAGTTACTTTGACAAAAAAAGAGGCGATCGCGTCGCCTCTTCTTCTCTAATTCAAATTAGTTGAAACGGTATGCTGCACCTGCTTGAATGCTAGCGGCTTCAGCCGAGCTATCTTCGTAGGCATCAATTCCTAGCTTCACGTCACCGTATAGCACAACTCTGTCAGTAACTTGAGATTCAATACCTGTAGAAAGAACAATTGCATCCTTATTACCTAGAGGAGTTGATCTACCATCTTTGCCGACAAAAGAGTAGCCAGCACCTAAGTAAACGTTGGTGTTGTTGCTCACAGGCACATCGTAAGATAGCGACGGGATTACAGAAACTGTATCGCCACCAAATAAGAGCGCACCCCTAGCTGAAACAGGTGTATTGGGAATTGCATAACGTCCTTGCACGTTGCCACCAAATTGTGCATCATCGTTATACCTTGGGCTACCACCATCAGTAACGCCAGCAGAGATACCAGCACCTAAATAGCTAGCGTCAGTACCTGTAGGCTGCTGATTAATAGTTTGAGCAGAGGCATTGCCAGCAAAGAGCATTGCAGGAGCAACTACACAAGAAAGGGCAAGAACACTGGAAAATAAGCGTTTCATAATTCTTAGAACCATCTGATAGAAGATGTTGATGTTGCAATGATGGTTACTATCACAAAAGCTATAACTCACTTATTTGTTAGCTTTCGGAGAATTTTTGCATACCTTCGATTGCCACATTTCTAAAATAACGCTTCGTATACTTAATATTTAACATTGATGTACTCTTGGATAAGTGTCACAAAAAATTACATATTTGGAGAAAAATAAGGTAATTATGTTAGAGAGTAAAGCTTTTATAAGAGCGCTGGCTAAGTGAAGGAAAAGCGATCGCTGTAATATTTGATAATTACTACAATGATCGTTGAGAAGCGACAAAATAATTTAAACTTCAGCCATTAGCAGAAATAGCTTAAGAGACAGATATGCCTAGAACTCAGCGTAACGATAATTTTATTGACAAGTCTTTTACAGTAATGGCAGACATCATCTTAAAGATTTTGCCTACCAACAAAAAAGCTAAAGAAGCTTTTGTTTATTACCGCGATGGGATGTCGGCGCAAGCAGATGGCGAATACGCCGAAGCTCTAGACAACTACAACGAAGCTTTGGAGTTAGAGGAAGATGCCAATGATCGCAGCTATATTCTCTACAATATGGGGCTGATCTTCGCTAGCAATGGCGAACATGACAAAGCTATAGAACACTACGAAAAAGCTCTAGAGTCTAATCCGCGTTTACCCCAAGCTTTGAATAATATTGCTGTGATCTACCATTACCAAGGCGAACAAGCTAAAGCCACAGCCGATGTTGATGCAGCCGAGGTTTTTTATAACAAAGCTGCTGAGTATTGGCTAAGAGCAATTAGGATGGCTCCTAACAACTATTTGGAAGCTCAAAACTGGCTAAAAACTAGTGGGCGCTCAAATATAGATATCTACTTCTAGTTAGCAAAAGGATGAATACAGCTTGCGTATTTATCCTTTTACTGTAAATAAGCAAATATCCCTAACACTTCAAACTTTTATGATTGATCGCGAACAAGTCCGTAAAGTTGCCTTACTTGCCCGCCTTGAACTAACGTCAGAAGAAGAGGAAAAATTTACTACTCAGTTGGGCAGTATTTTGGATTACTTTGAACAACTTAGTGAACTAGATGTTACAGATGTACCGCCGACAACAAGAGCAATTGATGTCAGTAACGTAACTAGAGCCGACGAACTGCAACCGTATAGCGATCGCGAAGCCCTCCTCAATAGCGCTCCCAATCGAGAAGACGAATTTTTTAGAGTACCCAAAATCCTTAATGTAGAATGATTTAATATTAATTCATTAACCTTAAGAAGGATGACACCCAAACAACAATTTGACCCTATTAGATATAAAGGCTATATCTGAGTAATTTACATAAAAACATTGTATATAGCCTAATTTTGCTGATTAAAGGAGTTAATTATGGGTTTGGGTATTCTTTCTGGTGGAAAGTGGATTCCTAGGCGGGATCAAGAAGACGAACAAGGCAAATTTGTGCGTCCTTCTACTACATTCCGCGACAAAATTACTGCCGATGGCTCTAGCGGCTTCAAAGCCGAACCTGGACGCTACCACCTCTATATATCTTGGGCGTGTCCTTGGGCGCACCGCACCGCTATTATGCGCCGCTTAAAGGGGTTAGAAGATGCGATTGGTTTATCGGTAGTTGCGGCAGAAATTGACCAAAATAGCTGGGAATTTTCTGATACTGAACCTGGTACCATTCCAGATACAGTTAACAACACTAACTATTTGTGGGAAGTGTATCTCAAAGCCGACCCTAACTACAGCGGACGGGTGACGGTTCCGGTACTTTGGGACAAACAAACAGGCACAATTGTCAATAATGAATCTCGTGAAATTGTCAGGATGTTTGACACTCAGTTTGATGCGTATGCAAAGAACAAGGTAAACTTCTATCCTGAAAAATTGCAGAAAGTTATTGACGAAACTAGCGATGCTATTTATCAACCAATCAATAACGGCGTTTATAGAGCAGGTTTTGCTACCACTCAGTCAGCTTACGACGAAGCAGTAACAGAACTATTTGCAGCCCTTGACTATTGGGAAGGCGTATTAGCAAAGCAAAGATACTTATGTGGCGAAAGTATTACTGAAGCAGACTGGTTTATGTTTACTACTTTGCTACGCTTTGATGCAGTGTATTACGTTCATTTCAAATGCAACTTGCGCCGGATTGTTGATTATCCTAACCTGTGGAACTACCTCAAAGATTTGTATCAGCAGAGCGGAGTCAAAGAAACCTGCAACTTAGACCATATCAAACGGCATTACTATCGCAGTCATCCCAACGTCAACCCGACAAGAATTGTCCCCAAAGGACCAATAATTGACTTTACAGAAGCGCATAATCGCGATCGCATACCAGTTGCTATCTAACTTTAGCTAACCCACCAACAAGGGGTAAAAAGATTAAGCAGATAATTTTTAACTACCCCTTAACCTTTACCCCGCCCGTAGGGCTTTCACAGCTTGCCTAAAACCTAGCACGATCAATATATTAGACAGCGTTAAAAACAATTCTGCTGAACCGTGCAGCCAATCAACATTTGCTAAAGCTTTGCCATAGTGAACTTGAGCGTATATTCCAGCAGGTATAGTAACAGCAACAAAAACTAGAGTGCCATAAAAACCCATCAGGGCTAAACGTGGCATTGGTTTAATACGGCTAAGAAACCACAAAAAACCTAAGTAAGGAAATAAAGATAGAGCAAAAAGAGCTTCTTTGGAAATCATTGCCCTATTTTAGAGGAATTGGTAGCAATTGGTGCAGTCGGTTCCTGCCCTGATTTAGTCGAACGCCAGATCCACCACGCCGCTACTAAAAGCGTAAAGTTGCCTACCAAAGTTAGCGCGGCTTGCAGTGTTACCAGCCATTCTAAAGATTCAGCATTATCAAAAAAGTGCCAAGTGCAAGCACACATAGCACTAATTAATGCTGGCAGCATAGCAAAAGATAGCGCAAACCAAGAGCGATTGCGCGTTACTTCGGCATAAATCCCAATCAACCAAATAGCGCTAATCCATTCAATAACGCTAGAAGTGTGAATAATCCAAGTAGGAATTGAAAGAGCATGCATGGGGATAGGAAGGGTAAAGGGAAAGGGTGGGAAAAGTCTTTATTATCTTTACCCGATGTTGTCTCTACTTTCTTAATCTACTTAAGCCAGTCTTGAGGCTTGAGGTAGGTTTCGTATAGTTCGGCTTCGGGGGTGTTGGGTTCTGGCTGGTAGGCGTATTCCCAACGTACTAAAGGAGGTAAGGACATTAAAATCGACTCAGTGCGCCCGTTGGTTTGCAGCCCGAAAATTGTGCCTCGGTCGTAAACTAAGTTAAATTCTACATAACGTCCCCGCCGATATAGCTGAAAATTGCGTTCGCGATCGCCATATTCCATGTTTCTGCGGCGTTCTACAATCGGTGTGTAAGCTGGCAGAAAAGCTTTGCCACAATCGCGAGAAAATGCAAACAAATCTTCCCAACTGCGCGGTGCGGGGACACCAATTTGATTGCTGTAGTTGGCGGCTGGACCTTCTGGGTCGGGACCGCGATACAATGCTCCTTGACCGTCTTGATAGTCAAAGAATATCCCACCTACGCCGCGAGTTTCTTGGCGGTGTTTTAGGTAAAAATATTCATCGCACCAACGCTTAAAAGTTGGGTAGTATTGGGGATTGTGGGCATCTGCTGCCTGTTTCATTGTGGCGTGAAAATGAATCACATCTTCAGCAAAAGGATAGTAAGGCGTTAAATCTATTCCACCACCAAACCACCAAACAGGTCCAGCTTCAAAATAACGATAATTGAGGTGAACTGTTGGAATATATGGATTGCGAGGATGCAATACCATTGATGTACCTGTCGCAAACCAGCGATGTCCCTCAGCATCAGGGCGTTGTGCCAAAATTGAAGGCGGCAAATGGGAACCCCAAACTTCAGAAAAGCCAACTCCGCCTTGTTCAAATACATCGCCATCACGCATCACGCGCGATCGCCCGCCGCCGCCTTCTTCTCTATCCCAAGCATCTTGACGAAACTTACTGGCTCCATCAAGCTGTTCTAGGGCTTGACAAATTTCATCTTGCAGCCCTTGCATTAGCTGTCTAACTCGATCTTTGGCATCAGTTGGAGGCAATGCAGTTGGTGTTATTGGCGAAGAACTAGGAGCAGAAGTCATAATTACAACTAAATTTAAACAAAAGTTAATTTTTAAACAGTTTGTCAGGCTGAACTAACCCATTTAATTGTTAGTTCCGCTAAAGTTTTTTACAAAGCGCGCGCGATCGCTCCATCCATTTTGCCTTAAATCCGACTTTATGCGCGATCGCTAACTTAACGTTAAATAAATTTTTAGCGGATATTGTAGTCAACTAGTGTGGCAACAGATTACTGCAGGTGTATGAAAAACTATTCGTTAAGTAATTGTTAATAATAGATTGTCAAAAAAGTGCTTTGGGAGGACACTTGAGGAACAATGCACAACTGTATATCCAAATTCATCCACCGCAAGCATCGCTGGTTTCGCTGTTCTCTAGCGCGGACGTATGAAGCTATTAGTTCCGCTTCTGTAGACGAACTTTGGCAAAAGGTAGTCGATTTAGCTGATGTCTCTTGGCATCCTGTTCTATCAAAAACCAATGTTCCCAATGGTCTAGTGCCAAAGCCTGGTTTAATTTATCAAGCTGTAACGCGCTTAGGTCCGATTCCCGTGCGCATTTTTGTAGAGATGGTTAGACCTGGAGAATTATTGAGTGTCAGGGTAATTGCCATTCCTGGAGTAGAAGAACGAGTAACTTACCGAGTAGAATCTACTGTGTGCGGTAACTGTATTTCTTATTCAGTAACCTTGAATGGTTGGCTATCGCCGCTAATTTGGTCTTTGTCACGTCCCTATGCAGCAAAAGTAGCAGCAGCTTTGGCAGCAGCAGCAGAAAAGGCAACTCTACCTGGAGTTGCTAAAAAAGCAAAAAATAGTTTTGAGTTTTAGATAGAACGCATAGATTTACCTAGTTGATAAAGAAGAGCGATCGCTCTACTGGGAAGGCTAAAATCCAGTAGGATGCATTTGCGCATAAAACTTTTAAAAAAAACCATGATTGAAACTCTTAACTCTAACTCTGTATTAGAAGTATTGCGCCCAGTACAAGATCCAGAATTGCGTAAAAGTCTGGTAGAACTGAATATGATTCGCAACGTCAAAATTGACGGCGATAAGGTTAGCTTCACTTTGGTACTGACAACCCCAGCTTGTCCATTGCGCGAGTTTATTGTTGAAGACTGCCAAAAAGCTGTAAAAACACTACCAGGCGTGACTGAGGTATTGGTAGATGTAACAGCAGAAACGCCACAGCAAAAAAGCTTGCCCGATCGCACGGGAATTGCGGGCGTAAAAAATATTCTGGCAGTTTCCAGCGGCAAAGGTGGTGTTGGCAAAAGTTCTATTGCTGTAAATATTGCTGTCGCTCTAGCACAAACCGGCGCAAAAGTTGGTTTATTGGACGCCGATATTTATGGTCCTAATGCGCCTACAATGCTAGGACTTGCTGATGCAAAGATTATGGTGCGCGAAGGTAAGCAAGGAGAAATCCTAGAACCTGCTTTTAATCATGGCGTGAAGCTTGTTTCTATGGGCTTTTTGATCGACCCTGATCAGCCTGTAGTCTGGCGTGGACCAATGTTAAATGGTGTAATTCGCCAATTTCTCTATCAAGTAGAGTGGGGAGAATTAGATTATCTCATTGTCGATATGCCTCCAGGAACGGGGGATGCTCAATTGACGCTGACTCAAGCTGTACCAATGGCGGGAGCAGTAATTGTCACAACACCGCAAACCGTAGCATTACTCGATTCTCGTAAAGGCTTAAAAATGTTCGAGCAAATGCGCGTGCCAGTGTTAGGCATAGTAGAAAATATGAGCTATTTCGTGCCTCCAGATATGCCAGATAAGCACTATGACATTTTTGGTTCTGGCGGCGGGGAAAAGACAGCCAAAGAAATGGGCGTACCGTTACTAGGATGCGTGCCTTTGGAAATATCCTTAAGGCAAGGAGGCGATCGCGGTATCCCAATTGTAATTGCTGAACCTGAATCGGCATCAGCCAAAGCATTAGTTGCGATCGCGCTCAATATTGCAGGTAAAGTATCGGTTGCTGCTTTAACTTAAATAGCGAAATACATATTTCTGTCCTAATAAAAAACAACTGAACCCCTCAAAGTTAGCTATCTTTGGGGGGTTCGACGATGATCATTGATTTAAATTACACTCGTAATTTAAACCTACTCAGTTGCACCTACCCAATAAATGTTACGAGCGCTGTTTAAAATTCGCTGGCAATACTTGTTTGCGGCTTGGAAGCAAGTAGATTGGTGGCTGCTTACTTTTTGCGTCGGGATGACACTGTTTGGTGGCATCATGATTCGCAGCACCGAACTAAACCAAGGACTTACAGACTGGTGGCAGCATTGGCTAGTAGGCGGTGTAGGCTTGACAATTGCGATGTTTATCGCTCGGTGGCGTTACGAAAACTTGCTTCACTTGCATTGGCTAACTTATGGAATTACAAATATCAGCTTGATTGCTGTAATGGTAATCGGTACTGCTGCCAAAGGAGCGCAACGCTGGATTACAATCGGCGGCTTCAATATCCAACCTTCAGAGTTTGCCAAAGTAGGAGTTATCATCACATTAGCAGCAATTTTGCAAGCAAAAACTGCCTCAACTATGCCAGCTTTTTTAAAAGCTTTAGCAATTACTGCCGTACCTTGGGCATTAGTATTTTTGCAGCCCGATTTAGGAACTTCTTTAGTATTTGGGGCAATTACGCTGGGAATGCTTTATTGGGGCAATGCAAACCCTGGTTGGCTAGTATTATTAGCTTCGCCGATTGTGTCGGTAATTTTATTTAATGTATTTTTACCTGGTTGGGTAGCGTGGACGATCGCTATGTGCGTGATCGCTTACTTTACTTTACCTTGGAGGCTAATAGGTGCAATTGGTGCGATCATTGTCAACCTGTTAGCAGGGGAAATCGGACATATACTTTGGAATTTACTCAAAGATTATCAAAAAGACCGCTTGATTCTATTTCTCAACCCAGAAAAAGATCCCTTGGGTGGGGGCTACCATTTAATTCAATCGCGGATTGCTATTGGCGCGGGCGAACGCTGGGGGCAAGGATTAAACAACGGTACTCAAACTCAGCTTAATTTTATTCCTGAGCAGCATACAGACTTTATTTTCTCGGCTATTGGGGAAGAATTGGGCTTTGTAGGTAGCATAGGAGTATTATTTGTTTTCTGGCTAATTTGCTGGCGCTTGATACATATTGCTCGTACTGCTAAAGATAACTTTGGCTCGTTACTAGCAATTGGTGTATTGTCAATGCTAGTGTTTCAGCTAATTGTCAATATCAGCATGACAATTGGACTTGCACCTGTAACGGGAATACCTTTACCCTTTATTAGCTATGGGCGATCGGCAATGCTGACAAATTTTATCGCAATCGGCATAGTAGAATCAGTAGCAAATTATCGCCAACGGCTAAAATTTTACTAATTACTCTTTCTCACTAGTTAAACAAATGTTGATATTACCTGGTTCAGCAGTGCGCGTGACTAATGCTAACGATACCTATTACGGCTACCAAGGACTAGTCCAAAGAGTAACTGACGGTAGAGCCGCCGTTTTATTTGAAGGTGGCAATTGGGATAAGCTAATTACCTTTAGACTGTCAGATCTATCAGCCGTAGAAGTAACAGCACGCAAAAAAGCCAAATAGATAGAATTGCGAATTCCCCCTAGACATGCGCCTTCCTTTACCCCAATTTATAACGGGCGATCGCTCTGCCAATCACATTGCTGAAGTGATCGAAACTTCCACCACAGAATTTTTAGCTCAGTGTCTAGATCCAGAAGACTTAAGCTTTCCTGTGATGCCGCCATTCGGTAGTTGGGTGAAATCTAGCGATGAAGAATCTGGCAATGAAGTTTATGCTGTGGTTTATCACGCTACGACAATGCCTATCGATTCAGTCCATCGGGCAAGAGCTTTAGGTTTGTCATTGCAAGATTTGCGCGAACAACAGCCCCAAATATTTGCCATGCTCAAAACTGAGTTTCGCGCCGCAATTGTCGGGTTTAAGCAGCAATTAGAGCCTAGAAGCACTACTCTTTATCAGTATCTCCCACCGCGTCCGCCGCAAATTCATCAAGCAGTTCATCATTGCGACCCTCAAGAAATTGTCGAATTTAGCGAGCAGTTAGATTTCTTGCGGACATTATTGCAAGTCAATGGTACGCCTACTGAAGCGCTGACAGCCGCCGCTATTCGCCATATTTATCAATTACGTCGCGGCGATCGCCCTTGGCTTGTCAAAGCTGGAAGAACTCTTAGCATTCTCCTCAAAGACGACTACGATCGCTTAAAAGTAATCCTTAGTCAAATCCATCCCTAGAGAGTTATTTTGACTAGATTAGTTATGTAGAGTGTTAGCTTTGATTGCAAAACAATATTGAGCCATTCTTAACTTACGAGAACTCAAGGGAAATTAGTTATTAAGCTCCAGCCAATAATGACAGCACTTGTTGTACTGCTCCAACTTTGGCGTTTCTACACCCAGGCATATTTATGTTCTTAATCTCACACCTGCTTGCCCTAGAGCCAGCCTCAGAGGTTCTCGGTAACGAACCAATTGTTCCGTTTGCAATTTTGCTGGTCGTCATTTTAGTTGTACCAATTCTCTTTGAAAAGCTGAAACTACCAGGGTTAGTTGGTTTGCTAGCTGCGGGAGTAGTGCTGGGTAGTAACGGCTTAAATGTGCTGCAAAACGATCTCCCCACAATGGAACTGCTATCAGACATTGGGCTTGTTTACCTAATGTTTGTATCAGGGCTAGAAGTTGATATGGAGCAGTTTCGCCGCACCAAAAATCGCTCTTTGGTGTTTGGTACTTTTACCTTTATAGTTCCCCTGATTATGGGGACGATAGTAGGAAGGGTATTTGGCTTTGGCGATCGCCAGCGGAATAATTCGCCCTGATGCTTGACGCGCTAGCAACGCTGCTAGTTCAATTAAATACTGCTCGGTTTGAGGATTGTAGACTGGGACTACAACAGTAAACTTGCCATCTTCCTGACCGTATGTATCTTCGTTAGCTATTGCTGTCTCTGTTTGTAAGTTAGTTGCGGGTAATTGGACTAAGCTCCCAGCAACGCGGCTAGTAATTAATGGACCTAAAGTTGCCGTCACTAGCATTAAGACAATGACGCTATTAAGTACGCCTTCTGTGAGCAATCCTGCTTTGTAACCGACTAGCGTGGCTGCTAGCGTAGCTCCTACTTGCGGCATTGATAAAGACCACATTGCGATCATCTCGTTCCATTTGTAGCGATAGACGAGTTTTGCTAGTAGTGCTGCTAAAAATTTACTGAAAATTAGACCGACAACGATCGCTAAAGTTAGCCAAATGGTGCTGAGGCTTTTCACAAAAGCAGGTAGATCGATCAGCAAGCCTAAGTCTACAAAGAAAATGGGAATAAATAGGACGTTACCAACAAATACTACTTTTTCTTTAACTGGTCCTTCCCCAACTACATCATTTACTGCTAGCCCTGCTAAAAAAGCGCCAACGATTTTTTCTACCCCAATCAATTGAGCGCCCACAGCCGAGAGAAATACAGCTAGCAACACAAACAAAAATTGGTTGCCTTCTTCATCTCCCGAACGCCGGAAAAATTCTTTACCAGCCCTGTCAAAGCCAAACAAAACTACGGCTGAATAGACGACTAGAGAGCCGATCAAAGTTAGGAAACGCACAATCGTAAAGTCGCCTGCATTGATGGCTACGCAAACAGCTAATACTAGTAGCGCCCCAATGTCTGTAAAGATAGTAGCGCCAATTGTCACAACTACAGCTTCATTAGCAACTGCTCCTATGCGGCTGACAATTGGATAAGCAAGTAAAGTATGAGAAGCGAATAACGAGCCGATTAAAATTGAGGCATTCCAGCCAAAACCAAATACCCTTCCTACTATCGTCCCCATAATCAGGGGAACTATAAAGGTAAAAGTACCAAACACCAAAGAGCGATT
>QQTW01002310.1_pt1 | contig 13778 bp, 14 predicted proteins | sample 1904831 | NCBI WGS metagenome assembly QQTW01 (sample SAMN09435610, study PRJNA476489) | Subsurface metagenome, whole genome shotgun sequencing project. | reverse complement strand
CTTTGGGGGTTGCCCCACGGGACAATAGCTCAGTGCCAGGTCTATTATTTACAAAATAAAGCAACGCTACTCCAATCATTGAAACAGCGTTGCTTTATTTTGAGTAACATTATAGTAATTGTCGCAAGGAATTAATTTAGGCTAAACAGGAACAAAACTCTGTGATCCAGAGGGGTAAAATAAGTCCAACTACTTTCCCAGGTGCTTGCCAATATCTCTGAAGTTATAACTATAGCAACTAATGTCTTTAATCAATATTAGTTAGATTGAAGTTTTTTGGAAAGACTTTTTCGTTTCTCAATCACTTGTGCTTACTTATTTGTATAGCCAATCTAAAATGAACGCGCCTAGAAGCGCTGATTGAGTTCATATATTTCTAGTAAACCTGTCGCTACTCCTAGTGATAACAAGTAGTAAATTCCCCGATAAGCTAATAAAAAACTTAATACTTGGGCAGAGAGAGCTTGAGAGGCTAACATTAGAAATACAACTGATTCAAATACCCCTAAGCCGCCAGGAACATTGCTCACAACTCCCGCAGTCATTGCCAGTAAATAGACTCTCAAAAAGTTAGGGTAAGTTAAACCTATATTTATAGGTAAAAGAGTGAAAAGCACTGCCGCAGCTATACTCCAATTGCCAGTATTGCACACGCAACTGCTATACCCTCTCGGTTTCTCGCTCCGTTGCGTGAAGAGTTTTTTTTCGTGTCAGCTTCAGTTTTTGGACAATACGTCCCAACGCGCAGAGCGCATGCTACGCAAACGTCGCTCGGCTGACGCTCACTCCCGTCTGTTGTTCTAGCCGCGCACACCACTCTACTAAAATCGCATCATTATCCTCTGCTACTAAATTAACCAGCACATTCTCTTGTTCTACGCTTAGTTTGGCTACCCTACCCCCCCCATGCGCTCTCGGCTCTACTGTTCCCTCTGTACGATAGCGCTTTAACAAATTTTCAATAAAACTCAGACTAACTCGAAACCTCTTCGCTAATTGTCGCGCTCGACCCCTCTTTCTGATTATATGCTTCAATAATTTTTTGCCGCAGGTCTACGGTGTAAGCTTTCATCTAGTTTTATTCAATCTTTCCTTAACTGTACCTTGCTCAATCAAGAATTGCTGTATGATAAACAGTCGATGAAATTAGTTGCCGAGAAAAAAGTCACCCTTTCTCTAGCATTAGATGCCCAAAACAAGAGCAAGCTTGCTAGTTTGCAAAAACTTAGAGGTGCAGCATTTGATCGCCAGTACATCCAAGAAACTACTCAAGCAAACATTAAAGATTTAAAGGATATGCAGAAACAATCTAGTACAACCAAAGATAAAGTGCTGCAAGCCTTTATCGCTCAGGTTTTGCTAGTGCAAGAGAAACACTCACAACTTGCTTCGGCGCTCAAAAGAGGTAGCTCTAGAGCTACCAATCCTTCTAGTGGCAATATGCATACCTTAACTAATACCCCATAATTAGCCAACCAATTAGGTTAGGTTAGGTACGATGCAGAGATTAAAGAAGTCGGAGAACTAGCAACATCAATATCTTGGTTGAAAGTAATCTAATAAGCGATCGCTTAAATCTGCCCGTACTAACGCTACAACTATATTTGGTAACGCTGTTAAACTTGGATACACAAATAGCGCGGTTCCCAACGAGGATGAAACTTTTCTTTGTATTCGTGCAACCCTTTAAAGTTGTAGAACCGATTTAAATGCTCGTAGAGATAGTGCAATCCCTTCTCCAATCGCCCAGATTCTTGAACTTCGCCAATTCCTGATAAAACCGCAAGACAAAGATTGAATCCGTCATATCCTTGCTCTTTGAAGTGCTGGAACATGGACACAAACAGAAAATCCATTGTGCCATTTTCAATTTTCGCTCAATGCCGCATCAAGTCAATAGTAATTTCATTAATTTGGTATTCTGGCACTACATTAGCAAAAGCGCTGCTCTGACCATTACTATAAAGCCGATAACTAAGATCCTAACGCAGAGGAGGATGACTTGGGATTGCTCATGCCGCCACTTGAAGGGGCACGAGGAATTTATTAAAGCCAAGCAGAATAATTTTATTTATTGGTTTTATTTCACCCTACTATTTTTTGCCACACAACTCAAAAAATATCAGATTATTTACCCCCAATGATTTGGTACTTTACATAATAAAGTTTTAACAATTTTTTTGTAATTAGGAATTTAAATTTGTCAACCAACTTTATAAATTTACTGTCTCTTTATAATGAATTTATTTGACCTTTATCCAATCCTTCTTGATCAAACGTATAACAGGTATGGGAGAAGATAAATTTAAGAAATGCAAACCCTAATTACAATTTTTGAGTGGTGCATTTGCTGATTTCAAATATTATAAAACGGCTAAATTAGCTCTTTGAACCGAAAATTTTTACTGCTTCCATCTTGATAAAAAAAGAGTACACATTGGTAAAAACCCTGTAGTTAGACTAAATTGCCTTGTCAGACGTAACGTACCTGCCAACGTCGTAGTCATTGGCAATCCCGAACGCATAGTCAAGCACCCATAACCTCAAAAAACTGACTTGTTAGTAAAAGTGCTATGAAGAGAAGAACAATTTTATTTTTAGGGGGTGCAGCCCTCGCCAGCCCTGGAATTGTATCGTCGATCGCTGCTAATACAACTAAGTGGACGGATGAAGTCGCACTGACAAAACCTATTTATCCAGATTTTTTCGGCTTAAATGTTGGCGCGGAATTAAGCTTAAGCTCTTTGCGGTCTCAATTGCTAACAGCTTATCAAAAGTTAGATACTCGCTGGTTGCGGGTTTGGTACAACTGGGCTGATATTGAACCCCAAAAAGGTAATTATCAAGGTTCCTCCATTCGGGCAGCTTTGCAGTTAGCGAAAGAACGAGGTTTTCGCATTCTTTTTGTAGTCTGGGGGACTCCCGGACATGGGGGTAACGGGAATTTGGAATCCATACCTCAAACAACAGCTTTGACTAATTACTGTAGTTGGTTGCAAACTAATTTGGGCGATTTGATAGATGCTTGGGAAATTGGTAACGAACCCAACTTAGAAAAATATTACTCTGGTTCGCCGGCAGATTACGTCCAGACTCTAGCAACTGCCTACCAAGTCTTTCAAGGGCAAGGATTAGTAATTGCCGCCGGAACCAGTGGCGCGACTAAACCTAGTTATTGGCAAGCTTTAATTGATAGTGGATTAGAAAAATATTGCGATCGCGTTAATCTCCATCCCTATCGGCAAAAACCCCAACAAGTCGTGCGTTTAGTCGATGATTTCCTGGGGCGAGTCAAAAAGCCTCTATGGATTACTGAACTAGGTTTTTCGACCGATGATGGCGACGAGCAAGCTAAAGCCAAGTTTGTTACGGGTATGATACCGCTTCTAACCTCGCGGGTAGAACAGCTTTTTTGGTATCGAGGTGTTCAAGGAAAGGGTTTGCATCCCTTGCGTTTTGGGCTTGTAGAAGGCGATCGCGCCGCTAAAACTGTTACTCCCTTACCCGCTTACTATGCTTATGCCGCTCAAGTCCGCAAATACCGAGAAGCTGCAAGCCCCTCCTAGAGCAAATTACTTTCATTTATGCCCAAAATCCTATGACCCAGAACCAACCTTCAAATAAATCTAGTCAAGATATTCGCGAGCAAGCGATCGCTGGATTGCGCTGGATCGGGATGTCCCAATTGCTTCAGCAAGTGCTGAACCTATCTGCTAGCATAGTGTTGGCTCGACTGCTCGTGCCTGATGACTTTGGTCTATTGGCAATGGCGAGTGTATTTACAGGCATTGTCTATTTTGTCTTGGACTTGGGTTTGGGTGCGGCGCTCGTACAGCGCCAAAATATTACCGCTCAACAGATTTCTAGTGTTTTTTGGATCAATGTCGGGGTCGGCATTGCGATGACCTTGGTAGGTGTTGCTTTATCTTTGCCTATTGCCACATTTTATCAACATCCCGCCGTACAGCCGACGATCGCCGTTTTATCCTGTAACTTTTTGTTGTTTTCGTTAGGAACTACTCAATCGGCTTTATTAAGACGGCAGATGAATTTTCGCGCTCTAGAGTTACGGATGCTAGTTGGTCAGCTTTGCGGAACAGCAGTTGCGATCGCAATGGCATTTTGGGGATTTGGCATTTGGAGCTTGGTAGGACGCATCTCCACGGCGGCGATGGTTGAAACAACTATGCTGTGGTTAGTTTCAAGCTGGCGACCAAGTCTGAAATTTTGCTGGGCAGAAGTACGGGATTTGATTGGCTTTAGCAATGATGTATTTGCCGCAAATTTATTAGGCTATGTTGGACGCAACGCTGACAACTTGTTAATTGGTCGATTTGTGGGTGTAACGGACTTGGGTTACTATGCGATGGCCTATAACTTAATGATGTTTCCCGTCCAGCGTCTATCTCAGGTACTTTCGGGAGTTCTGTTTCCAGCTTTATCGCGTTTTCAAGACGATCAAGAAAAAATCAAGCGTAGTTGGTTACGGGCTACTCGTCTATTGAGTTCAATTACCGTACCTTTGATGATGGGCTTAATTGCGCTTGCACCTCAATTCGTGCAAGTTGTATACGGTCAAAAGTGGCTCCCAGCCGTCCCCGTACTCCAAATACTAGCTTTTAGTGGCATTAATCAATCGCTCTTACAACTAAATGCTACGGTGTTATTGTCTTTGGGGCGAACCCGTTTGCGTTTAAAGCTGACGGTCTTAACAGTGTGTTTGGCGCTGATTTCTTTTGCGATTGGCCTGCCTTTTGGCATCATCGGTATTGCTGCCTGCTTCACGGTTGCCAATACAGCAACGGCAACATTAATTCTGGTTAAAACTATTGAATGTGTAGGTTCTAGCTATTCTCAGTACATCCATAACTTAGCTGGAGTAATCGCCGCCGCCAGTGGCATGACTGTAACAGTTTTAGTTTTAGTTTTTAACCTCCCCCTAGCTCCAGGGACGTTGCTGGGATTGGGTATAGTGCTGGGATGCTCTGTTTACCTACTGTTGCTGCGGCTGCTTGTGCCAGCACTCTTACAAGAAGCTCTAAGTATGTTGCCCGAACGCTTTACTAAGCGATGGTTGAAGTTCGGTTAATAAATTTTCCCTTTAGACAAACTTGAGATTAACTATAATGCAATTAAAAAATCCTCCTGATTTAGTTGAATATCCCTTAGTTTCGGTAATCGTGCCGATCTACAATGCCGAAGCCGTACTGTCTACTCTCTTAGACTCTTTATCGCAGTTAGACTACCCCGCCGATCGCTTAGAAATTTTATTAGTTAATAACAACTCTAGCGATCGCACATTCGAGTTACTCGCGGCTACACCCTACACCACAATCTTAGAAACAACACCCGGTGCAGGTACGGCTCGCAATGCAGGTATCCGCAAAGCAAGAGGTGAATTTCTAGCTTTTACTGATTCTGATTGCGTTGTCGACGCTAGCTGGTTAAAAGACCTGTTAGCTGGTTTTACAAGTCCAGAAATCGGAGCCGTTGCCGGAACGATCAAGCCCTATGAACTCAACCATCCCGTTGAATGCTATGAAGCGTTGCAACTCGACGATCCCGGTCATCGAGCGCAGCACATTTTTCTGCCTACGGCCGTCACTGCCAACACAATGTACCGATCAGAGGTTTTTTGCCGCGTTGGACTATTCCCCGAACGAACGGGCGGAGAAGAAACAGATTTGAACTGGCGGATGCAGGCTGAAACAGAATACCGAATCTGTTTTTTACCTACAGGTGGTTTGATTCGACACCGCTACCGCTCCAACCTAAAGGCTTTTTGTCATTCCCAGCACGTTAAAGCTCGCAGTATTGTTTACTTACATCGGCGCTGGAATTTGTACGTACCTACTGGACGCAAAGAATTATTCCGTGCAGTTGTTGCTGCTATTGAGTTTCTGCCTGTAGTAGTTATCAAAACACTCAAACACGGTCGTGGTTTGTTAGTAGCTCCAGGACGCATCCTCTATCACAGTTGTTGGGAAGCTTTATTAAATATTTTAGTTCCTTGGAACAAGTATCAAGGTATTCGCGAAGGTTGGCAGAAAGAATGAAAGTTGCTTTAGTTCATGACTATCTCAAAGAGTATGGCGGCGGAGAGCGGGTACTAGAAGTTTTGCACCGTATCTATCCTGACGCGCCAGTTTATACCGCTTTTGTGAGCGCTGCGGGCTTAGGTAGCGCCGCCTCTCGTTTTGCCAATTGGGATATCCGCACGACTTTTACCCAAAAATTACCAGGCATAAATCGTCGTCCCCATGCCTGGCGTTTTATGATTCCCTACATTTGGGAAACTCTCGATCTATCAGAGTTTGACGTAGTAATTTGTTCATCAAGTGGTTACTTAAGCAAATCTGTTTTGACGCGACCAGAAACGCTACACATTGCTTACTGTCACACTCCACCTTGGTATTTATGGGAGCAGCCAGCGATGCAAAAACCTCTTTCTTGGTGGCATCGCTGGTATGAAGTTCAGATAAATAGCCGCCTGCGGCAATATGACTTTTATACTTCTCAACGAGTAGATCGGTTTATTGCTAATTCCGAAGAAGTGGCGCGGCGGATTGCCAAGTTCCATCGGCGCATACCAGAAACAATTATCCATCCCCCTGTCCAAGTCCGAGGTCAAGGTGAAGCTGGAAATGATTACTACCTTTATGTGGGTCGATTAGCACCTGGCAAGCAAGTAGAATTAGCTATTCAAGCTTGCAACCGTCTTGATCGTCCTTTGTGGATTGTAGGGACAGGCAGCGAAGAGGCTAACCTCCGCGCCATGGCAGGCAAGCAGACTAAATTTCTTGGTTTTAAGCTGCTAGAAGAAATGGTAGATATTTATGCCAATGCCAAAGCCTTGATTTTTCCTTGTGCAAATGAAGCTTTTGGCATTGTCCCTGTAGAAGCTATGGGTCATGGAGTCCCCATTATTGCTTTTGAAAATAGTGGGGTGCGCGAAAGTGTGATCAATTATAAAACTGGTTTGTTCTTTCCCGAACCTACAGTAGAAAGTTTGAGGGCCGCAATAGAAGAATTTGAAGGTTTGCACTTTAGCTCTCAAGCTTGCATTGAGAGGGCGAGGGAATTTTCTGAGCCAGTTTTTATGGCTAAATTTCAGCAAGCTGTGGCTCAAGCTCTAAAAGAAAAGCAGCAACCTTATTTAAAAATTGGGGAAATTTCAATACCAAGTCAAGCTTACAACTAAATAATTAATAAATTTATGGACGCTAAAAGCTTTTTCCAGCAATTAAAAACTAATTTGCTTTGTCAATTAAGATCCGTTCATGCTGCCATTTTAGCGCGATGGATTTTGTACGGTAAAAGTCAAGCCTTGATAGTCAACCAAAAATCAGCCATTGTATTTTCGCCCCATCAAGATGATGAAACTTTAGGGTGTGGTGGGGCGATCGCTCTCAAACGCGAACAGGGAGTAGGGGTCAAAGTTGTATTTCTGACCGATGGCAAAGGTCATCCTACTAATTCGCCCCTTCAAGGGGAGGCATTGACTAAAGTTCGCAAGCAAGAGGCTTTAACTGCTTTACAGATATTAGGTATCGCGCCTACAGACGTTAGTTTTTTAGATTTACCTGATGGTAAGTTGCTAAATTTATCTGGGGGAGAACGTCAATATGCCATCGAGCAGTTAACTTACCTACTCCAGTCTTTTCAACCAGAGGAGATTTATGTTCCTCATCGCCAAGATCGCCATCAAGACCATGAAGCAACCTATGAGTTGGTACAAGAAGCGATCGCCCTTTCGGGGATTCAATCTACTCTGCTGCAATACCCTATCTGGATATTTTGGCAAGCCCCACTATTGATTAAATTAAATTTAAAAGAGTTACAAGGAGCTTATCGACTGCCGATTAAATCTGTCCAAGAGCAGAAAAAACGCGCGATCGCTGCCTACTGCTCTCAATATTTACCCTTAGAAGTGGGTGGGAAAACCGCCCTACCTTGCGGTTTTCTCCAACAGTTTTTTCTCCCCTATGAAATTTTTTTCCAAACTACAGAAAAATCTCTGCGATCGCTTTGAGCTATCTGCCGCGATCAAAACCATCTTTATATTTAGGCAAAAAAAATGAAGGTTGCTTTAGTTCATGACTATCTTAAAGAGTATGGTGGCGCAGAACGGGTACTAGAAGTTCTGCACCGTCTTTACCCTGATGCGCCAGTTTACACTGCTTTTATAGATTATGAAGGTTTGGGGTCTGCCGCTCAACGGTTTGCCAATTGGGATATTCGCCCTACGAGCGCTCAAAACTTGCCTTGGATTACTCAGCGTTCCCATACGCTACGTTTTTTGCTCCCTTATTTTTGGGAAAGTCTCGACTTATCTGGGTTTGATTTAGTAATTTCATCTTCGAGCGGCTACTTAAGCAAGTCGGTGTTGACGCGAGCGGACACGCTGCATATTGATTATTGCCATACCCCACCCCGGTATTTATGGGGATACGCTAACACTCATGCCAATTATTGGTACAAGCAATGGTATGAAACTTGGGTAAATACATCTCTACGCCAGTATGACTTTTACGCTTCTCAACGAGTAGATCGATTTGTAGCTAATTCCCAAGAAGTTGCTCGACGCATTGCTAAATTCTATGGGCGGGTTGCAGAAGTGATTTCCCCTCCTGTAACAGTTAAAGGCAGCGGTGAAGTTGGAAATGAATACTATTTATATGTAGGTCGTTTAACTCGCGCCAAACAAGTAGATCTAGCCGTACAAGCTTGCAACCGTCTTAACCTCCCCCTCCAAATTGTAGGGAGGGGAAACGATGAAGCTCGTTTGCGGACAATGGCTGGCGCAAATGTTCGATTTCTGGGCTTCATTGAAGACGAACAAATGTCAGAAATTTATGCAGGTGCAAAAGCTTTAATTTTTCCTTGTGCTGACGAGGATTTTGGGATTGTTCCTATTGAGGCGATGGGGCATGGTATCCCAGTGATCGCTCTAGCGCAGGGTGGAGTTCGAGAAACAGTCATTGCTTACAAAACTGGTTTGTTTTTCCCCCACCCCACAGTAGATAGTTTATGTGAGGCAATTGAAGAATTTGAGAGTTTAAACTTGTCTTCTCAAGATTGTATTGAACGAGCTTGGCAATTTTCTGAGTCAGTTTTTGTCGATAAGTTGCAGAGATTCATTGCTCAGTCTATAGAAGAACATCAGTTTGCTACTAAAAAGCAACTCCCACCACTATCAACAGAGGTCTAGCCAGCAACAAATATCAACTTTTTATATTTTTGTCTATTTATTAATCGGTAGGACATCTCCATATAGGTATACATAGGTAGGTAAATGTGACACCCAAGCCTAAACCGATTTTTTTGACTCTCTATTATCAACTTGACTAAAACAGGATAACTAGGATGAACACCATCGAAAAACATTCAATAACTTCTCAACAATTAGATGCTGTATTACCACTGACTTTAAAAGACTATGATAGATTTACAATTTTGCATAAATCTATCGAACTGTTTTGCCAAGGACTCCTTAAAACTTGTTGGATTGTTACTCCCGATCAAGATTTTACTGAAATTAAAAACCGCATTGATGATAGCAAATATCATGTAATTCCTGAATCTAGTTTAGTACCTGAGTTTAAACTTTTTAGCAAGACTGGAGGATGGTATAAACAACAAGTAATTAAATTAGCTATTGCTCAAAAAATAGAGACTGAATTTTATTTGACTCTTGACGCAGATGTTATCTGTGTAAAACCCGTAGTTTTTTCTGAGCTTGTGAAAAATGGCAAAGCCTTGTGTTATGCACTCAAAACCGATATATTTCCAGAATGGTACAAAGGTAGCGAAAGAGTTTTACATCTTAAACGTTCCGGCAGATTTCATAATGTAACTCCAGCGATTCTTAATAAAGAAGCTGTTATTCAACTTCAAAATCATTTATCTAGCTTATCCAATCTTTCGTCGAACCCTCAATTAAATTCTTATTCTCAGAGCAAAAAAATAAAAATACTTTTGCTTAAAGCTTTATCTTTTATTCTCCCAAACAAATCTAAAATATCCAAGCTTTTAAATAGCTGGAAAAGTTATTTGCTGAGAAACTTGCCTTGGACAGAGTATGCTTTGTATTATACATACCTAGAAGCAACGAACTTATTTGATAAATACCATGTATTAGCTGATACTTGTATTTATGCAACTAACAAATCAATTTGGGCTAAAGATGATATTGCGTCTTGGAAAGCAGAAGAATGTTTTACTGGCGAAAGAGAGTTCTTTTTCTGTATTGCTCAATCTAATACTCAAATAAGTCCTAGGGAAGTTTGGAATAAAGTACGCATTTACCTTGAGGTTGCTTAATAAGGCAAATTGAGTTTTGTAACAGGTAAAATCCAGACAAAATATTTGTTATGCCAGCAAAAAAGCTCAAGTTTCTATATCTTTAGTCGGTATTGATTAGTTTAAAATTATTGGAGACATTGCTCGTGTTTCAACCTATAAAAGTCATAGATGTAGAGTTAAGCTGTCCGCTTGAAACTATTAATAACTTAGAAAGTTACGGAGAAATAGAAGTATTGGTACGCCTGCACGGTAGACCAATCGCCAAAGTGCAACTACCTGTTAGTGGCGGCTGCTGCAATGCAAAAACCCTAATGCAAGCTATCCTAGAGCAGCATAGCGAACAAGTCGCGCGATCGCTAATCCTACATGAATTAGCCGAAATCCCAGAACCTCAATTTTCCCTGATTGATTTATTAAAAATATCCCAGCCAATTGAGGATGAAGCCTTACCCTTAGTAACAATAGCCGTCTGCACACGCGATCGCGTTACGGATTTGCAGCTTTGTCTTGAGGCAATTAGCCGTATCGATTATCCAAATCTTGACATCTTGGTTGTAGATAATGCTCCCAGCAACAATGCTACAGAAAAATTGCTTTCAAATACTTTCCCCCATATTCGCTATATCCGCGAACCTCGACCGGGACTTTCTTGGGCGCGTAACCGCGCAATTGTCGAGTCTCGCGGCGAAATTATCGCCTACACCGATGATGATGTATCGGTCGATCCAGGATGGATTCGCGCTTTAGTTAAAGCCTTCGCTTCAAGTGTGGAAGTTATGGCTGTTACGGGATATGTTGCCGCCTATGAACTTGAAACTAGAGCCCAGATAGTATTTGAACAATCTTACCGCTTCGGACGTGGTTTTGAGCGTAAGTGGGTTCAAGTCGCGCAGGAGGGGCGCAAAGCCTCTGTAGCTGAATATGGAGCGACAGCTATTTTGGGAACGGGTGCTAATATGGCTTATCGTCGGGATTTATTTGATCGCATTGGCAGTTTCGATCCAGCTTTAGGTTCGGGTACAGTCACGGCTGGCGGTGAAGACCTGGAAATGTTCTTTCGCGTTTTAAAAGAAGGTTACGTCTTAGTTTACGAACCAAATGCTCTAGTGCGTCACCGTCACCGCCACGATTATGCTCAACTAAAAAAGCAAATAACTAACAATAATGTTGGTTACTGTTCTTACCTGGTGCGGAGTATTTTAGCCTACCCCGACACCTACTTTGATTTCATCCAAATAGGTTTGGCTTGTTTATTGTCGAGTATCAATCGTTTATTGCGCTCTTTTATCCGTCCGTCCCGCTACCCGCGCGATTTGATTTTGTCCGAACTGCAAGGTTTCTTTCTTGGTTTTGGTCGCTATCAACAAGCTCGTCAAGTTGCAACTCAAATTGCTAATAATTTTGGGGAAGTTGCACCGGAAATTCGCCAAAAAATGGCTGTATAACTAGATTAGGTATATCCCATTACCTAAAAATAGCCCCCGCAAACAGCATTATGGATACACAAAAAATTTCCTCTCGTTCTCGGTGGTCTTATCGGTATGAAAACTTAGTATTTGCCTTAGCAACTTGGATTCCTATGTCGCTAGGTAGCGCCTTGCGGAGGCTTTTATTTCGGAGAGTTTTTGCGCGGATGGGCGCTAATGTCCAAATTCAACCTGGTGCGGAATTTATCGGCGCAGAACATATTGAAATCGGAAACGAGGTAAACATCCATCGTGATGTGCGGATTAGAAGCTTTGGCAGCAGTAGTAAAGTAGTGATCGGCGATTGCGTTGAACTCGACCGTGGCATTGATATCAAAATTCACCACGATGGCGAGGTAGAAATTGGCGATCGCACATACATTGGTCCTTACACCTGTCTATCTGGCAACTATATCAAAATTGGTAAAGACTGTCTGATTGCATCGCACTCAGGAATATATGCCAACAATCATGGTTTAGCCGATCCCACGCTTAAGATCCGCGAACAAGATAGCACTTACAAGGGCATTGTGATTGAGGATGACTGCTGGCTAGGTAGTGGAGTAAGAGTATTAGATGGCGTTACCATTGGTCAGGGCAGTGTGATCGGAGCCGGAGCAGTTGTTACTAAAGATATTGCTCCTTATTCAGTTGCAGTCGGTGTGCCAGCTAAAGTGATATCTCGACGCAATAATCTTATTGATAAATCAGTAATAGAAGATAAAACTTCTCAAGCAGCGATAAAATAAAAAGCTTTCCTGACACAAGGCTCAAATAGTTGTACTTGACCTAAACCGATTGGATTTTTACATACTCCCTAAGGCTGGATACATTGCTGAAACCAAGTTAAATGTAGATCGAAGCCAAACAAAATCACTGAGGCTTCCACAATTAGTAGTAGGGCGGCAATAAAACCCCCTACTACTCGTTATTGTCCTCTGACAACATAATAAATACCTAGAAGAAACAGAGGAACTTTCAATAAAGCAGCGATCGCTAATATAATTCCCAGCAAAATCTTACGTTTAGCCTGGATACAAAAAAATCCTCCTAGCAGCAGTAACAATACAAAATGAGTAACGTTCCCTTCTCGAAGGCTATAGTACAAAGGACCATTAATTACAAACAGTCCAATCAGTGCTATTCGTTTGCCTCCAGAAACTTTAGTTAGCTTTACTAGAAAATAGCAAGCTGCAAAAACAGCTAGCCCACTTAAAACAGCAAGTAAAAAATGGGCATTATATAAATTGAAGAAGGAAAAAGGAGTAAACAAAATGGTAATAATTGGGATGTTCACGAACCCTGGCATAGGTTCTGCACCAGCGACATCATACAACCTAGATGGGTTTTCAAGAATTAGGCGACTAGCAGGATAATAACCCCCATTGAAGTCACTGAAAAATTCTGACGGCTCAGAAAGAGTCCACATAAAAAATATCATATGTAATGCAATTATTCCATAGCCTAACCACAACTTCCAACGCTGTTTTAGAAATTTTTGGTCAATAGTATTTAATCCAACTGCAACCAAGATTAGAAAAATAAAAATCAAGTTTTCAAACTAAAAATGTTTTAGCTACGGGCGGATAATTCTGATTAACCACCTTCTAATTACAGCTATAGCTAGTTTTACAAGATCAAAGCAGCAGCCATTCTCGCCTTTTTAACCAACTAAAAGCTAAATCGTTATTTAGCCCTGTAGCCTTTCCTTACTCAAATACACTTTTATAAATTTGCATCAATTCTGTTGCGAACATAGCAAGTCTCTACTACATAGCGTCGGCTGCATCTGGTTTACATCTTGCTACCATTGTGAGGCTTGGTTTTAAAAAAGATTTGTAGGCTGAACAATACAACAGGATGGCTCTAAAACTGCTATGATTTCCTGCTAGTTGAACCTACCTTTTTATTTTTAAATGGTAACTCATACCAATTCTTTATAAAGCTGCGCTAAACAAGGCTTCAAGAATGAAATTATAAGAAGTGAGAGAAGCAATCGTTTCTGGT